>OGWJ01000115.1_pt1 | contig 11657 bp, 7 predicted proteins | sample 1575991 | NCBI WGS metagenome assembly OGWJ01 (sample SAMN07581533, study PRJEB24739) | freshwater metagenome | place: Singapore | collected 2015-01 | reverse complement strand
GGAGGGCGGCAAACTGATCTTTTTCCTGATTAGACAAATTTAAATCAAACATTTTTGCTTGATTGTCCAAATCGGATTGCCGAGTTCTCATGGTGTTTTCAAGATCAACATTGGCCAAAGCTGTTTGATATCTGGCTTCTGCTGTTCGGTTGGCCGCATTGGCGTTTGCATCCGCTTGTTTATTTTTAATATCTAGATTTTTTAGAGTTTCAGTTTGCCGAAAACCAAGATTAGAACCCCTCTCTGTGTTTTCAGTGTCAATGTTTGCAAGATACGCTGCATTTTCCCCAGCAAGATTGGTTATTTTTGACTGATTCCGTAAGGCTAAATTAGTGCGAAGAGCGTTGTTTTTTTGTTCGGTTGAATATGCGTTTTCTCGGTCTCCTTGTGAAAGATTAAAAAGCGTTTCCTGATTTCGGAGGGCGGCAAACTGATCTTTTTCCTGATTAGACAAATTTAAATCAAACATTTTTGCTTGATTGTCCAAATCGGATTGCCGAGTTCTCATGGTGTTTTCAAGATCAACATTGGCCAAAGCTGTTTGCCTTCCAATAGAAGCTCGGTCTTGAGCCATGATATTATCTATTTGATTATTTCGAAACGCCAAATCCATTGCCCTTGCATCGTTTGCGGAAATCTGTTCATTAGCCAATGCGTTATTCAGTAATAGTCTTCTGTTTTCAACGTCTGTGTTTAAAAGATTCTCCTGGTTGGTCAGCTGGTTATTGAGAAGATTCGTGCTTCGCTGGGTCGCAACCCTATCCCTTTGTTCTTCTCGGCTTGCGGCTAAATTATCTTCGTATTCTTTGTCTCTTCTGGCCAATATTTCCCTAGTGGAAAGAAGCTGATCCCCAACCTTAAGGTTTCCTCCGCGAAGTGTTTCTGCCAATGCTCGGTCTTCCGCAACCCGAGCATCCCCCAAAAGCGACATATCAAAAGAACTTCTGCCTAAATCACGAAAGGTAAGATTTTTTTGTGCTTGGGAATTTCCGCTGATACCCGAATTGGCTCCGGTAATTCTCGCCTGTCGAAAGATTTCGTCCAGTTGCTCTGTGCTTAATTGACCTTTCTGCAATGACTCGGTGGTTTTTAGTTTTCTGGCAATGGCATCCCTCAATCCAGGCGAGGTTCGGTCTAGTCTTTTTAAAACTTCCTCATCGTCGAGTCGATTGGCTTCGCCAGTAGTGGCGGCGAGTGTTCCAAGAACATCTTTTTGTCGTCCAAATTCGTCACCGTAAACAATAGAAACATCATCTTTTGCCGATCGGTCTAGTTTTAGATCCGGCTGTTCCCCCAATTTTTCCAGTTTTACCTGTTTTAGGTCGGCTAGTTGTTGTAACTGAAGTTGGGGAAGGCTTTCCAGTTTGCTCAATTGCAATTCTGGAAGTTTATCGATTTTTTGCAGTTGAGCGGCTGTTAAACCCTTGTCTTGAAGTCTCTCATAAACCGCGTTTTTAAGTTCATTAGGCCTTATTTTGCCCAATGAAAGATTTGTAATGTCTTCGGGTTTAAGTTCTTCAAGCACCAAATCCAACAATTGTTCGGTGTTGATTTTCTCAAAATCAATCGTTCCCAATTCTCCTGGATTGAGGGTGGTGTAAGTAGGAGCAGTGTAGGTAGGCGGACTTGGAGCGCTGCCCCTTCTGCCAAAGAAAACTCCACCCATTAGGATGGTTGGCATCCCATGGACTTTTTTGTGCAAAAGCTCTGGTTCTGGATTACAAAAAATCATATGGCCAAATATTTAAGAACAAATTTTCTTGAGTGGCAGAATTTCTTATTGTCGTATTTTCCCCTTTCAAAAAAGATAATTTGAAAATTGGGGTGGTCGGAAACCGCGGCTTGAAGAAGTTTTCTTTTTGTTTCCCTGTCTTTAGACGCAAACATTAGGATTTCAAAAATGTTTTTTTTGTATTCCCGTAAACAGAGAAATCCATTCGGTTCCCTGTATATTTTTTCAGCTTTCCCCAAGGATTCTTTGATGGTTTCTTTTTCCATCCAGGGGATCATGTTTGAAATAACACTGAATAGATCTTTTGTCATTGAGGTTGAAAAAATTCTATTTCTATAACTTTGATTGTCAAGACTTATCCAATTCTTCAGAGCCCCATTTTCCGATTGGACAGGAAGAGGTTGCAAGGTGCATTTTCGCCCCCGAACACCCGCATTTTAAACATTGCCCCATACCACCAAAATTCTTTGGTTTCCAAAAATCACACTTTTCACATGTTGCAAATCGTTCTTTTCTAGTCTTTTCTGTGGCCATTTTAAAACCCTTGCTGGCCCATTGCGACATTGAAGTTGCAAAGTTTACCGCCATTTGACCCAAACTGGGTGGGGGTGAATTTCGAACCTGCTCGAGCATTTTTGATGCTTTCTCGTCCCATAAATCAGGGTTTGTTTTGTCGTCCCTAATCATTCGCAACACACCTTTTTTAACACGATGTTGATTTCGTGGTCTTCCGGCAATCTTTGGCAATCCTCAATGAGGATTTTGACTTGAGCCATGGTTTGAGCTGCGTCCAAATAAGCAACGCTTGGTTTTGCTCCGGGAGCCCAAATGTTTAGAGGGTAAGATTTATTGCTGCAAAAAGTCGGTGCGTTTGGATACATCTGATAACAAAGAGAACAGTCCCGATTAAGTGTCATCTGGACTTTTGCAATTGCCACGGCCAAAGCAGAATCGTTCGGATTTCCACGAGTTGAATCAATGATGGGTGTTCCCGAAAGAACACAACATGCGTCCTTATTAATTTTTTTGATATTGCTAACTGAAACCACAGACCAACAGTTGATATTCCCAACACAGGTGCAGGAATAACATTCTTGAGTGTTGTTGCATGTGTTGACCTTGGTCTTGATGCCATTGACACATGGTTCGTCTTTTAAAATCAACCCCATTTCGGCGCATGTTTTTTTCCTTAACACCCAACAATTTGGGTAGACATCTTGGCATGCAGAAACACCGCAAGGCGGACCCTGTTCACAGGCGGAACAGGTTGCTCCATGCAAAATCAAGCCTGCCGCCAAACAATCAGCTTCCGTGTTAAAATATCCTTGGTCTTCGCAATTACATGGCGGCAAAGGTGGTTTTTGAACAGATTTGCTTTCAAAAATGGTTCCACATGAAGTGGTGGCGGTTGCCGTGTAAACAACCAAACCCCCAATATCCAAAGACTTAAAGACACAGGGGTCGAATTCAGCCATCCATTGATTGTTTGTCACATTGACGGTTTTGCTCAGTGTCCCAAAAACCACGGTGACTTGGTTTGCAAAAAAAGCATCCCCCTCCACCCGAATATTCAATGTGGAATCCCAAGTCACAGAGGAAATTTTGATTTGCGGGGGTGTGCAAAACACACAGGAACCATCATCAGTATTGGCGCTTGGATCATAGTTAAGCGCCCCTTGAACCGTGCAACCATAGAAAATACATGGACTTGCAACATTGGCTTGCGGGTTGAAATTGTCGGCAAGAGGATCCTGACACCCGACAACCTGACATGAACCATTATCTAAATTTGCCAGAGGATCATAATTGTCGGCGTTTGGGTTTGTACATCCGGGAATGATAGCTGGAAAAATGGGCGTGATGGTAAAAGAGGCATTGTTGGATCCTGCCGAGTTGCTGATAGATACAGAAAGAGTAAACGACTGGAAAGAATTCGGTGAATTCCCGTAAAACTTGCCAGTCGAAGACTCAAAGTTTAGCCAGTTTGGTTTTGAAGACGGAGACAAAAGTGAAATTGTTTGATACGCCCCTCCTCCAATAGAAGGTTCAACAAGAATGGCTTTTCCCACTGGCAAAGATTGATTGCTGTAGGAAATTGTCGGTCTTTGCAAAAAGATGCATGAACCGTCATCATTTGTGGCTCGCGGGTTGTAATTTAGAGCGGTTCGATTCGTGCATCCGAGAACTTGTTCTCCGCAAGGAATGGCATTGGTTTGGAGCGGATCCATCTCTGGCTCAACCTGGCAGGCCGCTCCAACCGCACTGGTCGTGTCTTGCTGGCAAGCTGTCGGTGGAACCGAAGTTTCAGAACTACAGGGAACCACCGACTCAATGGGGTCAGAGAAGTCAGGCATATCGGCCCAATCTCCCGCCTAAACCAAATTCTGGACTTCGCTCAAGGAAAAGGCATTGGCCTGCACCTTGATGTTGTATCGGTTCGGACCCTTGTTTTCCTCAAGCTCAGCTCGAAGCAAGCGAAGTGCGTTTTCCTCGTGATACTTGGCCTTTTCCGGACTTAAAGCTTGAGCCTGAAAACCCAGAACCATTTCAAAAATGGCTGGGTAATTGAGAAGATACATCTTCTCCGAATCACTGGTGTGGGGAATAGCTTTTCTTTTGTAAAGAATGCGTATGCACTTCTCCTCCCCTAGGTTTCCACGCACAAAGTAAACTTTTGACCTTCGTCCTTCAGCCACTATTTCCCCACGGTCAATTAACGCAGGATCTTGGTTGTTACTGTCGGCGGTGGAGTAACCTGGGCCATTTTCGTGATAATCATAGCTCCTGCCGTAAATCGGGATAGGCTTGCCACTTGGAAGTGCGGCAGAAAGCACGGTTTCAATGTTGTAGGGCAAATAAACATTGCCGTCTTCCGGCATGGTCAACTTCATTTCCTCGACGGTTCCCGGCCATTTGCCCCTCAAAATCATTGTTTCCTCGGCGCGGTTGACCAGCCTACCAACTTCAGCATCCGATAGCCTCAAGCCATCGGGAAGATCTAGGGCAAGCCTTGCCTTGAAAAACCCAAAGCTATCGGGGCTAGCTGAATTAAGAGTATTGGTATAAAGTGTATGACGATCAGTTTCGAGGGCCGTGATTAAATTTCTCTCCAGATAATTTTGGGCTTCTTTTTCCATTCCCAGAGCCAATTCAGCTTGGCCAGCCGACAAGGAGCTCACCGCCAAAACGGCGGCTTTGGTCGCCTCAAAATCTGGAATGTGCAAAGCGGAAGAATTGCTGGGTGTCGAAGTGATATTGATGGGGTCGATCGGTTTTTTAACCCCCAAACGACCGGACTTGATAAGAAAATTGTAATGGGACACCAATTTTTCTTGCCCCTTCAACACGGCTTCTGTAAGTTCTTTGTCGGACAATTTTAATCCATTCGGCAACTCCAAAGCCAATCTTGCTTTAACCCACCCATAAGTACCTCTGGTGGAATTGTCCAACAAGGTTTGGTATTCTGCATGTCTTTTGGTTTCAAGGGTAAGCGTGATTAATTCTTCCAATTTTGCAAAAGCCTGGTCTTCAAGGTTTTTTGCTGAATCCGCTGCGCCTGAATTGAGGGCGCCTACGGATAAAAAAGCCAGTTTAATCATTTCGAAATTTCTTAATGGTTCTGGCGGCATGGAGGAATCGTACATGTCTGGGATACTTGTAATGGGAGGAATGTTGGATTTTATCCCAAATCTTCCTGTGGTGATAAAGGTATTGTAGCGAGTGGCTAATTTTTCTAGGGCTTTTCGAATTCCCTGTTCGATTTCAAATTCTGAAATTTTTAATCCGTCCGGCAATTCCAAAGCCAACCGAGACTTGATTTGAAGGTAGCTATTGGGGGTGGCGTTGTTAAGCGCAGTTTTGTAACTGCCGTGGCGTTTTTCCTCAAGTTCCCGCATAAGATTTTCTTTGACTTTGTCGCGAGCTAGGGAAGAAAGAGCCGTTTCTTTCTCGATTGAATCGGCGTCTTTGGAATTTAACGCCATATTGGCGAGAATTTGATACACGATTGCGTCGTAATCTGTGATCGGAGGGACGGAGTTATTATTGGTTTGTTTGGTGTAAACCAAGTTGGGAAGGGAGTCCCGAACACCAAGCCTTTCCAGTCTAAGAAGGTTGTTGTAGGCTTTGATCAGTTTTTCCTGGGCACGGTTGACCATTTCGGTAAGTTCTTTGTCCGAAAATTGAAGTCCATTGTCGAGTTCCAAAGCCAGCTTTGCCTTAAAATAACCAAGCGTGTTGATAACACTTGTGTCCAAGGCGTTTTGATAGGTGGCATGCCGGTCTTGCTCAATTTTTGTCATTAATTTTTGCTGCAATTCTGCGGTTGCCTCGCTAAGATACGCCTTGGAGGCCTCAATCTGATTGGCGTTAAGAGCCTGAACGGAAAGAACCGCCAACTTTATTGCCGAATAATCCTCGATAGCCAGCAATTGTTCGTCATTGTTGGAAAAGTTATGCGTTTTTGGGCTTAAGTTTTCTTTAACCCCGTATCTCCCGTTTCTTATCAAGAAATTATACTGATCAACAAGCAAATCCATTGCTTTGTTAATCAAATCGTTCAATTCTCCTGAATCCAGGTGTAAACCGTCCTTAAGATCCAGAGCAAGTTTGGCTCTGGTAAAACCCATGGAACCATATGGGAAGTTTGTGACAGAACCTTGGTAAGATACTTTTCTTGCAGATTCCACCGAGGAATTCAATTTTATATTTAAATGCTCAATTGCTTTGGCCTCTAGGGTTTTTGCGAGGTCAAGCTGATTATTTTCTTCTCTCCACAAGGCCAACAAAATCAATTTCAACGCATCAATGTCGTCGATAATAAGCAAATCAGTTTCCTTGACCAAGGGCTTAAACTTTAGCTGTCCGGTAATTTCCACAAAATTAATTGTTTTATCAACCACATAGGCAGGTGCAGTTTTTGGTGGGGTAATGACATATTGGGTGGTGTCGGGGACAAAATTAAATGGGTTTATCGCAACCTGCAAAATTCCCGAAGGATCGTCCACGAAAGAAGCCACCCCGTTGTTTTTAATGTAAGGGTAAAGAATAAGACCATTGGTGGCGGCTTCCGCTTCCGACTCGGATCTAACATATTCGCAAACTCTGGAAATGGATTGAAATCCAAAACCAATGATTGTGTCGGATCCAACGTCTGATCCGCCAACGGGTAAATCAAAAACAGGAACCAACGCCCCCAGCGAGTTTTCGTTGGCAACATATTGAACGGAACAGATGGCTTTGGCCATCACCCCAAGCCAGGGTCGAATTGCGTATAACCTTCGTTGCGCTTCGTTGATTCTAGATACAACCCGAGAATCCGAAGAACAAACACCATTGTCCACATATTTGGACAAATAGCTTCTGGCTTCGGCAAGTGTCATGCCTGGAATTGGGTAAATTCAACCCAAAATGTGATTTGTCCACCATTAAATGTGGCCGGTGTTGCCGGTCTAAAAAGATATATGGACGAGGCTTTATAAGGCGTGACGGAAGACCAATTTCCAAATACCGCCGGGGATCCTGGTGAAGCTGGCAAGCTGGGGAAAATAATGAGCGGGGTATTGCTGCTTGCGGCACTTGCTGGGCTCGCCGCAATGTGAGTAGTTCCAGCGTTAGGAGGCGCAGTGGTTGGTACGATTGTAAATAATTGTGCTCCTGTTCCGGAGGAAGTTAAAGAGGTAGGATCTCTTTCCACGATCAAAGTGCCTGCCGTTACAGGAGCGGCAGTGGTGAAGGCTGCGCTAACTCGGAAGCCAATCCTCTCAATTAGGCTTCTTGCCGGAAGATTGCAGATTAAACGAGAGCTAGTGGGAGTATTTAAGTCAGTAAAAGTGAAAGTTTTTTGAATAATTTGCCGCCCAACCATAACCCAATTTCTTGAAGTGGAACCACCATAGGCATGCAAAAGAGGAGAACCTTGGGACAAGTCAACCCATAACCTTGGAAGCGGTTGTTCCGGATCCGAAACGAAAGGGGTGGTGTTTTCGAGCAAAGTGTAAAGAACACCCTGATCGGTTCCAGTGACGGAAAGATGCTGGCTAAAAATATCCAATAATTGTTGGGGTGTTCCGTAACATGTCCCAGCCGGAAGTTTTCCAGAAACTAATGCCATGGTTGTTAAATCCTTGTTAGGTTATTGCTCCTCGAACAGATCCTGTTCCATTTACAGAAACACTATATCCGTTTGTTTTTATGGCAACCCCGCCGCTGGAAACAAAACCATTAGGGTCTGTTTTAGCAAAATCATACTTACATCCAGGAGACCCAAGATCACCTGCATGAACAAACCTTGACCCACCATCAGTAATGGTTGCTCCTGCTAAATAAGAACCCGGTGTGGATGTCATAATTGTGGTTTCTCTGGGAATGGGTATAGAAGCAGATTCAGATATTATTCCCGCACCAGAAACTAGACTAGGAAGACCTTCTAATCCAAATTTGGTTCTGTCATTAGCATAACCGAGTAAAGAGGCTAACTTACATTTAAGAAGGAATATGCTCCGTCTTTCACATACTCGATGATAAAAAGAAAGTCCCCCGCCACCACCGCCACCAATAACACCTTGATTGATAACATTTAAGTTATATTCTAGGTTGATTGCTGTGCCACCATTTCCTGGGTTAGTTATTTCTTTTTCTTCTCTGTTAAAAAGAAAAAATCTATACTCAAGTCCTCCTTTTCCCCCAGCTCCGGCGATGACCCCCACAGATGGGTTGTTATCAGAAGTGTTAACAGGCGGGACGTTTAATATTAAGGTGGACCCGCTTGGCCATCCGCTACCCGTGGTTAAAGCTGGTAAATCTGCGCTATTGCTGCCGATATTTCCCAAAACATTGAATTGCACATAAGCGACAACGGAAGTCGGGCCACCAGCCTGAACATACAAATCACGAAGGTTTACATTAAACGAATTGGCTCCAGGAGAGCCTATGTTGACAAAAAAAGTGGCGTACTTTCCGTAGGTGTCATACAAAGAAACCGAGCCGGAGGATTTCCCGGCAATTCTTCGAAAAGCAGAATCGTTCATTGAGGATGTGGCGGAACTGCTAAAACCATTTGCGTTGTTGTAATCCCGAATGGAAATCGGGCCGGATGTCGGCATTCTTCGGTCGCTCATACTATTTTGGGATTAAGCCGAGGAAAGCTCGGCAAGTTTTTTTTCTAAGTCTAAAACTTTTTTGCTCAACTCCACACAGGCGGCAAGGGCTGCGTTTCCATATGAAACACTTAATTTTCCGTCAATATCTTCCATCACTGCTTCGGGCAAAACCTCCCGTAAACTTTGAGCCGAAACACCAACTTGAATTTTTTGGGTGTCAATCCGTTCAAAAATGCCATACTTCACCTTGGACAATTTTTCCAGAAACTTCGAGTCAAAATTTTTCCAGTTTTTCTTTAGACGATCGTCAGAATACGCCGTTACATTTCCGCTGGCTGTAAAATTACCCGAAGCATCGCTCGTCCATCGGTTGCCAGAAATCCATCCGCCAAGGGCAAAAACACCACTTGAACCGCTAATTAAACCCATATTGATGGCATACTCGCCTCCAATATGAAAACTCATGGCCGCCCCATGTCCAGCTGGGGCATAAGCGGTTAAAGCATAATCCGAATAATTGACGGGGTTGGCGCCCTTGGCACTATAAAAATTATTTGTGGCGGAAAAAGTTCTTGCAGTTGCCAAACCAGTGGCGGAAAAATTATCGGCGGTCGAGGCGTTCCCACTAAGACTTGAAGTGATAACCCTAGCTGAAAAATCACCATTCCCATCCCTAGACACAATTGAGTTTGCCAGGTTTGAAGAACTTGCGGTTGTTGCGGAATTGGAAACTTTTCCGGAAGTGGAAATTGTCGCAAGTTTGCTATCTGCAACACTACCATCTGAAATATTTGCACCAGAAAAACCACCTTGCGCAGTCGTGGTAATGGAAAGATTTCCGGATCCATCCCACAAAGAACTTCCGGAAACTGCTCCAGCTATCGTAATTGTGCGGTTGCCATTGAAAGCATTGGTCGATGAACTGTTTCCGCTAAGAGGGCCGGAAAAGCTCGCGGCTGAAATGGTTCCTCCAATGGTTGCGGTTTGACAGCTCAAGGAACCACTTGGTAAAGAAATGCTTCGGGACGAATCAAAAGTAAGACTCCGATTAAGAGTCACATCTCCGCTTGACGGAACTACTAGGGCATTACCTACGCTCAACGAACCGCTGGTGAGATCTGAAAATTTACCTGTAAAAACAGAACCAGACATATTCACAGCACCGCTTATTTGTTTTCCGGCGCCAAGGGTAATGTTCCCTAAAACCGACATGTCTCCGGAAAAGGTGGAATTTCCATTGGATCCGGTCATGGAAATAGTCGGAGCGGACGAAGGCCCCACAAAAGAATTTCCATTTACATAAAGAGAAGCCTGAAAAGTGCTGGTTTCGGATGCATTTAAAGCTGTGACATTGGCAAAAAACCGTGTTAAAGAACCCAGTTTGGCGTTAACCCCGGTATCCTCCGGGCGCCGTTGATTTAAATTACCCGTAATTGTCCCGGAGGCCGCAGAAGCCTCTGCCACATTCGGAGCCCTTAAAGTTATGTTGTTAGCTTCAAAATTTCCAGACTGATCCCGCAGAATAAGGCGGTTGGTTGAGGATGATGATAGCGATTCTGCCAGCATGGAATAATGGCTGGAACTCATCGACCCGGACTGGGTCGAACTGGCTGGCAGAATGGAAACCACACCTTCACCTCGAATTCCCTCTACGGGACTGGTGACAATCGGGGAACTTCCACTGACTAAAGTTACAAACTCAGTCGGAACCTCCATGTAGGTCTTAAGTTGGTCAAGAGCAACCTTTCGAGTGACGCCACTGACCACACAAGGGAAAAGTGAGGAATCACTCGGGGAACCAACCAAACCTGGCAACTGGGTAATTTTGACTTCGGCCATAAAGAGGTATTGATCTATTTTAAGTGTTTTTTAAAGTTGTCAACTTCAGCCTAACCCTCGGTTATAATGGTTTCGGAGCTCTGTTCAATTTCAATTTTAAGGTCAGATTGCGAAGAAGTAAAAAAATCGACCGTGGTAATATTTTGATTTGGGCTGTTGATAGTTTCATACCAACTAAGTTCATTGCAGGAAAAGGTTTTGCATTTTGTTCGCCAAATGGCTTCTGCAATTCCTGCGTCAATTTCCTTAAAAGAAGAAGAAACCACAATAGCGTCTCCTTTAAGAAACTCATAGCTAGGATCATCCCCGACATAAATTTGATAATTTGAAGCTAACCCTCTGGAAAACACCAGGGTTGGGGCGTAAACATATGTTTTTTTGGTGTACAAACCAGCGGGAATTTCTTTGGCCAATACACTTTGATCCACCACCAAGGAAGCTTTTTCAACTTCGTCCCCAAAATAAAGGCCGGTTTCGGGGTTAATTGGGTTATTTTCGTTTTCAGAAACAAGCCCCGAAATTTCAAACATTGGCTCAGAAACAATAGTCAGTGGGTTAAGCGCAACCGACAAAACCGCATTGCCAGAACCAGCAGGCCCTGAAATGGTTATGGTCGGCTTGACGGAGTAACCAGAACCTTTGTTTAAGATATTAACCTTGGTGATCTTCCCATTTGAAGCCGTGGCGGTAGCCGTGGCGGTCACACCAGCAGAATAAACGGGAGGATCAATGGTGATGGTCGGGGCACTCGTGAACCCAGACCCCCCATTCAAAACCCCGATGGAAATGATGCTTCCCCCGGAAACAAGGGGTCTTCCTGAAAAATCTGGCAAAAGATAGTCTCCGTTGGGCAGGGTTGTGCCGCCAGCAGGCCAAAGATCTCCAAAAAAACGATTAATTGGTTTTGGCTTGATGAAAAGAGTTCTTGGCTCAATGGTGTGAGCCAGACTTCCAGGACCTGTGGGGGTATATCGTGACTGGGAAAC
>OGWJ01000114.1_pt1 | contig 11842 bp, 17 predicted proteins | sample 1575991 | NCBI WGS metagenome assembly OGWJ01 (sample SAMN07581533, study PRJEB24739) | freshwater metagenome | place: Singapore | collected 2015-01 | reverse complement strand
CTACACAGGCGTAGACGCTCTTTCCCTACACGACGCTCTTCCGATCTGTTTCCCAGTCACGATAGCAGCGTACCCACCATCACACCCACCATCACACCCACAACTACCCCTACTATTACGCCGACCACAACCCCTACACTTACACCTACGCCAACGCCCAACGTAATACCTCCAGAGTTACCCCCAGAGCTGCCACCCGAACCACCGCCGCGCCCACCTTCACCTCCTACTGATGTTGTAAAAATCGGCGATCCCATTCTTGAGCTGATAAGACAAGAGCAAGAACCGACTCCTATTCCAGAACCTCCTCTAGTAGAACCCGACGTTTCGATTCCTTTGCCAGAGGTTGCAGTAGCCGGAGAGACGCCTACGCAAGTCAGGACAAGAGTAGTGAGCACTCCACCTGGACAGAGGGTGACAGAACCGGCAAGTTCTGGTATTACGCCTACACGAGTAGCCTTATCAGAAGGCACGGGAGATGATATTTATGGAACCCCAGAAGAGGAGCAGCAGCCCGTCTGGAATGTTCGATCTCTGAAACTTAGACGCGCATTGAGGATTTAATCATGGCCCAATTAGCAGCACTGTTGAGAACCGATCTGTCTCGCATGGCAGAGGAGGTGCGTCGAGCCGGTCGTGGCAAAGACACGATGCTGGCTCACATCACGCCTAAAGAAGCAGCACTGCTCAAGGCCAGAGGTGGCAGAGGGTCTATCAATCCCGATACAGGGTTGCCTGAGTTTGAAACGGATGATTCAGAAAATTACGGTTATGGCTACGAGGGTGCGCCTTATACACAACCTGTTCAACCGCAACCTGAAATGCAAAGCCAAGATATTTACCAACCGGCTAATTTTCCCGCCGAAGGGGAATATAGAGCGCCATCAACGCCCATAGACATGAGAGGGGCAATTACAGAGACAGGGGCAATGCCTGACTATAGACAAGACTTGTTCCCGCCAATATTTTCTGAGGCTGGAGCAGGCATAGGAGACGCCGGTGTAGCTGAAATAATGGCACAAAGACAACGGTCGGGTATTGATACTGGCGCAGGGGTTGCCGCTGCCACTGCCCCGCCCCAAGAAAAATCAATTTTGGACAGATTGCAAGCCGGTTTGAGAACGCCCTTAGGAGCCGGTCTTGCAGGTGGATTGCCTGCTGCATTGCTTGCAAGACAAGCTCGGCGCGGAGCTGAACAAGCGCAACAACAATATGCCGCAATGGGTCAACCGTTCCTAGAAAGCGGAAAAGCGAAAGTGGCACAAGCTTCCGCAGGGCAACTTACGGCTGCACAGCAACAAGCACTAGAGGCACAGCGCTTAGCGGCTATGCAGAACTTGCAACGCCGTGGTGTGACTGATTCAACGGCTATGCAACAGGTAGAGAACCAGTTATCTCAGCAAAGAGCCAGGTTACTTGATGATCTTCTCAATCAAGGTCAAAGAGAGATTGCACAAGGGAATGCTTATGTGGCTCAAGGCATTCAGGCTGCAACGCAAGCCAATGCCCAAGCTAGAAGTTTGTTGGGTAATTTTGCAAGCAACTATATGGCTGCTTTGGCAAAGATTGATAAAGATCAGCCCCCTTACACAACGACAACCTCTCAACCACCAAAGCCCTAATCATGACTACAAGCGCTCAACCACGCACGGATGCTATTGCTGACATGACTTCGCTTGGAAGCGATGTTGCTGGTCTTTTGAGTCGTACGCGCAAAACACCGAAGCCTGGTGAGTTTGATACCGCGCCAACGGGCATAGCAGCAGATAAAGCAAGGGTTCCTCAGCTTGAACAGGCTATGGGCGAGATTCCACAAATGCGTCAGAGGGCGCAGGAAGCCTTTCTTAAAGGCACTCAAGCAAAGACAGAGCAAGAAGCTGAAGCAACGGCAGAGGCTGCAAAACGCAAGCGCGAAGGTTTAGAGAAAATTTATCAAGCACCGGAAGTGCAGCAACAAACCATTGAGTTCAAACCCACTCGGATGGAGATGGAGGACTACAAAGCACTTGCAGGTCTGTTGGTGGGCGCTGCGGCAGTATTTGGTGCGGGTGGTAAGAATGCAGCCATGTATGCGTTGAGTGCGCTCGATGGCATGATGTCTGGATACAACAAAGGTAGAGCAGATCTGTTCAAGCAACAGTCTATTGAGTTTGATAAAGCCATGAAGGTTATTCAAGAAAAGAATAAACAGGCTTTAGATTCATTGACTCGCATGAAAGAAAATTTGGTTGCCAAGACAGATGAGTTTCTTGCGGAGAGAAAACAAGAAATAGCAAAGAACTCGGGTGGCATTCTTGCTGCACAGCTTCAAATGAATAATATTCAGGCGGCAGAAGACACTATTAAAAATCAACAAACTGCAATTGAAAAGCGATTGAAATCTTATGAAGACGCTAAGCTGAGGGCTGAACAAAAAGAGCAAGAACTTGCAGAGAGGAAGCGACACAATTTAATGATGGAGGCTCTTGGTTCTCGGCGTGCTGACATCTCTGAAAAGAAGGGTGGAAAGACGGCAACATCAGCGCTTCTTGCGGGTCGAGCAGAAAATATACGAGAGGCTTTTGCTCAAGCGGCTGCTGATATTGTCAATATTACAAAATTTCCTCCGGGAACGATGCTTGGAGCGCTGTCCGGTTTGACGGGTTCATCTGGAGATACGCTTATCAAAGGGATCAGAAATTCAATAGCAAGACAAGTTTCTCCCGTCGAGCAGCGAATGTTACAACAGCTTGTTGCTGGTATTGAAGGACATTTAGCATTTGCATTGGGAGGCGGTTATGCCACTTCACAATCAAAAGCCAGAATGGATCAGTACAAAGAGCAGATTGCACGATCTGGTGATTCTCCAGAAAATGCGGCTTTGTTTCTAGCTAGACTTAAACAAGAAATGAATATATTGGCTGAAAACTTTGCAAGCAAGCCTGGTGCAACTGAAGAAATGAATGAAGCCGTCCAAAAATATAATGCAAGAATAGGTCAGGCTGTTCCTTTTGACGTTGATGACGTTATTCAAGCCACACTTGGAAAGTCAGAAGCAAAATCTCCGGAGTCTACAAAACCTTCTGGCGGCTGGACAGTTAAGGAGAGAAAGTAATGGCTGTTTATGAATTTACGTCTCCCGAAGGTAAGGTCTATGAATTAGAAGGCCCGGAGGGTTCTACGCAAGAACAAGCTTTTGAGAAATTTAAGGAACTTAGGCCAGAGCTGTTTGAAACAAAGGAAGCTAAAACAAGTCAAGTTCCTTATCTTGAATCATTGATGTCTCAAAAACCACGTTATGACGTAAAAGAAGGCACAAAAGAAGTTGGCAAAGCAGCGGGAATTGGAGCGGCAGCCGGTATTTTCACACCGGAAATTATCAAAGGAGTTGGTTATGGCATGAAAGCCTTTCCTCCTTTGCAGCCATTTTCTCCTTCTGTTATTGCCGCCGGGCAAGCAATGAAAGGTGCTGGTGTTAGAGCTAAAGGAGCTATGGCTGGTGGTATCGGCGGCACTGTAGGTGAGACAGCTGGTCAAGCAGTCGAAGCTTATGGTGGCACAACACCTCAGGCTGAGGCGGCTCGCTTTGTTGGTGGAATGGCTGGCCCTGAAGCGTTGTTTCAACTCACAAGACCGTTTACCGCTGCGGGTGGGTATGGACTGTCTTTGCTTGCCAATAAGATGGGTTTTCCTATCGGAACGACTGCAAGAACTATTGGTCAAATGCTGGAAGAAAAGGGTGTCCAAGAGGCAAACCTTACACAGCGCCAGCGGGAGTTCGTCCAACAAAAAATTCAAGAAATCCGAGGTGGTGCGGAAACGACACAACCCATGAAAGACATTATGGGGATGTTGCAAGCCGGTGCGCAACAGATTATGCGCAATGCGGATATGCAGGCTCAAAGCTTGGAGAAAGAGGCGCAGAAGCTCATTGCTGATGCACAGTTTGCTGGAGGAAGAATCTCGCAAGAAACAGAGCAGCGCATCAGTCGTTTGCAAAGCCAGTTTGAACAAGCGTCAGAACGCATTAAAAAAAGTGCGGAAAGTCAAGGCAGGCTTGCTGTTGAGCAGGCTGAAGCTGCGGCAAATCAAATCAGGCAAATAGCTGCGGCTAAAGCGCCGGAAGTCCGCGCCGCTGCTATTAAGCAAGCGGATGATTTGATAGCTGCTGGCAGAAAACAAGCAGACGAATTGACAGCTAGAGCTAAACAACAGCTAAAACGATTGCAAGAAGCAAGAGATCGTTTTACATCAAGCATTCCTGCAAGAAGAGAGGTTGCGCAAAGAGAAGTAGGAGCGGTTGGAGAAAGGGTTACGCCGACAGAGCTTGGTGGCAAATTGCGCAATGCGTTTGATGATGTTTTTGCCAAACTAAAACAGACAAGAGAAGAAAACGTCAAAAAATACAAAGACGAAGCCTTTTCTGCTGCGCTGCAAAAAGAACAGGCTGGTGAGCGATATCAAGGCGGGGAAAACTTTAAAAGCATAATTCAAGAAATCACAGATGAGATTGTTGATCCCTCAACGGGATTGGCGAGAGCAATACCAGAGCAACGCGAACAACTGACGAAGATAAGAGATCTGCTGCGTCGTGGTATTGGAAGAAAAGATCCTGAAACTGATCAAATGATTTATCAGCCATTAAGTTTTAATGGTCTTGAACAACTTAGAAGACAGTTGCGAGATAGAGCCTCTGGATTACCGGCAGAGGGCTATGATGCTATCAATCAACAGCAAGCAGGCAGACTTGCCGAGCGTGTTGAAAGAATCATGGAGGAATTTTCTCCTGGCTTAAGAAAATACATTGATCAATACAGGGCAGATAGCGAGCCACTAAACCAGTTTAAAAATAAACTGGGTAAGGCAATGGTTGGCAAAGAGGAATTTGATTTCTCACAGTTTGTTACAGATCCATCCAAACTTGCCGATGCTGCTTTTTCTTCTGCTAGTACGGTGCGACAGCTTATCAACACTGTAGGCCAGCAACCTTCTGAAGAGTTTGCCCGTTCGTTCATAGCAGACCGTATTCGAGGCGGCACAGTCAAAGATGTCACCAAAGCGCTTGATGACAGCAGAGATTGGATTAGTTTATTTCCCAACTTAGAGCGTCAGTTGCAAGACACGGCAAGACGCGTTGGCGTTGAAGAGCGTGTCATTGGCAAACGAACGTCTCTTGCAAAGGCTTTGCGAACAGAAATGGGCAAGTTTCCTGAGCGATTCGGTCAAATGGGAACTGCTGCAAGAAGAGCTGAAGAAACGGGTATGACCGAGGCGCAGAGAGCTATCAGCCGAGGCGAAACGGAAGCAGAAAATATTGCAAGACAGGCTGAGACGCAAGCAGCAGCAGCGGCACAAAAAGGAATTAGCGAAGAAGCCAAGATTCTTGGAAGCGCTGAACAGCAGAGGTTGGCGTCATCAAAAGCGATTGAGCGCCAGAAAGGAAAACTTGAAGAAGAAGCCGCAAAACAAAGGGCAGCCAAATTAAAAGAGGCAGAGACGGCTGCTGGCGCTATTACCAAGGAAGCTGCGGGTGTGCGTTCAGAGGCGCAAAAGAAGGCAGACATTGTGCTTGGCGGTCAGACGCCTGTAGAGCGCGTGCAAAACTTCTTGCTTGGTGCAAAAGCTGATGAATGGGCAGAGATCAGTCCGATCATCAAGGCTACACCGGGAGGGCGAGAAAAGCTGGCAGAGGCAGTCAGTCAGGTCATTGCGTCAAGAGCAGAGCGGAGCCTTAAAGGTGCGCTTGCCGACATGAAATTAATGAGAGAGCGATTGGTTGATAATGGATTGATGTCAAGAGCAGATGCTGACAAGATTGTCGATAGGTTGCAAGAAATCTTTGTTACACCAATCGCACAACAGGCAAAGATCACTATGGCGCAGCGTTTGGTGCGTAATGCCATTGCTGGTTATGCAGCACCAGGCGTTGAGCGTGGTGCAAGTGCATTGATGAGGTAATCATGAGTCGCAAGAAGCAAGGCATCAATCCAGAGCTAGAGTCTGCCATTGGCAAGCTGTTGCGAGAAGTCATGGATGATCCGAATGCGTCATTGACGGATAAATCACGGGTGATTGACCGTGCGCTCAAGCTAGAGGCGATTCGCCTAAAAGCATCAGATTCGGAATGGGGAAGTGGGTTTCTTGATGGAGAGGAAGATGAGTCATAGAATAGTGACCGGTATTCACTCATTAGGCGCTAACCATGACTTCACCTATTTCGATCATCAGGATCGCGCTCGGCGTTTTAACCGACCGAATCCTAACCGTCCTGTCCTTACTGATGGCCTTTTCGCTCTACTGTTGGGCGATGTGGGGGCCAGAGTGGGAAAGGATAGCGATAGCAACCAGTTTCGCCGTGCTGGTGTTTTTGCCAGCTCTTATTAAGGAGAAGAACCGTGATCGAATTGAAAGTCAGCAAGCAAGTGATCAAGGTGGGGAGCATGCAGCATCGTAAGCCTGCGCTGCCGACCTTCCCGCTATTCAAGCAAAAGTACACAGCACCGGGCGTATCGTGCTATGGCACGATGACCGCTGGCGAGCAGTGGGGCAAGAAAAGTGGCAAATAACATTCCTTTTCAACCGATGGGTAAGACCTATCGGCTGAACGTCTCAACCGGTTCTAGTGCAGAACTAGCCATCAACGCTTACACGCCGTGTAATCAAGTCCGTGTTCACAACGGCACGGCTAATGAAGTTGCTGTGCGGTTCTCACAAGTGACAGGTAATGCAGCAGCATTTCCTACGTCTGGTTCTCCTACCGATAGCATGGTGTTGCACAACAACCAGACGCAAGTCTTTACGGTTCCTCAATCGTCCATCACGGCACAGGCAACGCTCTATGTCGCTGCCATTGGCGCTGCAAGTGGATACATTTACGTTACACCAGGAGAGGGGTTTCTCTAATGGAAATTAGTCTTTCAGTCGTCTTGCAGGCACTGATTGGCGCAGGAGCTGGTGCGCTTGGAGCGTACGTTGCGATTCGATCAGACCTTGCAGCACTGAAAGCAAGGGTTGATGTCTTGCACGAATCGACCGACAAAGCGCATTCCCGCATCGATCAGATCCTCAGCAAGTAATGTTTGAGTTACTCGGCGGTGGCTTACTAGGCTCGATCTTTGGTGGCCTGTTCAGGCTTGCACCGGAGGTCTTGAAGCTGCTTGATAAAGCCAATGAGCGCAGGCATGAGCTGGCTATGTTCACGCTACAGACTGATCTGGAGAAACTCCGTGGTCAGTTCAAGATGGAGGAAAAGCATGTTGACTTTTCAACACAACAACTCGATACCATCAAAGCGGCCTTTGAGGAACAGAGTAAGACGGCTCAAGCAGCAGGCAAGTTTATTTCTGGAGTCTCTGCTCTGGTACGGCCTGGTATTACATGGGCCTTGTTTGGGATGTATGCAGCCATCAAGGCGGCTACGCTTGTTATGGCATTTCAGACGGGTGCATCGTGGCTAGAAGTTTTGACCAAGACTTGGGATGAAGATGACTTTGCACTCTTTAACATGGTCATCTCATTTTGGTTCGTAGGTCGCAGCATCGAAAAGTACCAACGTGGATGAAGCGATCAAGATCGCTGTTGACATTCTTATCAAGCCCTTCGAGGGCTATGCCAGGAGGCTACCTTCAGGTGATTGCATGGCTTATCCTGACCCCGGTACTGGCGGTGAGCCTTGGACTATTGGCTATGGTTCTACTGGTAGTGATGTTTGTCCAGGCATTGTCTGGACAGAAAATAAGGCCACTGAGCGCCTTCAGGAGCATTGCCTATACTTCTGTGCCGGGTTGGTAAAACTCTCGCCTAAGATCGTTTTAGAGCCTCCCAGGCGTATTGCAGCGGTGCTCTCTTGGGTGTACAACTGTGGCTTGGGAAATTATCGCATCTCGACGTTTAAGAAGCGTATTGATGCCGGTGATTGGTCAGGTGCTGCTGAGCAGTGCTTGAAATGGAACAAGGCTGCTGGCAGAGTCATGCCTGGTCTGACAAGGCGAAGACAGGCTGAAGCACTGCTGATGAGGTGAGCATGGCAAGACAAACGAATTTGAGTGTAGGCAGGGGTGAGAAGCTGCCTGTATCGAAGGGTGCTGGGCTGACAGCCAAGGGCAGGGCCAAGTACAACCGTGCCACCGGTTCCAAGCTCAAAGCACCGAGTAAAGACCCGAGTAACCCGAGGCATAAATCATTTTGTGCTCGCTCCAAGAGCTGGAAGGGCGAGCGTGGTAAAGCGGCAAGAAGGAGATGGGGATGCCGGTAAAGAAGGGTTTGTACTACAACATCAACCGCAGACGGCGGTTAGGTCTGCCAGCCAAGCGTCCGGGTCAGGCAGGTTATCCGACTCGAGAAGCTTTCATTCAATCTGCCAAGACGGCACGAAAGCCTAAGCGCAGATAAAAGAACCCCCGCACAGCGCGGGGGAAAGTCTTACCTAGAGGAGACAAGGAGGGGGCTATCTGCTTACGCTTGCCCCGAAGCGCACCTTAACGGGCAGACTCCGCGAGACATCAAAGTTCATTCTGCATGAGCTTAATCGCATCGTCAAGTCGGAAGATCGCTAACGATTCCTTACCATCACCGCGACATACCACCACCGGTGTTTGTCCTGTCAGACAGACCGAGGTCTTAGCCTGATCCATCCATTCATAGACTCCTATCTTGCGCCTACGCTTGCATTCGATCAGAAACGGCCCTAGATCGATGTCAGAGCCGCCATCACGCGCTTGCCCTAGTACGCGTGTCACTTTCGTTCCTAACGCGTCTGAGAGCGTCTGGCAGACCTCACGCTCATAGGCTGCACCACGGTCTTTGGCTAGCTTGCTCAATGGGATCGACTCCTCAAGAGTGAGTAAGCAATCGTGCGCACTTCTTCTGATACGGCATACCCGTAAATATCGGGATCACACAAAGCGCGTAAGAACTCCTCACGCTGATTGAGAATGTATTCCAGCCTCTGGCAGTGGATTCTCAGTTCGGCGTTCAGCTCTCGCAAGGTGTTGATCCGTTCTTCTTCCACTGTAAGCATGGCTCATCCTTTCTTTTTAAGCCTTAATGGAATGTGTCTGTCTTCAGGTGCAATCGTTTCATGGGTAGAGAACCGGTGACCGCAGATGTTGCACTTGCGTCTGCGGTAATTCCAGTAAAACGAATCATCTGTTTCCAGTTGAAACTGTCTTGTTTCCAAGACAACAGTTTGTGAGAATTCATGCGTCTCATAGCATTTCGGACATTTCATTGATTGATTTCTCCCTGCCTTTGCATTGCAGCATGGCGAGTGCCATGCGGTATGCCTCATCAGCAACCACGCTATGTGGCTGCGCGGTGAGGCTACCCCTTGCAATCATGGCTTGCATCGCAAGGCCAGCAAAGTGATCGAGTTCAGAACGGGATCGAGTCGTCTTCATCTTGAACCTCATAAGGTTTCTTGGCTTGGTAAGGTGGCTTGTACTTCTTATCGGGATCTGGCTGCCAGGTATCCTCACGGATACGAATCAGCATTCCAGCAGTCTTGTGATAGACCCATGCAGATAGCTTCATCTTGTCCCCTGCCCTGAACGTGACATCCTTGTCAAAGACATAAACGCCTCTCAAGTCAGGAGCCTTGCTCTCAGGCTTCTTCTTGTTTGAAAGCAGAATCCCATTACCGGGTTCAACCTTGTCCAGAAAATCGCTCATCATTCACTCCTTTATGTAGCCAATACTTGGCATACGTCTTCTTACCTACGCTTACATTCTGAGTCACAATGTTGTGACCCATCGCTCTGAGTTCTTCCACCCTAGCAGCCAATCTGAAGCAACCCATGTGTTGCAAGGCTTCAATGGCAGTCAGTGGTTTAGACTGCAACCACTGAAGCACTTGCTCTACCTGAGTTAAATCTCCGCTTCGACCACTAGGGTTTCTTGCTTTGGGAGGAATTCACCACAACCCGACTCCTCAGTTCGTCGAGCAAATTGACTTGCTTCATCCCCGACAAACGTATTGAAGACCGATTCATTGACGAGAAAGAGATCACGCAGTTTCGCGTTCTTCCCCTCCGTCGATAGTTTCTGGCTGCTGGCAATCTTTCCGATCAAACCAAAGAACCCCGCTTGCCATTCCTCAGAATCATCATAGGATTCATACGGATGCGGTGACACCTTGCCTTCCTTGACTTCAGGAACCGATAGCTTGAAGGGCTTCTCTAGCGTGGCATCCAGCGGTGGGAGCGGTTGAACAGACGGCAGATTAACCTTCTGCATCTGTGATGAAGGAATCGTCTCCAGTTCTGTCTCATCGAGCATCCCCAATCCGCAGTGAGCAAGCACGGTGCGTCTGATAGCCTTGGTTGTAGCCTTCATCAAGGCGTTTGCGAGCTTTTCACCCGCAAGCCCTTTGATGTCGACCGCCCCCACATTCTCCGAACTTCTTCCATCTTTTCCAGTGCAGCGAACAGACACCAGGTAGACATCTTCAACTCGCTCTCGGTTAGTGATCTGAGTGGACAGTCCATGCAGATTAGCGAGCTGCTGCGTGGCCCCAGCGTTGGCGTACAAGACTTTCTTGCCTGACAGAACAAGCAGGTCGAAAGGCTTTGCTGAAGGATCGAGTCCAACCTGGCTGCATCGATAGTTGTAATACCCGACGAGCTGCTCTTCTCTGAGTCCACTGAGATCTCCTTTGGTAACAATAGATTCAATGATCTTGGGATCAATCGTGACGATGGCATTCATTTCAGTAAGAACCTCCGTGATCCTGGTGCTTCCAAATAAAAGCGTTGGTAGACCTCCGGCATTTCCTTTTCCAATGCCTTGGAATCAAAGCGCTTACCTGCCTTGGCTTGGTTCCACGTTGCCAGCACCCTGCCTTCGAAGGTCAGCAAGGTTCCGGTCTCACGCATCTGACCTTGAATCGAAGCCTGCAAGCGCTCCTCTTCTTCCTCTAAAGTCTTGAGATGAGCCTTAATGGCTTTGAGACGACTACAAGCCTCTTCTAAAGGCTTATTAGCGATCATGGTGAGGCCATTAGAGTTAGGCCACAGTTTCCTAGCCGACTCTGTATTGGATGGCTCTGGAGGCGTTTGAGTCTGGATGGCAGCCCAGAGTTCTGCCTCCGTCTTGATCAGTTCCTCCATCTCAGCTTCTGGAATCGTCTGATCGAACAGCACCAATTCCTGACCACCAAAGAGCACCGCCAGAATGATCCGACTGACACCATGCACGGCTGCCTCATGGACGCACTGAGCACGGTCTGCTAAGGGCATGATGGCATCGTCAAACTGATTGCGCTTGGCTTGGTTGTAGTTCTTGACCTCAACCAAGGTCTTGGCATCCTCAGTGATGAAGTCAAAGTGCGACTTCATCCAACGATGCTGTTTGTGAGTCAGTTCGTAGTCAGCCTCTTTGAGGTTCATCTTGAGTCTGTGACCGACCTCACGGCCTATGACATCCTGCAGCTTCAGACCCCACTGCACGGCTTCAATGTGAGAGATGTCTTCACGCTCTGTTGCACCTATCTTTTCGAGATAGACATCACAAGCCTTGCCATCAGCAATCTTTCGGGCATCAGTCGCCCAGATCGCACTGCGGCGATTCTGGTGACTGAAGTCTTGATGCAAGTTCTGCAACTCATCTACACTGAGTGATCTGACAAGATTGTTCATGCTTCCTCCTCATCTTCCAAATCATGTGCTTTAAGTTTCATGATTGACTCGCTTGTGGTTGTCCAAACACTGCAAAACTAAGTTTGGTTTGATTAAGGTTCTGAATCGCTGTAAGAGCAGACGCAAGCCTTTCAGCATTTTCAATGGCCTGCATGAATTGAGGGTTGGTGAGAACGTCTACAGCCTCCTTGTAATGCTTTGACATCTTAAGTGTATCGTGACTGGGAAAC
>OGWJ01000112.1_pt1 | contig 11950 bp, 14 predicted proteins | sample 1575991 | NCBI WGS metagenome assembly OGWJ01 (sample SAMN07581533, study PRJEB24739) | freshwater metagenome | place: Singapore | collected 2015-01 | reverse complement strand
CGGGTGACCTTCTCAAGGACACGACTGTCGTTAACATTGCCCAGTACAACACCAAGACTGGTGTGTCTGACATTGTCAAAGGACAGCTCGGAGAAATCTACGGCGTGAACGTGCAACAGCACACCAACGCCTGGAAAGAGTCCACTGAGGGCACCTACAGCTCCAGCGGTTCGGTGATCTCGACGTATGTTCTGACGAACGGTGCCTTCGGCACGGTTAACTACTCTGGACAGTCCCCCTTCGCCCCTTCGGTGGTGATCGTGGACAAGCCCGACAAGAGCGACATTCTCAACCAGAATATTTATGCTGGTTGGAAAGCTCATTGGGCCGTTCAGGTGTTGAACGCCAAGAAGGCTCGTGTTCTGAAGAGCAATACCCGCTCGATCAGCTCCTAAGCCTTTCGCAAGGCCGTGGTCGGGGGTATGTCCCTGCCGACCTAAGAGACCCCGCTTCGGCGGGGTTTCTTATTTACACAACTGCATATAACTGCTATATAGTCGGCTATGCCAGCCTACGAATACAGGCAACAGGATGGCTCTACAATCACCAGGGTATTACCCGTGGACGAGCGGGATTCCTTTCCTGGTCGCATCACGGTGCCACGCAGTGTGGCCTTTGTGGGCAGTGCCTATGATCCCACCATATCCGCCAACAAGATAAGGGACGGCTACAAAAGGATTGAGGAGAGGGGTGGGTTCATTAAAACACCCAAGCGTGTGTTTGAGCGTGCCTGGGGAAGCCACGACACCAAGACGGTCTACAGGAATGGGAAGGCAGTCAATGTCGTTTAGGAGTGCGGCGTGGCAACGCAAGGAGGGGAAGGATCCCAAGGGTGGCCTAAACGAAGCAGGCAGGCGTAGCTACAATCGTGCCACGGGTGGCAACCTAAGGCCTCCAGCCCCAAACCCAAAGAACCAAAGGGATCGTGCCAGACGCAAGGCATTCTGTGCAAGGATGTTGGGCATGAAGAAAAGGCTTACCTCCGAAAAGACAGCTAGGGATCCAGATTCAAGGATCAACAAAAGTCTGAGGGCCTGGAACTGTTAGCGTGAAGGATGGCAAGCAGTTCGGCGAGCTGGCCGAGCAGATGTTTGCGGTGGAGGTTCTCAAAAGGGGCGGGATCCCGTCCAAACCCGTGGGGGACAGCAGCCCTTATGATTGGGTTGTCCACGCTGGTGGCAAGTTCCACAGGGTGCAGGTTAAGAGCTGCTGGATGGGGGTTCTTTACAGAAGTGGAAACAGATCCAATTCCAGGTGCAGGCTGATGGTGGCCAGCGGGAACCTGAAAAAGACCAGCTACACAAAGGCCACGATTGACTATCTGGCCGCCTGGCTGGACCCGTTCCAGGCCTGGTACATCATCCCCGCCAGCAAGATCTGCAGGCGCAAATCCATCAAGGTGAGTCGATCTCACTGTGAAAGCCCAAGCTGGTCCCTTTTGGGGCTTGCATAACTGCTCTTGACTGCAAACGGATACTGGTTAACCTACCCAGCAAATGGCAAGATTCACCAAGGGTAAGACTTTCACCTCCACGGAAGAGGTGACCAGCGCAAAACTTCACCAGCTCGTCGAGGACGCATCCATCGGGATCGAGGCGATCACGGACCTGACGGCGATTGCCGATCCCGTCGCCTCCAACGATAACCTGTTGATCGCCGACACTTCGGCCAATTCGGCACGCAAGGTTCCTGCCTCCAACTTTCTCACCAAAAACTCTGGCGGAAATTTCGACACGGGCGGGGTTAAGATTACGGGACTGGCCGCCCCCACGGTAACCTCCGATGCGGTGACCAAGGCCTATGCGGATGCGTTGTCCGTGGCCGCTGGAAATCTTCCGTCGGTCTCGGGTTCCGACAATGGATCCATTCTGGTTGTCAGTGCTGGTTCATGGGCGACCACGGCGGCCAGCGGCGTGTCCTCGGCCCAAATCGTGGCTGGGTCTGTCACCACGGCCAAGATCGCCGACGATGCCGTCACCACGGCGAAGGTGGCCAATGATGCCATCACCACGGCGAAAATCCTGGATGCCAACGTAACCACCGCAAAGATTGCGGATTCTGCCATCACCACCGCCAAAATAGCGGCGGGGGCGGTTACCACCTCAGACCTGGCTGACGCTGCCGTGACCTCGGCGAAGATCGCCTCGGGCGTTCTTCCTACCTTCGGAATTTTCCGAAAAGCCGATCCGACCATCGTGGCATGGGAAAAGACTGGCAACTTTACCGCCCGTACCGCCACCACGATTTACGTTGAGGTCAATGGCGAGCTTAAGACCATCGCCGCCTCCACCTCGATCACCATGCCTGCATCCGCCACCGTCGGCACGGATTATGCCATTTGGGCCAAGACGGACGGCTCGCTTGAGGCCACGACCAACCATACCTCCCCGCCCACGGCCAACGCACGCAGGGTGGGTGGTTTCCATTACGCACCAGGAGGCAATGCCTCTGGAACCAGCGGTGGGGATGCCACTGCCTCGATCAATGCCTACTCTTTCTGGGACCTAAAGTTCCGACCCTCTTGCTCCGATCCACGTGGGATGACCCTGGTGGCGGGTAACTTCTGGGCTGATATCTATCTCTGCGGTGTGGATCATCACACCAACGGGACCAGCAAGTACAATGTGGCGATTGCCGACGGATCAGCACCGCCCAAGGTTCCCACGGCTTTTGGCGGCAACGGATCCACGGCCTACTCCAACGGAAACTGGTGGAACTTCATGGAGGTTCTGGCGAGCTGGGGAAAACGTGGGCTGACCTATGCGGAATTTGCAGCCCTGGCCTACGGAACCACGGAGGCCACCTCCAGCGGCGGGACGGATGTGCCCACCACGGGGGTGAACGGAACTGGTGCAACCAGCAACTGGAACGTATTCACCTCCAAGTGGGGCGTGATTCAGTCCACTGGATGTATCTGGACGTGGGGTGACGAGTTTGGAGGTGGGGCGGCTGCGGCATCCTGGTCGGCAAATACGGGTGGACGTGGGTCAACCTATCAGATGGAGAATGCCGTTATCCTCGGCGGCAGCTGGGACGATGGGTCTAACTCTGGTTCCCGTTGTTCGTACTGGTACGCCTCTCCTACGTTCTCGAACCCCAACATCGGGGTTCGGGGTGCCTGTGACCACCTGTGCGTTGATTAGCGTGTCGAAAGACACGCAATATAATGGAGCCACAGGGGGAGACCAAGCCATGCTACAATCAGATGTTGATTGTGGAGAAGTACGAGCGGCTGGTTCAGTATCTCTACCCGATTGCCCAATCCATCCCGAGGAAACATGGGGTGGCTCGGGAGATGTTCCTCAGGCAACTCTTTCTGGTTCCAGAGCTTTTTTACCAGGCGGGAAAGTCCAACCAGGTCGGCAGGATTTATATGGCCGACTCGGGGCTGGCCTGCCTGCGCTTTTGGATGAGATTTCTTGTGCAGATCCGCTGCCTCAGCCCGAGCCAGCTTCAGACGGCGCAGGTGTTGCTGTCCGAGGTGGGTTCGATCCTGGGCGGATGGGTCAAACACAGGAAGGGGCAGGTCGGGCAATAGCACCGTTATCCTCGGCGGCAACTGGAACAATGGGTCTAACTCTGGTTCCCGTTGTTCGAACTGGAACAACTCTCCTACGAACTCGAACAACAACATCGGGGTTCGGGGTGCCTGTGACGACATCAACATCTTACGGCTCTGGATCGGCCACGGCCCTCCAGGCGGACCTGCAAGCATGTGGTCAGCCGTGCCTGCCCCCCTTCGGGAAACACACTCAGAGGTTCGGCACAACGCCCAGTAGGCAATCCAACGGCGGGGCCGACATTTTTATGCCAAAGAAGTCCAGAAACCTGATCGGCAGAATTGCCGACATTGGAAACCTCAGGGAAGCGTTCTTGAAGACGGCCAAAAACAAGCGAAAGACCTGGGGCTATCTGGAGTTCAAGGAATACTCGGAAAAGAATCTTTTGGACCTGCGTGACGAGATCCTGTCTGGATCCTACACCCAGGGTGAGTACAGGAACTTCACGATCTACGAGCCGAAGGCCAGGCTGATTTCGGCCCTGGACTTCAAGGACAGGGTGGTGCAACACGCCCTATGCAGCGTCATTGAGCCGATCTTTGACCAGGCCATGTTGCCATGGTCATTCGCATGCAGGAAGGGCCTGGGTACCCACGCCGCCGTCAAGCATGTCCAGTCCAGGCTAAGACAGACGGGGGCAACTCATTTTCTTAAGACAGATTTCTCCAAGTACTTTCCCTCCATTGACAGGGCTAGGCTTCACAAGATCATTGAAAGAAAGATTGGGTGTCAGGCCACCCTGGATCTGATCTCCAAAATTATTCCAGGGGATGGCACGGGGTTGCCGATTGGATGTCTGACCAGCCAGCTTTTTGCCAACGTCTATGGCACCGAGATGGACCGATTCATACATTTCTCCCTGGGGCGCAGGCACTGGGCTAGATACATGGATGATATTGTCATCCTGGGGGATGACCCCAAAATCCTCTCCGAATCCTTCCTCAGGATCAGGGATCGTGCTGGGGCGGACCTTGGCCTGGGGATCAGCAAATGGCAGGCCTCGCCGATCAGCAGGGGCATCAATTTCGTCGGTTACAGGATCTGGCCCAGTTACAAGCTGATCCGAAGGGATTCAGTGGCACGGGCCAAACGCAAGATTTCAAGCTATGTGGAGCGCAGGGATCTTCCCTCCTTGGGGAAGTTCATGGCCGCATGGTCTGGCCACACGCAGTGGGCGGACACACATAACCTGAAAACATGGATGGAGGAAACCTATGGCATCACCTGTTAAAAACAAAGTCATCAACACCCGTGCGGACCTGGATGCCGTGGCGGGAACAACTGCCCACGACGAGTTTATTGCCGCCCTGAAGGGTTCGGCAACCCGCAGGCAGGATGTGCAGTCCTACCCAGAGGGCTACAACCAGCCAGGCTATGACGGCCCCAAGCTGGAGCCGATCTGGCAGGACGTGGAGGATCTCTCCACCATCACCCGCTTTGGCTTTACCAAGGAGCAGCTGGGCCTGTAGGACGTGACGCTCGACCAGATCGCCAACCAGGTTTGCACCAAGGTCCACGACACCAGTTCGGGGGCCGTGGCTGCGGCCAAGACATTTGCCAAGAACAGGTATGAGATGATCTGGAACTCCCAGGTTTGGAAGGACTCCCTGGCAACCACCTCCGTGGCCGTTTCGGCGGACGACTCCATCGTCACCATCCCAAGCACCAGTTTTGACATGCCCGTGGCCGTCAAGCTGGACACCACGGCGATTAGCCCAGCCAATTATGAGAGTGCCTTCGTCAACTCTCCCGAATCCTTCACGGGCAGCGGGACCACGGCAGCTTTTGTGATTCTGGCAAAGAACGATTCTGGCCAGATCAGGCTCCAGCTCCTCAAGGCAGCAGGTCAATCGGGAACCCTTAGCGTGCTCTGCAAAACAAAGGTCAGGGTGATCAATTCTGGGGTATCCAACTACCGAAGCCTGGAGCAGGACAGCGACCAGCCAGCCATACCCCATGCCGAGCAGGCCCTGGTGGCCCTGGTTGAGGCCGATATGCTTGAATATAAGCAGGCCTACGCCAAGGCCCAGGCCAAGCAGTCCGAGGCACTTACCCTTCTGGCCCTGGCCAGGAACATGGAGAGGGGCCAGTCAGCCTCCAGGTTGTCCATCTCGGTGGAGTCCGACGGCCAGTGGCAAAGGGATGACTGGGAGAGCGGGGATTCCCAGATCCAGTTCATTTAGGCGGGTAAGCCATGCCGATTGTCACCGATGATGCGCTGGATACGCCGCTGACGTTTGAGTCACAGCGCAACTTCACTGGTTCTGACAGCTACTCACAGGCCAGGCTTTTGCCCGAGGGAGTGTGCAGTGAGCTGCTTAATGTGGACCTTGACAGGACGGGGATCGCCAGGACCAGGGAGGGACTGATTGTGATGCCTGCCATCGAGGGCACCTCGGTGGTCAGGGCCGTGACCAGCTGGAGATCCAGCACCCTGGGTCCCTACACGCTGGCCTTTAAGAACGGAAACATTTACCGATTTTCATCCTATACGTCGGGATGGACCACGCTTTCCTCGTCGGCATTCATCTCCACCAACCCTGTCTTCACGGCCTCGGTGGCCGACAGGCTTTACTTTGTCGACACCTCGGCGGCTGGGCAGCTGAAGTATTACGAGGGCACATCGGTGGTGACGGTTCCCACATCGGGGGCGGTCTCCGCACCTGCTGGTATAACCCACCTGATTAGTTCCAACGGAAGGCTATTTGGGGTAAGGCAGTCGGAGCCAGATACGCTCATGGTGGGGGATTTTCTGTCGGCTAATTTCAACACGGTAACCAACTCCATTCGGGTGGGCGGGGATGGTGCGCCCATCACTGCGATCAGGGAGTGGACGGGCGACAGGATCGCCGTCTTCAAGGAGAACAGCGTTTTTGTTGTCAGCAACATCACCCAAAGCTCGGCCTCCAACTTTGAGATTGAGGCGGTGGACACCTCCAACGGATCCATCTCCCAGAAGGCCACCATCAGGGTGGGTGCGGATATCTTCTTTGCCTCCAGGGACGGGGTCAGGACCCTGACCAGGACACTACAGGGTTCCGAGCAGGCAGTTTCGGTACCGCTTTCCAGGCCGATCCAGAACCTTTACGACCTTATCAACAAGAACACGCCCTCAGAGATCAACGGCCTTTACTACGAGAATACCGTGGTCTTCACGGGTCCGACCCTCGGAGACCCAGACAGGACCCACATCTCGATTGCCTATGACACCGTCAGGGGATCCTTCATTGGGGAATGGTCGGGCAATTTCCTTCCCTATTGCAGCGGACTGATTGTGGACGGGATGACACTGCCCATCTTTCTTTCCGCCACCCTTCCGTTCACCCTTGGCGGGGTGACCAATCTGAAGGCTGGGATGGCCATTGGGGACAGGAACGGCAGGGTTTACATCTGGAGGAAGGGGCATAATTTCCAATCGGGGCCAGACTCCACATACTCGGACGATATCACAACCACAGCAGCGGGTGGGCAGGCCATCCCGACCAAGGTGGCGACCAGGGGATTCACCTTTGGGGAGGTGGACAGCAAGAAGATTGGCAACTCCGTGGAGTGCCAATTTTACGAGTCTTTGGCGGACGCAGATCTTTACGTGAAGCTGGATGACTATGAATTTCAATTCCTTAAGAGCATAGGAACGGGTCCCACCCCCCTGACGCTGCCGTTTTACCTGCCCAACCAGTTGGGCGGATATGAGGCCAGGGTTATCGTGTCCTCAACCGACATCATGTCCATGCGCCAGTTCAGGGAAATCATTATACGGGTGGAGTCATCCTCCAAACTCCTGGCGGTCCGTGGGTTCATGGCCTCTGCCTTTGTGCAACCATATGTTCCCGCTTGACGTAACAACAACTGCGGTGCATACATAAGCATATATGGGAGGAGGAGGAGGATCGCCACCGCCTGCACCAGATCCCTACGCCCAGGAGCGTGTGGATCAGCAGAAGCGGAGGGCTGAATACGAAAAAGAGAGGCAGGAGGTCTACATTCCCCGCACCAAGGAAATGATGGACTCCCGCAACGATCAAATCCGCAACTGGTACAAGCTGGTCAACCAGTACTATCGGGATACCAACCCCCTCCGCAGTTCTCCCGTCACTGATTATTCGGTCCCCGAGGACCAGCGGAACATCTAGTGTTTGAGCAGGATCTCGACCAGATCCAGGATTTCATAGTCGAGCACTATTCCCCAGCCATGTGCTGGGGGGATTTCAAGCCCTGGCTTAGGTGGTATCGGCACCACAGGTTGCTTGGTTACATGAAGAACCAGGACGGGATTCAGGGGGTGGGTATGGTGAGGTTCTTGCACAACAAGGAGCAGGGTCTTTCGGACCCGTACTTCAATGATCCCAAGGCAGACCTTTGCTGGGTGGAGCTGGTCATCGCCCCCAAGCCAGAGATTCTTGTCAGATTGGTGGATCTGCTTTTGACGGTATGGGGACCCAGGGAGAGGCTTGCCGCCAGGCGGGACCACCGTGGCGGGGCCGTCAAGGAGTACCCGTTCCACGTCCTGGCCAGGATGTCCTATAAGGGCTTGACGCAACTGCAAACGTCTTCTAAACAGTTGGTATCTACTTGACATATGGGTTCCCCTCCGTCACCACCTCCTGCCCCGCCTCCCCCTCCTGCGGTCTCTCCTGCCGACACGGCTGCCGCCAACAAGGAGGCGATGGAGTACTACTCGACGACAGGATACCCGCTCACCCTGGAGGCCTACCGCAAGGGCAAAGAGGCGAGCATACCCACCGATATCGACATCATGCGGAAGACCTCGGATGCCCAGGTCGAGAACGCAGTCACCCTTTCCAAACGCTATGGCACCGAGGCGGTGGCCGAACAGCGCAGGATCCTGGAGATGGCCGATCCTGGCAGGTTTGCGGCCAACGAGCAGCTGGGTCAAAGACTGGGTAGCGAGCTTGCGCTGGGTTCCAGCCTTTCCGCCGACCAGGCTCGGATTGCCGAGCAGGACATTCGCTCCGCACAGGCGGCTCGTGGGAATCTGTATGGCAATGCTGCCTCGGCTGCGGAAGTGCTGGCCAAGTTCAACGTGGGCCAACAACTCCAGCAGCAGCGTGTGGCCAACGTGCAAAGCTATCTTGGCCTGGCCCCGATCCAGTCTGGACAGATCGGTGCCTCGGCCCCGCAGGCGGGTGGGTTTGCGGCCAATATTCCCGCCCCTCTCGCCAACTCCCCCTTCATGGGTGGACAGCAGTTCCTGCAGGGAGCTGGGGTCAACGCCGAGAACTACAGGACCCAGATGTCTGGCTACAATGCCCAGCTTGGCTACATGGCCAGCACCTATCAGAACCCGCTGGCTGCTGGGATTGGTGCGGCCCAGGGGATCGCTGGCCTGGGTATTGGTATAGCTGGACTGGTGTGCTGGGTGGCTCGGGAGGTTTACGGGGAGGACGACCCCAAGTGGATGCTATTCAGGGAGTGGATGATGAAGTACAGCCCCAGGTGGATGCTGTATGGATATATCAAGTACGGACCTCGGATTGCCAGGTGGATCAGGGGGCACAACGCCATAAAGACCGTATTAAGACGCTGGATGGACTCCAAGATCGAGCTTCTCTCGAAAACCAACACCATCTGCGTGGGGGCATAACATGGCCGATCAATTTGGAAGCATTGCCAACGCTGGTGCCTACATGATGCAGTCTGGGCTTCGTGCGATCACGGAACGCAGGGAGCAGGACATGAAACAGCAAATGGCAATGGCACGCCTTGAAGCCGCCAACTCACGTTCCGCATCTGGAGGTGGGAAAGATCCGCTCTCCAAGGGGGCAATGGCATTCACTGGGATGAGGGACATGCTCAACCAGTATTCCGACGAACAGATCTCACTCAACAAACGCCTGAACGAGCTTTCCGCAGTCAACACCCCGCTGGGTCCTGGCGACCAGGAGGAGCTGGCCAGGGTTCGCAGCCGTCTGGCCAACAACGAACTGAGCCTAAAAATGCTGACCAGCCAGTTTGGGGACGGGAAGTTTGAGGTCACCCGCACCCAGCCCGACGGGACCACCGTGAAGGCCAACTTCTCCACCGCTGCGGCCTATGAGGCATGGAACAGCACCTTCGGCGGGGCCGCACAATCTCAAGACCAGGCTGCCCAGACGAACGAAAGCCTCCTGACCAAGATCTTTGGCGGACAGCGCACAGGCCAGGGGCCGCAGGCTTCCGCACCACAGGAAGCTCCCAGCATGCCCAATTATGCGGACGAGCTTGGCAGGACAAAGAAGCGTGGGGATGACATGCCCGAGGGGTTCACCGAAAGCGAGAGTGAGGCGGCCTCCGACAAGGGTGAGACCGAGCAACTCAAGAAGGAGCTGGCCAGACTCCAGATGACACGGGAGGCAGAGGCAAAGAATACCAGTTTTCGTCCCAACGTGGTGGTGGGTGCACCTGGGGTCGGCATGGTCACACAGGCCAAGACCCGTCCCAGCGACAAAACCCGTGCCCGTATTGTGCGGAACCTCGACAAGGAAATCGAAGCACTCAAGAAGCGGATCGAAGCCAGGGAGGAATAACCCGTGGCTCTGGTACCCTGGGAGGACATAAAAGCCCAGGTCGGGTATGACAGCCTTTCCGACCAGGATAAGATCGACAACATCAACAAATACTCTCGCTACGTGCAGGAGTATTACACCCAGGTTGAACCCCGTGATCCACGGGAGGTGGGTCAGGCCACCGATGAGTTTGTCGGCATAGCGGCCAAAGATGTCCTGGGTGACCTTGGCCCAGTGGAGCGTGCCTCGGCCTTCCTGGGCAACATCTACAAGGGTGCCGCTGGAACCTTCACATCGGCCTTCAGGTCTGCCGCTTTGGCCCAACAGGTCATTGGGGAGCAGTTGGGATCGTATGATGACGACAGCCCCGTGGCCGAAAGGGACCTGTATAAGATAGCCCAGAACATTGATGAGTCCGTCAGGGAAACAACTGGGATTGAGGACCCAAGACTCAGGGGCGAGTTCATCAACACACTCGTCCCGCAAGGGCTGGGCAGTGCGCTGGCATTCCTCGGCACAGCCGCAGCGGCAGCCGCCGCAGCTCCAGCCTCAGCCGCAGGTGCGGTTGGGCTTGGTACGGCAGCTGGGGTCGGAGCACTCAGCACCAGTGGATCACTGTATGAAGAGGCCAGGCAATACGGTGCCAACGAGTTTGTGGCAAGAGGTGCGGCTGCGATGGGTGTACCCATTGGACTCACCGAGGCCATTCCGCTTGGCAAATTTGCAAGCAGGCTGACCGCTGGGGTCGCCAAGAGGGCGATACTCGGAGGGATCGTGGAGGGTGCCACGGAGGAGGCCGTCCAGGAAGGGTTCTCCCAGGCCGCACAGAATGTCGTTGCCTCAAGGCTCGCTGGATATGACCCAGAAAGATCGGTCACGCAGGGCGTGCTTGAGAGTGCTGCGGTGGGGATGGTCACGGGTGGTCTCATTGGCGGCGGTGTCAACGCCATCACCAGGGACAATGAGGCTTTTTACGGGGAGCAGTTTGGCAGGCAGGTGGTCGATTTAATATGACAATGACGGGGGTTTCTCTCTTTGCCGGTATTGGTGGTTTTGATTTGGCACTTGAGCGCGCCGGTGTCCGTGTCGTCGCAAGTGTCGAGTGGGATAAAAACGCACAGAGCGTATTGAGAAAAAGATTTCCGAATGCAGAAGTATTCGGTGACATTCAGGGGGTAACAGGTGAGCAACTTATTCGAGCAGGATTTGATCCCGACAATGGAATCATTACAGGAGGATTCCCCTGTCAAGATTTATCAGTTGCCGGTAAGCGAGCAGGATTGGCAGGAAAACGGAGTGGTCTATTCTGGGAAATCTGCCGACTCCTTGACGAGACTAGAGCGCAAGCGTTTATCCTCGAAAATGTGCCTGGTCTTCTTTCCTCAAATGAAGGAAGAGATATGGCCGTCGTCATTGAAGCGTTGGTCAAGCGCGGGTATCGCGTGGGATGGCGGGTGCTTGATGCTCAATACTTCGGAGTTCCCCAACGCCGTCGTCGAGTCTTCATTGTCGGATGTCTTGGAAACTCAGGGCGAACACCTGAAGAAATACTCGCTATCGGCGAAGGCCGCGCAGGGTATCTTGCGCAGGGCGGGAAGACGAGGAAAGCAACTGCCACCGGCATTGGAACAAGCCCTGAGCCAAGTGGCACAGTTGGAACTTTAACTGTTGCAGATTTGACAAAAGGTCAACAAACAAACGAAGGAGTAGCGGCAGGTTATTTGCAGGTTGTCGATGTGGTTCGTTAAAGCTAAAAGAGCGCAAACATCTGACGATGATGAAACTTGGGTTGCGGGGGGGGGTTGTGCCGACATTAAATAGTTTTGATTGCGGTGATACTAGAGCGACAGTAATAATTTTATGGAGATATCGTGACTGGGAAAC
>OGWJ01000110.1_pt1 | contig 12090 bp, 11 predicted proteins | sample 1575991 | NCBI WGS metagenome assembly OGWJ01 (sample SAMN07581533, study PRJEB24739) | freshwater metagenome | place: Singapore | collected 2015-01 | reverse complement strand
GTTTCCCAGTCACGATAGGATGAAAAGTAGATAGTAAATTTAGGTCAACTGCTTTAGAATTCAGTGCCTTAACATTATAACTTGAATTCATATAATCGGATTTATAGCTCAGTATTTTTTATCATGGCAAAAGAAAGTACTCCAGAGCAGCTTTCTTCACCATCTACTGTTGCTTTTACTTCAAATTTCCCAAAAGGAAATCTAAATTTCATTTTTTTTACTTCTATATCTAATCTGTCTCCTGGAACTACGATTTTTCTAAATCTAATCTGATCTAGTCCAGTAAATATTCCTTTATAACCAACGGAATAATCTTTTACGTGAAGCATGCATATGCAGCACATTTGAGCTAATGCTTCAAGTTGTAATACACCTGGCATAATAGACACATCTGGGAAGTGTCCTTGGAATTGAGGTTCATTTACAGAAATATTCTTATAGCCTTTAGCGTACTCGCCAGCTAAACATTCAGTAACTCTATCCACCATTAAGAAAGGGTATTTATGGGGTAATGTATTGAATATATCCTGTATATCCATCTTGATAACTTGATTTTCAGTGCTTGATTCTATTATGTTCATACTTTTTCTTTCTTATTATTAGTTTCTTGAAGGATCTTTTTAATAGGGATTTTAAAACTATACAATAATTTCTTCTTTAGAATAAGCTAGATTAAACTGATCATGTATCGCTTTAACTGCCTTGTGGCTTTCCTCGATTTTTATAATACAACTGATTTTAATTTCACTAGTGGTGATCATCTGTATATTAATGCCAGCATTATATAGAGATGAGAACATTTCAGCAGCTATACCTGGTTTATTCAACATTCCCGCTCCGACTATGGATACCTTAGCAATATTTTCATCGAAAACTATTTTATCCGCTCCGACTTCTACTGCTAACTCTTCTGCGATCCTTACTGCTTTTTGTAAATAATCTTGCTGGACGGTGAAAGCTATATCTATAACTCCGTCTCTAGGAATGGATTGAAGAATAACATCTATGCTCACATTTTCTTTTGCGAGTCTATCGAAAATTTTACACGCTATACCTGGCTTATCTGGTACTCCCATAAAACCTAATTTAGCTTGTTTGTCATCTATTGCAACTCCAGTCACAGCCTGGGTTAATTCCATATTTCTTACCTCACTTAATTTAACCACTCTAGTACCTAAGTCATCTGGCTTGAAAGTACTTCTTACTCTTAGATTTATATTATATTTTTTAGCTAACTCTACCGAACGCGGGTGTAAGACTTTAGCTCCGAGGCTAGCAAGCTCTAGCATTTCTTCATAACTTATAAGATCTAATCTTCTGGCTTCTGGAATTATACGGGGATCAGTCGTATAGACTCCATCTACATCTGTGTATATATCGCATCTTTCGGCTTTTAAAGCAGCAGCTATCGCTACAGCGGATGTATCTGAGCCACCTCTGCCAAGAGTAGTTATTTCACCATCTTCTGTAATACCTTGAAAACCAGCTACTATAACGATTTCCCCAAGATTTAGATGTTTTTCTATTCTATCTGTCTTAATCTGAGCGATTCTCGCACGATTATGTGCTCTCTCTGTAATAAAGCCAGCTTGTGAAGCTACTAGTGATATAGCCTTAAAGCCCATTTGATGTAAGCACATCGCGACTAAGGAAACAGTGACCTGTTCACCTGTAGATAGAAGCATATCAAGTTCTCGCCCTTCTGGTAAGGGATTGAATTCTTTCGCTAATTTGACTAAAGAATCAGTAGCTTTACCCATGGCAGAGACTACTATAACGAGATTAGCGTTTTCGCTTTCTCGAATAGCTATCTCACAGACCTGTTTAATACAGTCTGCGTTAGCGACAGAACTCCCCCCGAATTTAAGAACAGTAGTTTTATCTTTAAGCACTTTAGTATCTCTCTTGAAACTTTAATCCGATCTAATATCTTTTAACTAATGAGATTTAGCTAACTGTTTATCAGTCTCTGTACCAAAGAATAATTTGGAGTCTTCATGGATAGACAGTTCTAGAGTCTTTAATGAACCCACAGCTTCATTAAGAGATACCGCTTCGGTCTTATTACCTACTATCGCAGACATTTTACCCCATTCGCCATTCTGTACCATCTCAGCAGCTTTCCAGCCAAGTCTAGTACCTAATACTCTATCGAAAGCTGATGGTCTACCGCCTCTTTGGATGTGACCTAAAGTCGTAGATCTAGTTTCTATACCAGTTTCTTTTTCAATAATTTTAGCGATCTTTTCACCGATACCACCTAGCTTAACGTGCCCGAAAGCATCCAATTCAGTATCTTTGGTTACGTCTTGATTAGAAAGTTTAGCTCCTTCAGCTGCGACGATTATCGCGTAGGATTTTTTTGCATAAACTTTCTTGATAGTCTCACAGAGTTCTTTTGTATCTACTTCTTCCTCTGGAACTAATATGTAATCAGCATTCCCTGAAATACCGGAGAAAGAAGCTATCCAGCCAGCGTGCCTGCCCATAACTTCACAGACTAGAACGCGCTCGTGAGAGCAAGCTGTCGTGTGTAAAGAGTCTATCGCATCTGTAACGATATTAATACAGGTATCAAAACCAAAAGTCACATCAGTACCAGATAAGTCATTATCTATAGTCTTCGGCACGCCGATTACATTTATTTTATATTGATTATAAAGTTTAGAAGCTACGCCGCAAGTATCTTCGCCGCCTATGGCTACTAGAGCGTCTAATTTATTATCCTTCATGGTCTTAATTACAGCTTCAGGACCACCTTCTATTTTAAAGGGATTAGTTCTTGAAGATTTAAGGATAGTTCCACCTTCTCTGATTATATCTTCTGTCTTATCTAAACTAAGCTCAGTGGTAATGTTCTCCACTGCACCCTTCCAGCCATATTTAATACCGATCACCTCTGATCCATATTCTTTAACAGATTTGAAAACTAAAGCTCTTATCACGGAATTTAAACCCGGACAATCACCACCGCCAGTAAGTACACCAATACGCATGGATAATATACTAGCGTAAATTATGTCTATTTTGTAAGCCCTTAAACGATTTAGTTGTAAAATTTAAAAGCATTTCTTCACTTTTCGCTAAGATTTAATTTATGAGTAATTACTGGCTTATAAAATCAGAACCGTCATCTTTTTCTATAGATGATTTAAAATCTCTGCCGAATAAAACTGATATGTGGGATGGTGTTAGAAACTATCAAGCTAGAAATATTATGATGAAAGAGATGAAGACTGGTGATAAAGCATTTTTTTATCACAGTAATGCTAAGCCACCTGGTGTTGTTGGCGTCGTGGAAGTCGTTACTAAAGAAGCATATCCAGATCCTACACAGTTCGATAAAAAATCTAAATATTATGATCCACAGAGCGATATAAATAATCCACGTTGGTGGCTAGTAGATGTAAAACATCTTCAGGATTTACCTTTTATTTCTCTTGAAACGATAAAGGCTAATCCTAAACTGAAAGACATGAAGCTAGTACAGAAAGGTTCTCGCCTATCAGTGCAGCCAGTCGCTAAAGAAGAATGGGATGAGATATTAAATATGGCTCAGGTAAATGCTCAGTACCAACAGTAGTAAAAATCTTCAAGTGAAATCTTCTAATCGAGAGGTTTTGGGTATAGCTTTGCCGATAGCTGCTGCTATTGCCGTGCCACAGCTTAATTTCGTTATTAATAATATTTTTCTTGGTACGCTTGGTGAGAAGGCTTTAGGGCTGGCTGGTTTAACTGGTATCTATTATTTAATTTTTGCTGTGATTGGTATGGGCTTTAGTAATGGTGTCAGAGTCCTTATTGCAAGGCGAGCTGGAGAAAATAATCCAGATGAGATAGGTGAGCTTTTTTACCAAGGAGCGATTATTAGTATCGTCATTGCCTTATTGGGATTGCTTTTCACCTATATTTTTGCCGGTCATATATTTGCGATTTCTTTAAAAGATTTTAGTAACTTTGTAGCTGCCTTTAGTTTTCTTAAAATTCGAATTTGGGGCTTATTTTTTCTTTATCTCTATCAGCTTGGTAACACGCTTTTAGTGGGTACTAATAATTCTCGCCTTTTAATTATTGGTACTTTTATTGAGACGCTTGTAAATATATTCTTTGATTATGTTTTAATTTATGGTAAGTTTGGTTTTCCTGAATTAGGTTTTAATGGTGCAGCTTATGCTTCATTGATCGCTGAATTTTCAGGACTTCTGGTTATTTGTTTAGTTTTAAATATCAATGGTATTAAAAATACTTTTAAATTATTTAAACTAAGAAGCCTAGATTTCTCTCTCTGTAAGGTTATCCTAAAGCAGTCATCACCTTTAATCCTTCAGTATGCCATCGGCATACTCAGTTGGGAGTATTTTTATATTCTGGTTGAGCATTATGGTTCCTTGGAACTCGCTATCTCTAATACGATGAGAAATATTTTAGGTTTATTCGGCTGTTTTACTTGGGCTTTTTCTGCGACTACTAGCACGATGGTCAGTAACTTAATTGGGCAGGGTAAGCAAGATGCTGTATTGGACTTGATTTGGAAGATCTCTAGGCTTTCGGTAATTTTTGCTTTAATTTCATGTGCTTTAGTTATAATGAATTTAAATTTTTGGCTTGGTATTTATGGTCAGGGTGAGGGTTTTATTACAACAGCTATCCCTGTTTTGAAAGTGGTTCTAGTTGGACTGTTTATTGCTTCTTTTTCAAATATCTGGGTTAATGCTGTAATTGGTACTGGTCATACGAAAACTGTTCTGCTGGCTGAATTCTTAGCGGTCATTGCATATTCTATCTATAACTACATAGTTCTAGAGCAGCTTCATTTATCATTAATCTGGGCTTGGGCTAGTGAATGGCTTTACTGGATTGTTTTATTGATTCCATGTTTCATTTATGTGAGAAGTGCTAAGTGGGCTAAAGGTTTAATTTAACTTCCAGCTAATTCTTTAGATCTTTGACTAGCTGCTTGAATTGCCTGATTAATTATTTCTGAAAATCCATTATTCTCTAAACTGCTAATAGCAGCATGGGTAGTACCATTAGGGCTGGTAACAGCTTTTCTAAGTTTCGCAGGAGATTCATTTATAGTTTCATCGCACTGCTCGTGACCTCCAATTTCACTATTCTCTCTGGTGCTATTTAATAATAACCCTGAACCTAGAAAGGTTTTATTTACTAAAATACTAGCTTCCTCTAAGCTAAGTCCTTGATTGATTCCAGCCTGAATTAAAGCTTCTGCAAGAAAGAAGAAATAGGCTGGACCAGATCCAGAGAGGGCTGTCACTGCATGCATTTTATTTTCATCATCTATGAAGATAACGTCACCTACAGCATGAAAAATTTCTTCTACTAAGTTTTTATGCTCATCATTGCAGTGCTTATTGTAGGTTAGAGCCGTAATTCCAGAGCCGATTTGGGCTGGTGTGTTAGGCATGGCTCTAAAAATTGGATTAAATGGAAATCTATCTTCTATCGTTTTTATATTTATTCCAGCGAGGACGGAGACGATAATACATTCACTGCTTATGCTTTTTAAAGAATTTAAGATTTCAGAAATATCTTTAGGTTTAACTGCAATGATCAGCAGATTTGGTTTCTCTGAACTAATCATCTCCTCGATTTTTTCGTAAGCCGTGAAATCTATCTTTTTACTTAATTTATCTAATTTTTCTTGACCACGGTTACAGATACTCAGTTTAATCTCTGTATTTTCGTATCGCTCGGGAACTTTAATTTCTGGGTTAGCTAATATTTTTTTTTGAGCTAAATGAATACCTGAGGCTATCGCTGAACCCATAGCTCCAGCACCGATTATGGAGAGATTTAAAATATTTTTTCCCACTAATACCAAAATACCATTTTAATCTAGAAAAAACTTTTTCTGCTTTTTCATCGTTCTTCCTAGTCTTGAAAACGCACGTTGTGCAGCGGTCTTGAATATGTTATGTTCTTAAATAGTGGCTTTATTAGAGGTTAAAAATTTATCTAAATCTTTTTCTATCTCAAAGGATGGGGGATGGGGGCTGAGGGCTAAAGAGCTTCTTCGAGTCGTGCGGGGAGTAGATTTATCTATTGATAAAGCTGAGATATTAGTTTTAGTAGGTGAATCTGGTTGTGGTAAATCCACTTTAGCAAGACTTATAACTCGTCTCACTGAGCCAGATTCAGGTGAGATTAATTTTGAGGGTGAAGATTTTTTACATCTTCATGGATCTAAGCTTTTAAATAAAAGAAAAAGTTTACAGATGGTTTTCCAGAATCCTTTCAGTAGCTTAGATCCTCGCTTTAAAATTTTTGATTCTATTGCTGAACCATTGAGAATAAATAAAGAAAAGAATATTAAAGAAAGAGTATTTGAGCTTATGCAGCTTGTGGAACTTGATGCTGAATTTGCTTCTAAATATCCACATCAGTGTTCAGGTGGACAAAATCAGCGAGTCTGCATAGCAAGAGCGATAGCTTGTAATCCTAAATTGATTATTGCAGATGAAGCTGTAAGTGCTTTAGATGTGTCGATTCAGTGGACTATCTTGAATTTGATGCTGAAGCTTAAGCGGGAACTGGGTATTAGTTTTCTTTTTATTACTCATGATTTAGCGGTGGCTAAGTTTATCGCAGACAGAGTAGCTGTTATGTATCTAGGAAAGATAGTTGAAATAGCAGCTAAGGATGATTTATTTCACAATCCCTTACATCCTTACACTAAAGCTCTTTTAAGCTCAGCTCCAGTCCCAGACCCGACTAAGCGTGATAGGGAGCGTACTTTTTTGTATGGTGAAATACCCAGTGCAACTAAAATACCTAGTGGTTGTGCTTTCCGCACTAGATGTCCTGAATGCTTTGAGGCTTGTGAGATCAATGATCCACAGCTTGAAAACGCAGGAATTGGAGTTCCGCTACACGCCCATAAGGTGTCTTGTCTGCTGTATCAAGGAGAGTGTAAATAATGCTGCCTATAACAGAATCGATAAACCCACTTTCTGAAAATTTAGATCAGTTGAACTCCTCTGATTTAGTTCAGCTCTTTGTGGATGATCACCAACAGATTTTAAAAGCCATTGCTGATGTTAAAGAAGATATCGGAATGGTCATCGAAGTTGTTAGTGAATCTTTAAGGCAAGGTGGATCACTGATTTACGTGGGAGCTGGTACTAGTGGACGTCTTGGTGTTTTAGATGCAGTCGAATGTCCGCCTACTTTTTCTACTGAGCCAGATTTAGTGAAAGCTATTATCGCTGGTGGTGAAAGAGCCATCCAGCATGCAGTAGAAGGAGCCGAAGATGATGAAGCCGCTGGTTATGCTGATGTTTTAGCGAAGATGAATTTAAAGAGTAGTGAAAACGCAGAAATTGAAGTTCGCGAGCCGCCGCTTGATGGCACTGTTGCCGAACGTGCAAGTTCAAGGCTGAGGAGGACGAATGACCGCAGTGTACTTCAGGTACATGAGGATCATGAGGGCGACGAAAACGCAGAAATTGGAGTTCGCGAGCAGTGCCCTGATGTGGTTATAGGTATTTCAGCTAGCGGTGGAGCAGCTTATGTTATAGGAGCTTTAAAAGCAGCGAGAGAATATGGTGCTAAGACAGCGGTACTTACCAATAATCATGGAGCTGAGATTATTAAATATGCGGATTATGCTATTTTTTTAGATACTGGTCCAGAGATACTTTCAGGTAGTACTAGGCTTAAAGCTGGAACCTCGCAGAAGATGGTACTTAATATTATAAGTACTTCAGTTATGGTTAGGTTAGGTAAAACCTTTGGTAACCTAATGATAGATGTTAAGGTTAGTAATAAAAAGCTTAAGGAAAGAGCTATTAGATTAGTAAGCTTAATTGCAGGCTGTGATAAGCCTTTAGCGGAGCAGGCTTTAGCTTTATCTAATAATAGAGTTAAGCAGGCTATTCTTTATCTTAAAAAAGGATTGGATTTTGACTCTGCTACTGATTTATTAAAGATTAATCAAAATTATTTATCAAGGGCGTTAGCATAGCTTAATTTTCGTTTATGGAGACTTAATCTTGAGTTTGCATTTAATGCTGAAGAGAACATGGAGTTGTACATCGGTCTTGATTAAGCTAAAATAGTTAGACTGTATGGCTAGTCTTAAAGAAATTAAACTTAAAATTAATAGCACTAAAAAAACCAAGAAGATTACGGCTGCGATGAAACTTGTCGCTGCGGCGAAGGTAAATAAAATGCAAAAGTTAATTAAGGCTGCTAGACCTTATGCAAATGGTGTGAAACAGCTGTATACTCAGCTTCAGGGATGTTTAGATCAGGAAGAGCTGGACCAGAATCCTTTGTTGAAAAAAATTACTAAGGTTGATAGTGTTTTATTGATTGTAATTTCTTCGGATATCGGTCTGTGTGGCCCGTATAATGCTAATATTCTTAAGCTTGCTAGAAAAAGAATTAAAGATTTACAGGCAGGCGGATTGAAAATATCTTTACTTACTATTGGTAGAAAAGCTACCGATGCCTTTTCTAAAATAATTTATAAAGAGCAAGGAGTAGAGATTCTTAGGTCATATATAAATTTACAAACTAAACCTAGTTTAGAGTTAGTGGAAGAAATTAGTACATTTGCTGCTGAGAAATTTACTTCAAATGAAGTTCAGAAAGTAGAAGTAATTTCTACTCGCTTTATTAGTATGGTTAATAGTGTGGCTGAAATTAAAAACTTTCTTCCAGTAGAAAAGCCACAGAGCTTAGCTAATTCTGTTCAGTCTAGTGATGTGATTCTAGAACCTAATGCTAGGGCTTTAATTGACACTTTAACACCTATGTATTTAAATAATACGGTTTATACAGATATTCTAGATGCCACTACTAGTGAGCTTGCCTCAAGAATGACTGCTATGAATAACGCTAGTAATAACGCTGATGCAGTTATTAAGAAGCTGTTACTTTCTTATAATAAGGCTCGTCAGTCAGCTATTACTCAGGAAATATCAGAGATCGTAGGTGGATCTGCTGCTTTAGCTTAATATTAAGAGCCTCAGAGCTTTTTTAATTGTCTAACTTCTTTCGTTGGTTCTTAATGTCTAAATATAGTGTAGTTGAAATTATCAATAAGAAAAAAAATGGACTGGAACACAGTCTAGATGAGATTAATTGGTTAATTAATAATATTTCTTCTATCCCTGATTTTCAATTAAGTGCTTGGTTAATGGCTGTGAGATTAAATGGTTTAAGTCATCGTGAAACGGCTGAACTGACGAGAGCTATGGCTTACAGTGGTCATGTGCTTACTTTAAAAAGGCACGACCGAGGCTGCGACATTAGTGGTGAAAGACAAGCTAGCACACGTGGCTTTGTTGATAAGCATAGTACTGGTGGGGTTGGTGATAAAGTGACTGTTGTGCTTTCTCCTTTACTGGCGGCTTTAGGATTTAAGGTATCTAAATTTTCAGGTGGAGCTCTTGGTCATACAGGTGGGACTGTTGATAAACTCCTGTCTATACCAGGGTTTAAGATTAACATTGACATTCAAGCTTTTGAAAAGCAGATAGCCGAAGTTGGTATAGCTATTTCTGGACAAACCACTGACTTTGCACCTGCTGATAAAAAACTTTATGCTCTTAGAGATCTTACTTCTACTGTGGATTCCATACCACTTATCGCTTCTAGTGTTATGTCGAAAAAAATAGCTGGTGGAGCTGATGTCATTTTAATCGATCTTAAATGTGGTAGTGGAGCCTTTATGAAAGATCTAAATTCTGCTAAAGCTCTTAGGGACGAGATTTTATCTATTGCGCGTGAACTTAAACTGGATGTTAAAGTCCTGATTACTAATATGGATCAACCTTTAGGTTATGCTGTTGGTAATTCACTTGAGATTATGGAAGCTATAGAAATTCTTGAGGGTACTTTGAAAAATGATACTTATGAATTAGTAATTGAGCTAGCTAGCCTTTTAGTAGATAGGGATGAAATTATTTCTGCGATTGCTTCTGGTAAAGCTTATGTGAAATTTGACGAATGGATTTCTGCTCAGGGTGGTGATTTAAAGGCTTTTAAAGATACTTATAGGGCTAAGTATGAATATGCTGTTAAAGCTTCTGAAAAAGCTTTTATAAAAGATATTTCCTGTGAGGAAGTCGGCCGCCTAGCTAATGAACTGGCTTTTGGTCTTAATAAATCAAAAAATAATGGTATCGATTATAAAGCTGGTGTAATTTTTTCGGCTAAAGTGGGAGATGAAGTAAAAGTTGGAGATGCCGTATTTACCGTATTTTCAAACCAAGCTGAGCTTGATTTAAATCTTGTGGCAGCAGAGTTTTTAAAAGCTATAACTTTTAGTCATACTCCAGTTGTAAAACCAAAACTTCTCTTGAATACAAAGAATCCATTCTCGCTTTTTTCATAAAAATGGAACCTTTGCTGTCATTTTCAGTCTCTTTGGGTATAAGAAATTAGCGCCATTTTGACGTGGTAAGATAATTGTGTTCGTATGAAAAAAATAATATTATGTTTAGTATTTTTGGCATTGGGGTCTCAGCACTCAGCTTTTGCTGGTGGTTTACCGAGACCGATGACGGATTTAAGTTCAGATTTAAGAAATGAGCTTGAGCGTGCAAGGCTTAATGCTGATGAGTATAAAAATCTTTATCTTGATCAGCAGGCTGAAGCCAGAAAATTAAGGACGGATTTAGATTCTGCTAACCAAAAATGTAATGATTGTTATCGTGATAAGGCTCAGTTAGATGGATCAATGACTAGTTTAAGAGGTGAGAATCAAGAATTAAATAGAAAAGTTGGTGAATATAAGGCGAAGGCTGATTTGCTTGCGGCAGCACCAGCGGTAGCTCCTGCGAAAATTGAAGCTAAGCCTGAAGTGGCTAAGGTTGATGAAGACAGTGGTATTTTTCACAGAGTTTTTGGTACTTTAGTGGGGGTTCCTGTCGGAATAGCTGCTGGTACACCTATCGGAGCTGTTAGAGGCAGCCTGTCTAAGGCTATTGTTTATGCAGATGGTTTTTCTGAGTATATGGGACCTGGACTTTTAGGTGAGGCTGCTGGTAATGTAAGTGGTCTTGGTGTAGGAGCTATTGCGGGGGCTTTTAGCGGTGCTGCAAAAGGTTTTACTACTGGTGTTAAATATGGATATCTATCTCCTTTTAGTGCTCGTAGCGTGAGTCTAGATGGTGGTTTTATTAATGGCTATAATCCTTACGATTTTAGTGATTTAAAAAAATCTAATACTTAAAAAAAGCTTGACTAGTTAGCTCTTTTTCATTATCCATGCTAAAAATAAACATGAATAATAGTGTTTATACAAGGAATTTGGATTTGCTAAATGGTAATAACTAAGACGAAGTTCAAGCTTGATGCTTTTCAAGAAGAGTCGATAGCTTTTATTAAGGACTCAAAAAATTTAATCGTTAGTGCACCTACTGGTGCAGGTAAAACAGCGATAGCCTCAGAGGCTATTGCGATGGCTATAGCGGAAGGTAAAAAAGTATTTTATACAGCTCCTCTAAAGGCTTTAATTAATCAGAAATTTTTAGAATTTCAAAGAGACTACGGGATTGAGAAGGTCGGCATACTTACTGGAGACACCTCTAAAAATAGAGATGCTCAGATTATGGTACTGACTAATGAGATCTACCGTAATATGCTTTACGGCACTAGCTTTGGTTCCTTAGATCCTTATTTAGAAGATTTAAAATTTGTTATTTTTGATGAATTTCATTATATTGGTGATGAGTCAAGAGGAACTGTTTGGGAAGAAAGTGTAATATATAGCCCTAAATCAGTTAAATTAATTGCTTTATCTGCGACTATTAATAATCCTGAAGAACTTAGAGACTGGATCTCTAATGTGCATGGAGAGTGCGCTCTAGTTAAGACTGATTTTAGACCAGTGCCACTGCATCATTTTTATTTTAAAGATGAGCAGCTTCTTCCTTTAATTACCCCTAATGGTAAGTTAAATCCTAAGCTTAAAGAAAGGAAACCTCTAGCAACTCCCAAGACGTTGCACGGACGATCGGGTTTTGAGATTTGTTTGCAGTCTCCTCGACTTGCCACTCCTTCACCCGATAACCGATCGAAACATTCCGCAAAATGCCCCCGATATCGTGACTGGGAAAC
>OGWJ01000108.1_pt1 | contig 12153 bp, 27 predicted proteins | sample 1575991 | NCBI WGS metagenome assembly OGWJ01 (sample SAMN07581533, study PRJEB24739) | freshwater metagenome | place: Singapore | collected 2015-01 | reverse complement strand
TAATGTTTTCAGAGTGATGAGCCCTGATTTCGTTATCTGCAGAATGGAAAAAATCGTTGACTTGTCAATTGAACTTACCATCGCAAAAGGTAGAGGTTACGTGTCAGCAGAAGAAAATACACCTAAAGAAAGTGTTATCGGATACATTCCAATTGATGCTATTTACACCCCTATCAGAGTGGTAAAATATAATATCGAAAATACCAGGGTTGAACAAAGAACAGATTTCGAAAAACTGATTCTTGAACTTAAAACAGACGGTACTATTCACCCGGAAGATGCAGTTAAAGAAGCTGCAAAAATTCTAATCCAGCATTTAATGCTTATCACCGACGAAAACATCACTTTCGATACTTTCGAAAGCACAGAAGAGGACGTAGTAGATGAGCAGGTATTGCAAATGCGTAAACTCCTTTCAACCAATCTTGAAGACTTAGATCTTTCAGTACGTGCTTACAATTGCTTGAAAGCTGCAAAAATTACCGGACTTGAAGAACTAGTTCAGTTCAACAAAAATGAATTACTTAAATTCAGAAACTTCGGTAAAAAATCGCTTGACGAAATCGAAGCCCTTCTTATCGAAAAAGGACTTTCTTTTGGAATGGATATTTCAAAATATAAACTAGACGAGTAATCGTTAGAACTTAATGCACAATGAGACACGGAGATAAAATCAATAACCTCGGTAGAAAAGCCGGACACAGAAGAGCGCTAATGGCTAATTTAACCATTGCTCTTATTACCAGCAAGCGTATCAAAACTACTCTTGCTAAAGCTAAAGCTCTGCGCGTTTACGCTGAACCTATTTTAACAAAAGCAAAAAACGATACCACCCACAGCAGACGTGTAGTCTTTTCATATCTGCAAGATAAAGAAGCAGTTAAGGAATTATTTGGTCCAATTGCAGAAAAAATTGCTAAAAGAGATGGTGGTTATACAAGAATTATTAAATTTGAAAATCGTTTAGGTGATAATGCCGAAACAGCATTCATAGAGTTGGTAGATTTTAATGAAACCTATACAACTGGTGCTGAAAAGGCTGAAGCTAAAAAGAAACGTTCAAGAAGAGGCGGTGGTTCTAAGAAAACAACTGAAACCCCTTCCGCAAAACCTGAAACAACTGCAAAAGCTACTCCGGTAGAAATGCCGCAGGAAGAAACAACTCAAGAAGAAGTTGCTCAGGTTGAACCGAGGCTTGTTCATTGGTCATACCCCGAAAATCAATTTGAAACAATTGAGACTCAGACAGATATTGAAAAGACCCGTGAAGTTGAAGTAACGCCAGCGGTTTTAGATGACGAAGGCAATGTTGTTGAGCCTGCCGTTACGGAAACAGAAACCTATACGGAAACCGAAACAAAGTCTGAGCGTAAGTTAAAAGCAGATGCTCAACTTGCCCCAGACGGTGTTCAGTATGATCGCTTGACGGTGATGCTGCTTGACATTGTGAAGCGTCAAAATCAACGCATCGAACAGCTAGAAGCTAAAGTTGCGGCACTGGAGGCTCAATGAATCTACACCTAGCCCAAATCGAAACAAGCAAGAACCCACCAATCACTAAACCACCATTGCCTTGGCTATGAACTTAAACCTCGACCAAAACGAAATCCAATTTATTTTGAACGTGCTTGGTGATCTACCGGCAAAGACTGGCGTATGGCCTTTGATTGTGAAGATCAAGGAACAGGCTGAGGCGCAGATAAAACCTGAAGAATCATGACACCTGAACAGAAGTCAGACTTAGCCTCGGAAGCAATCAAGGCAGCACCTCCGGTTGCAATAACGACTGCCGTTACTGTTGGCGGTCTGACTCTCAACGAGTGGGTTGCTATTGCTACCCTGCTCTACATTGTGTTACAGTCCGGCTGGCTTGTCTGGAAGTGGTATCACGCTATAAAAGACAAGAAGAATGAAGCACAAATTCCCGATAGTTAAAGTAGTTTGGGAAGATGCCTGCCACGACACTTTGGGTTGGGGTGATAGCCCAGAGAAAGCCAAAGAGTTTCAGGTTCCGCTTGTTGTTTCTGTAGGCTTTTTGTTATCAGAGAACAAACAGGGCGTGAAAATTTGTCAGTCATTGACTGACGACGCAATTGCTCAGTCTTTGGTCATCCCTCGGAAGATGATTCAGAGCATAGAGCGCGGAGCGTGGCGTGGTAAGAAAGATTACCGATGATGAGTTCGTCAAAGTTTGGAATGAGATAGGCAGTCCCGTCAAAATTTCAGAGCATTTCGGCGTAGCCGTCAGAAACATCTACGACCGTCGGCGCACTATCGAAAACAAACGTGGCATAAGACTGCCTACAAAAGACGGCAGGCTTACACTCCCTGAAAATCGTAAGCGAGCAACGCTCGACATCGAAGGATACGTCATTGTTTTCTCTGACGCGCATTTTATGCCTGGGGAGCCATCTGTTGGCTTTAACGCACTCTTAAAATTAATCAAGACCCTAAAACCAAAGGCAATCATTGCAAACGGAGACATCCTCGACGGAGGAACGATCTCCCGTTTCGGGCCTATGGACTGGACTCCTGTTGTCAGTCTCAAGGATGAGCTTGAGGCTGTCCAGTGGCATATGGATAAGATCGCGAAGGCTTGTAAGGGTCTAGGAACTTACCTACACCGAACACTTGGAAACCACGACATACGGTTTGATCATAAACTTGCTGGGGCCGTTCCTGAGTTTCGAGGTATCCAAGGAACAACACTCAAAGATCACATCCCAGAATGGTCTGTAAGTTGGTCGCTCATGGTCAACGATATTTGCATGATTAAACACAGACTTCAACATTCGGGCATTCATTCTGGATACAACAACACATTGAAAGCTGGGGTCTCTACGGTCTCGGGTCACACACATCTTTTAGAAGTCAAGGGATGGGGTGACTATCAGGGGAGAAGGTACGGTGTTTCAACAGGGATGCTAGCCGATCCTGATGGTGAGCAGTTCAATTATCTAGAAGATAACCCGACTCCTTGGTGTTCTGGCTTTGCTGTCCTAAAATTCTATGATGGTTTACTTCTCCCACCCGAACTCGTCGAAGTTATTGATGGAACGGCTTATTTTAGGGGAGAGGTGGTTGCAAGCTGAAGTTTTAGCGCAGAGGATCATTCGTGGATATGGTCGAAATCCTTTCAAAGATATGGCCGATGTTGGTAGCCTTCGTGATGCTAGTCATTGTGTTAGCGAAAGCAGACAATCGTTTGGCAGTGTTGGAGGAAAAGGTAAAAACATTGTTTGAATTGTTCAACAAGAAAAATGGCTAACTTCGAGCAAGCGTACGATAAGATGATGGAGGACGAGGGAGGTTACGTCCTTCACGAAGTCAAGGGTGATCGAGGTGGTCAGACCTATGCGGGCATTGCTCGCAAGATGCACCCTAACTGGGAGGGCTGGCAGCACATCGACTACCAAGAAATGCCTCCAACACAGTTAGTCCGAGACTTTTACAAAACTAACTTTTGGGACAAGATCAAAGGCGATGATTTAACGCATGACGTTATAGCCTCGTCCATCTTTAACTTTGCTGTTAATGCTGGCGTTCCGGTGTCCATCAAACTTGCCCAGATATGCGTCAAAACGGCCCCAGACGGCGTTATCGGAGCCAAGACGGTATCAGCACTCAACCAAGCCAATCCCGAGCTTTTTGTGGCCTATTACGCGCTAGCAAAGATCGCTAGGTATCGTGACATCGTTACCCGTGACAGAAGCCAGATGAAGTTCATGTTGGGTTGGATTAACAGGACGCTTAAGCTATGAACCTGCTCGGCATTTCTTCCATCGTTGACTCGGTTGGCAAGGTTATCGGAGACTTGCACACTTCCGATAAGGAGCGCATGGAGCTTGAGCTTGAGGCCAAGCGTATTGACCAAGCGATTGATCTCGGTCAGATGGAAGTTAACAAGGTCGAAGCTGCCAATCAGAACATGTTTGTTGCCGGCTGGAGACCTGCTATCGGTTGGGTTGGTGCGGGTGCAATGTTCTATCAGTTTCTCGCTTACCCGTTACTAGTCTGGGCATGGACTTGGATGCAAGCAGAACAGATTGTCCCGCAAGATGTAAAGCCTCCTCCCATGCTAGATACCGACGCTCTATGGGTTATTTTGAGCGGTATGTTGGGGATTGCTGGGATGAGGTCTTTCGAGAAAGCAAAAGGTGTTGCGCGGTAACTTCATCTCTCACCATCTGTCCTATCTTCTGTCCGTGAATCCTGTCGATTTTTTCAATGATCGGAAGTCGTTTGCTTTTAGCTAACTTTAAGATCATCTTCGCCCAGTCCTGAACGACAAACGGCAACGCTTTTTCATACGCTGCCGCTATCTCCTCAACATCAGATGACTTAACTTTCTTGATGAGGTTGATCCACGATGCCACGGATCGACCACTCCCGAAAAGCCTTATGTTTTGCCATTGTGTCTTGGCACTCGGTTGACGGTGGTATCCAGCCGTGTTCCCTCCAGATTTCTTCTACGGGTCTGAGCTTTTCTGTCCTCGTCTGATTCTCGATTAACTCTCTCCAATTGTTCATAGTAAGCCTTTCGGGAACGGATAGACCGCATCCTCGTGAGGAGTTCCTGGCCGTGGTGCATTGAAGAACCTCCGTTTTTCCAACTCTGTAGGCTTCCAGAAACACTCTGGAGCCTCAGACTTGATGATGTGAATGACTCTCTCTAAGACCGGAGAGTCATCCGAAATGTTTGCAGGACGCTTTGCAAACGCTTTTTTCAGCATGGTTTGGTGGTGTACGCTTAACATATCAAAATGGCACAGAATCGTCGTCATCGACTTTGGTTGATCTTACTTCCTCTTTTGCTTGGAACTTTAGTCCCAAATACTTCCCGTCGGAACCCTCGTTAACCCATCCTGAGACCCAGTATTCAACCCCGCCAATCATTGCTGAACCTCTGTAGTCTGGGTGTACGTCTTTCTCTTTCTTCTTGTTCTTGCTGATTGATCCTGTTAGTTCTTTGGCATAACGACAACTCCATTTGATTAACTTCGTTGAGAAAAGCAACTAGATCAGCCTCGATCTTGGTTAGCTCTTCCGGTTTAGGCTCGTAACGAACGACGAATAACTGCAAGTGTTCAGGGAGTCTTGGGTCGAACGAAACAAAGTCGCACCAAGTTCTACCTGTCACGAGCATTTGAGTAAGCATTTGTGGCTTGTATTTAGTTGGAACCTCCTTAGCTAAAAGATAATCAACGTGAGTGTTTGAGTTAGGGCACTTGATCTCAATCAGACCTGAGCCTGCAAAGCCATCAGGAGACGCTCCAAGCCACTTTATTGACTTGTGGGTATGAAACCCTGTCTGCTCAACGAAATGGCCTGTATGGACTTCGTAGGCTGCTCTGGCAACTGGTTCTTGTTCCGTACCCCATTGCATAGCTGCGTTGGTGAATGAATCGCTTTGTAGGCCCGTCAGACGCTCTGTAACGAGTTGAATCTGGTAGTTACGGCGCGTAGCCGTACCAGGTTTCGCAAGCGCGTCTGAGGCCCGTGAAGCGGTTAGATGGCCCAACCTTGCCTTAAACCAATCATCAGTTCTTTGTTCCATGTTGCACCTTTAGTATCCCTCGTTCGATCATTGCTTGCATTGTGTTTATGTATGCCTGGTTCCAAAAGTCTCGACGTTCTTCACGAGACATTTCTTTTCCCTGGTCTAAGTATGCGTGACAACGAAAACACAGGGATGCTACTAAAGCATCAGAGACTTTGATGCCCATACCTTTGCCTTGATTTCTATGGGCAGCGACTATAGTCCCGTCCTCACAAAAACATGCACCGCAAGGCATATTCCTGCAAGCCTCAAGCAGCTTTTTGTTTGTGTACATCGATCTTCCTCAAGTCAAGTTCAGCGTCCTTCATCTCGTCTGTCCAGACTAAGCCCTTCTCGATTGCGTACTGTAGGAGTTGTTCTACCAAGTCTGAGAACTCCGAGACGGTAAGCGAAGCAGTCGAAGGCTCGATCTCTTTGACTTGACCGCCAGGAAGCTCAACAACACGAGAAGGAAGAAACCTCGTCTTAGCCCACTCGTGCCAGATGTCTTGAGTGTATTGCTGGCCCATTAACTGTTCAGAGCAAGCTGTCAGGATCGACCAATAAAACCGATTCTGAGCCGCTGTTCGAGGTGGTTTGGTAATAGTTACCATGTAACCCAATTCAGTGGCTTCTATGGCCTCTATGACCCTTCTACGGTCATTCTCAGTTGTTAGGATTGATCTCATTTCTCAGATACCAGTTGTAGTTTGCTCGAAAGGCTCGTCTCTCGAAGTCGGTGAACTTATCGTGACGCTCTGAGAACATAGCATTGACCATGCGTCTCTTGAATTCTTTGCTGTCAACGTCAAGCCACATCAGATAATTGTCGAGCCCAGACTCGTGGAGATCTCCGAATAAAAATCTAAGCGCGGTAATCGTGTCGTCCATTGGTTTAGTTTTATAGGGTGCTTTGCAAGCATCATCGACTGCTAGTTGGATGACAGACCAGAGCAGTTTCTTGCAACGCTCCGTCTGTATCGAGTCCAGCAGTCCTTCTTCAAATGTGTTCAGGTTCATTTTCGTTTGTAGTAGTAGGCCCAGGCTTGCCTGTAAAGTTTTTCTTTCGTTACCAACTTGCGAGCCTCTAGAGCACGAATCATCTTCAAGGCATTCTGTGGTGTGCAGCCAAACTTGTTTGCCAGATCGTTGAGTGACATCCAGTCATCGAGTGCTGCCAAGTAAGCCGTCTGTGTCGGGGTCAGCGGTTTAGACTTGTTGAGCATCAACCGGCCAAATTTTTCCACCGACTTCAGGAACTCATCTCGGTTTGAGATGAGAATCCCAGATTGCTTGGCAATAGAGAGAATCTGACTCATTTGATTTCCGTCAGTTCTTTCTTGCGCTGTTCTTTGGCTGCGTCTAACTGTTTGATAGCTTCAGGATTGTTCTTTAGAGCCTTATAAGCTGTCGTAAAGGCTTGCTTCAGATCTTCCATGCTCTCAGCCTCGCTGACGATCTTGAGGTGGTCTGCTGGATCTTCTTTAGCCTCCTCTGGCAGATCCTCCCCAGCGTATATGTAGAGACCGATACCGTGGAGACTGATAGCCTTAGCTAGACACCTTTGCATAGCAGTATTGACCTGGAAAGCATCTGGCTCAGAGATCGCTTTGTTACGGTGATCCATGACGGGTAGTTGTGCAGTGCGAGAAACACCGAATGCTTTGACCTCGCAGAACACCATCACAGTGTCGCCCCACATCTGATGTGGCTTGTACTCCCAGGTAGCTGTAGGATCGTGTTGTAACAATGTATCTACAGCCCAGGCCCAAGAGAGGTAGGAAAGGCCGTTTTTCTTTTCGACTTTTTCGGTTACGTTGATCTTTCTGAGTTCGTTGAATTTCATGTTTGGCTCCGTTACTTGATGAACAGGTAGAGCAGTGTTCCGTAGCAAATCCCCAATGCTGTGCATAAGATCCAGTCACTCCTCGTCGGTTTGTACTTCGTCAAGTTCGTACTCCTGTTGTTCCAACTGTTGTTGGTGTTCATAGTCTCTTTCCCTTTCAAGGTCGTATTCGTAAAGTTTTCTGTCTAACCACCAATCGTAATCAACGCTCATACAGCCTCCAGGTACTTGTTGAGTTCGTCTCTAAGTTGCGTTACTTGTTCTTTGTTGAGATGTATAGCTGCGTGTGCTTTCATGTGCCAGATAGAAATCCAAATGTCTTGCTCGTAGTCACTGATACATAACTTCTCGTAATCTGCTGTTTTGATCTGTACGTCCATGTTGGCTCCTGTAGGGGCCGAAGCCCCTTGGTTTAATTAGTTGAGAACGGGGTCGAAGATTGCGACATTGCTGAAGTCGCCAAGCACACGCACTGTGTACTGCTTGCCTTCAATGCTCACGGTGTCGCCGTGGCGAACTGGCTCGTTGTTTTTGAGGCGATCAAGCTCTGCAACATCTTCAGCACTGTAGTGCGACTTGAGCGTTGCGCCGTGTTGTAAGGCCCAAAGGATGCCATCGCCCTTGACTTGGTAATCCTTGCGCACCGAGCACTTCGCACGCTTAGTACCGCGACGGCTCTGAAGTTCGATGGCGAAGGTGTTTACTTGATCAAAGTTGTCTTCGATGATGTTGAGTGTTTGCATTTTGTTAGATCCTGTTTGTTTGTGTCGATGGAGTAATCTTAGGCTTATCAACCCCATAAGACTGTCATCGTGACGACAATCTCTGCCACTGATACCAAAAAGAAACGCCGTTCGTCGGTAAGTCCTACGCAACGATCCTTAGCTGCTCTTCGTGAACGAGGTTACTTGTGTCAGATCGTCGAGCACTGGAACCCGTGGGCCAGGATCAGGCAGGACTTGTTTGGGATAGGCGACATTCTTTGTCTCAAGGACGAGGAGACGCTTTTAGTACAGACGACCTCAAGAGGTAACGTTTCAGCCAGGGTGAAGAAGATTGAAGAGAGCGAACACCTTCCGGCTATCTTACGAGCAGGATGGAAGATCGAGGTTCATGGCTGGGGTAAGTTGAAAGAAGGGTGGACTTGCAAGGTTGTAGAGATCTGATAAGATTTGCCTGTTGTCGTTGCTGTCAACAATAGTTAAGGCCACTTACTCATGCGTCTGCCTCTGGAAGTATTAGAGGACAGCAACCAGGCGCAGCAGTAAGTGGCTTTTTTATTGCCTCTCGACAACCGTACTCCGCACGTTAGCAAGCACCTTAGTTGTGGTGGCGCGGAAGGAAAGCAATAGCCGGTATGTCGCAAGACTAGGGGGCAGTTCCCGAATAATCCGGTCGGCTGGTCTTATCTGCAAGCCGAGGGGTTCGCAAGAACATGCAGATGCTGCTTGACAGCGGAGGAACCTTCCCTCTCTACTCCTGTTGGGGTAGGGGGGTCTTTGGGAGGAAATAGCTAAATATCTAGCAGGGAGCTATGAATATAGGCAAGAAACTAGCTAACAAAGAGAGACAACGAATAGCGGCGTTAAAAAGAAAAAACGCTTTGCTAAGAAAGTCTAATAACGAATTGTCGGAAGAATGGAAGGCAAGAAAATTAAGAGGAATCCGTGTTGAGAGCGATGCGTTCTTGCAAACCTATGAATGGCGCAAGGTTCGTATGGAAGCCTTGAAAAAGTACGGTGCTAAATGCCAGTGTTGCGGGACAACTCCTGCTCATGGCGCAATCATGAATGTCGACCATATAAAGCCTAGAAAACTATTCCCTAGTTTTGCCCTTGACATCAACAATTTGCAGATACTTTGTCATGACTGCAACCACGGCAAAGGCAATTGGGATATGACCGACTGGAGGCAAAAAAACAAAATAGATTGTCAACAAGACGACAGTCAACAATAAAAATAAGGTTTACATTGAGATTTCCTAACAACAGGAGAAAACAATGTTCGAGGAGTTTTGGAGCAAATACCCAAGAAAGGTCGCTAAACGTGCTGCACAGAAAGCATGGGCCAAACTATCGCCACAAGAGCAAAAGTCTGCTGTAGAGGCTTTAGTGACGCACAATAAGTATTACCAAGTGAAGGGTACGGGTCAGGAGTTCATCCCGCATCCTGCTACGTGGTTGAACCAGGGAAGATGGGAAGATGAACTAGAAATCGCACAAGAGAAGGTTGTTGTGTGGTGGGCGACAGAAAAAGGCACTGCTGAGATGGCAGCGAAAGTAAATTGTCCTGCTAGACCAGGAGAGGATTGGAACTCTTGGAAGGCAAGGATCTCTGAAAAGTTGAGGGCGGCATGACAGACAAAGAAAAAGCCTACGCACTGTTGAGAAAGCTAGCAGACGAAACAACGTATGTGATGGTGCATCCCAACGAACTAAGGATTCTTTTAGACGATCTTGACCATATGAGGCTGAGAGTAAGGATCGCCAGAGAAGAACTTAGCGACGCTTGGCAGCTTTACAGGGGGGATATGGCATGAGCGAAAACAAAACAGCAAAGACACTAACAGACGACGGTCATGTAGCGCATGTTTACCTGTTCGAGAAAACGGGTAGGCCAATGGTCGCATGGGACAACGCTAAAGATATAAAGCTAGGCGACAGGCTTTACGCCGCACCAAAGCAATGGGTTGGGCTGACGGATGAAGAAATCCATGACTTGATTTATCTATCTCAAAAAATTGATGCAAGCAATTCACCTTGGTTTGATTGTTTGGGTTTTTACCGCGCCGTTGAGCAAGCCTTGAAGGAAAAGAATCATGGATAGAGAAGCTATGCAGATGGCGCTTGAGGCGTTGGAGAGCGATCCAATAAGTCATGCCGGACTTGTTAACAGAAAGCAAGCCATCACCGCCCTGCGCCAGAGCCTATCAAAGAGGAAAAGAGCAATGGATAAAGGTTACTACTGCGTGGTCTGTGGCAAGTACATTGAGGCCGTCGATGATGTGATCGTGCATGACGACATACCGCACCCAGTGGATATGGCGTTTGACGAGGAGGAGAATCCGCAATGAGCGAGCAACTGATGACACAAGAGGAGTTGGCCTTCCGATGGAAAATCAGCGAAGCCACATTGGAGCGCGACAAGTCGCTGAAACAAGGGTGTCGATACCTGAAGATTGGGGGTTTGATCCGCTACAAGATGCAAGACGTGCTGGAGTACGAAGACGCTTGTACGTATGAGCCAAAAGCGGTCAAGCTAAAGGAAAAGAATCATGGATAGAGAAGACATCATCAAGCTGGCGCGGGAGGCTGGGTTCAAAGTTGATTGGCAACACGCAGACGTTGCTGAGATTAAAGCGAAAAGGTACGAATACTTCGCCGCACTTGTCGCTGCTGCCGAGCGTGAGAAGCTGGCCGCATGGATGATGCGACAAGGCTACGCTACAGGACACGGCGACAACATTGAAGACCTGCTGAAAGAGCTTGAGTGGCAAATTGAAGAGCGCATAAGGCGTGAATGGGTTGGTCTGACCGCAGATGAAATCTGGCAATGCAACAAAGCGAGTGGCAGTGCTGTGGAGTTTCACATTTGCTATGCACATCAGAACGTGTTGGATTTTGCGGAATCTATCGAAGCCAAGCTAAAGGAGAAGAACAAGTGGTAAATATCGTAACAGGACTACGACTGAAAGAATCAAGTTAAAGGAGCGCAATCAATGAGTCACAATATGAAAGATTCTTTTGAGTGTCCGAGGTGCGGACATTGTTGCGAGGAAAAAGAAAAAGACCCTAAGGGCTTGGATCAACATGCTCCTGGGGCAAAACTAGACGCAGAAAAATTAAGGCCGAGTTTGGTGTTGCATAGCATGTCTAGGGCAATTGATGCAATAGTGCAAATAAGCGAGTATGGAGCAAAAAAATACTCGCCTGGAGGGTGGCATTATGTTGAGGACGGCTATGAAAGGTACACAGACGCTTTGATGCGGCATTTGCTTGTTGAAGAAAGAGAGACTTGGGACAAGGAGTCAGAGTTCTTGCATGTCGCTCATGTTGCGTGGAACGCAGTAGCTAGGCTTGAACTTTTACTTGCAGAAGAAAGTTTAGAGTTGAAGGTAAGCCATGACTGACGAGCAAAAGAAGATTCTTACTTACTTGAAAAAGCGTAAGACACCTGCTGACCTAAAGTCAGTGAGGCTACAGACAAAGATCGACAAACAGACGACGGTGAATTGTCTAAACGCTCTGCTTAAAAAAGGCTGCATCAAAACATCGTTTAGGATAGACCCGTTTACCAAAGAAAGGGTTTGGGAGTGGGTCAAGGACGAGTACGAGGTTAAGAAGGTATCCAGGCCGAAGAAGAAGTTCAAGCCTGTTCTGTCGAAACCTAAGCAGGAAGAGGAAGGCGTAGACATCAGTTTTTTCAATAATCCGTTCAATCTGAGGGTCGCATGAACTTACACGAAGCAGCAGCTATGAGCGCAGCGCAGGACATCATCGAGCAAGCACAAACAACAAGTGCTCTTGAACAACGAGCCTTAGCGATTGTCAACCTTTCCATAGATCTTCATAAGAGGGCGATAGACCTTCGCCTGCAAGCAGAAGAAATCTTGAAGGAGATTAGATTCCAATGATTGAGTGCATACTTTTAGGTTTTAGTCTTGGGTGGTTCTGCCATATCATTTTTGACTTTTACAGGGTAAAATAATGGCAAGCTCCTTCCTCTCCCTCGCCCGACTCTGTGTTGGGCATTTTTTTGTATGAAAGCA
>OGWJ01000106.1_pt1 | contig 12196 bp, 4 predicted proteins | sample 1575991 | NCBI WGS metagenome assembly OGWJ01 (sample SAMN07581533, study PRJEB24739) | freshwater metagenome | place: Singapore | collected 2015-01 | reverse complement strand
CGTCGATCGCCTTGGCGCTTGCGAATATCTAAATGCGCTCCGGTACCAATTCCAGTGCTTCCGGTGATACCGACTAGGGTTCCTGCACCTGATAATTGATTATTGGCGGGGACATTTGCCGCTGTTGCACTACCACCGACTAGGGCTTGTTGGAATGCTTGCACTGCTTCTGTTGCACCGCTTAGGGAGTCGGCAAAGTCGCGGACTTGGAAGGCTAGATCATAGCGGCGCTGTTCTAGTTCTAGTTGTCGCCGTTGTTGGCCAAGGTATCGTTTGGTAATGTCTGCTGCTTGATCTAGTAATCCCTGTACACCGCTTACTAAATCTGTAAATAGTCCGGTGTTACCTGCAACGATCGCTTTTTGTAATTGCGATCGTCTGAATGCGCTTTTTAGATCTTCTAATTGTTCCCTCAGGTCTATCTGTAATTGTTTAAATTCTTGCTGCAATTGTTGAAAGAAGTCGGTGACTCCTCTCGTTAAGTCACGAACGGATTGCCGGGCTTGCAGTGCCTGTTGCTGAAGCTGCACCTCACCTTCGGCGATCTGGTTTTGGAGGTTTTGCAGTTCCAGTAATTGCTCGGCCGCCTCAACGTTTTGAGTGTTTTCATCCTTAATGCGCTGCAAAAATGCCGTCCCAAAGTCCACGCCTTCTCGATCGGCTTGTTCTCTAAGGTTCCGTTCCTGATCCGCCAGAATGGGATCCCGGAGACGATCGGTAATTTTCTGGGATTCTACCCGCAGCGCCCTTACCCATTCCTCCAGTTCCCTGAAGTCCTGGCGATCGAGTTCTAGGCGGATCGTTTGTTCGCCCTTGCCTAGTCCTAGTCCGGTTTCGAGGAGTCTGGCCCGTTCTTCGTTGATCTGGTTGGTTAGGCGTTCTCTGAAGTTAGCCAGGCGTTCTATGCCACGCTTGAGGCCGGTGGCAAAGTCCGCTAGAGTGACTTCAAAACGGGACGTTACTTCGTCTAACTCTTTCTGTCCCGACTGAAGGAGTTCAATTTGTTCTAAAAGTCCATTAATTTTTTGATCAATTTGTGTTTTGGCGTAGTCACCCAAGTAGGGATTTTCCCTTTCCTGCTCCAGTATTTTTATCTGTTCCTTCGCGTTTTTGATTGACTCTTCAGACGCGGCTCTTACGTCTCCTATTTGTTTTAAGTAAACGTCATACTGTGAGCGCAGTTCTTTCAGGGATTCATTTACAGCTGCCAACCCTTCTGCATCGGAGGCTGCTAAACCTGAAGCGATCGTTTTGGCAAGGTTGATCTGCTGCTGAATTTTGAGCATTTTCTCAGCAGCGTCGATCGCTTCTTTGTTGAGGACTTGTGCTGTTGCGGTGGTACTGATTTGCTCTGAAGATTCAGCTAATTTCAGGTTGAGCCTGTTGTATGCCCCTTCTTCTCTGGCACTGGTGGCAAACCGAGCGGCTAATGGACTGTTAATAGCTGAAAGTCCTTTGAATAGTGCGCCTTTGCCAAAATCGGCAATATCTAGCGATCGTTCTTTGAAATTAAAAAGCCAATTCCAAAAGCCGGTATTTTCAAGCTCTTTCTGAGCGTCAGCAGCAGATTGTATTGAGCCCGCAAGTTCCTGATACCTAAGGCTAAGGTTGCGAATTGCTTTCCCTGTTTCGTCCTGTTGGAATGGTTCAAGTAATCCGACCCATACCTCCCAAGCGGCGTTTACGGTGGCAATAGCAAAAGCAAATTTCAATATTAACGGCACTAGGCGCTGGATCAAATTAATCAATGCAATCAATATTATCCTTAGCGATCTGACTAAGGTTTCTGCAGTAAATATCCGAATACCAAGCTGAACAATTACTAGGATTAATCCGGATTTGATTGTGTTGACGATCGCTGGTATTGCGTTTGTAATGCCGTTGAGAGCAGAGGTGAAGGCTTTGGCTCCTTGGGTTTGCACTGCCAAAAACTCAGCACCCACCGATCGCTGTAACTGAACGATCGCGTTATCGAAGCGGGCAAGGGCGGCGGTGGCGGTTTCACTGGCTCCTGACATTTGAGCGTTGGCGCTCTCATACGCTTGGGCCACTTTGAACAGTGCGTCGGACTGGAGTTGTCCGGTGCTGAGGAGTTTATCTAATTGCTGAAGGTTTACCCCTAGGGAGCTTGCTAGGGTTTGTTGGAATGCCAGTGCGGGGATTTCACCTAATTGTCCTCGGACTTCCTCGGCGCTAAGTTTGCCTTTACCCAATACCTGCTGAACAGCGACAAACATTTGCTGTTGTTGCTGCTGATCTAGTCCCCGGAGGGCGGCGGTTTGGGCAAAGGCTTCAAATATTTTCTGAGTCTGGAACCCTTCTAGTTCTGTGCCTCTGGTGGTCGCAACCAAACCTAAGTAAGCCTCTTCTGCGGCTCTGATATTGATCCCAAATTTCTCAGCGGTATCGCTGACATACTGCATGGCATCGGCAGCCAGCGCACTGGAGCCGGTTACGGATTCAAACGCAATGCTAAGGCTTTGCAGTTCTCGTCCCGCTTCGCCGGAGGTATCGGGAAGGGTGGCAATGGCATCAAAAAATTTACCAATTCCGGCTTGCTTGAGGACAAAACCGATCGTGCTAAATGCTGCCATTCCTAAAGCGATCGAGCCGCCTAAGCGGGAGCCAATCTGGAGCAGATTGTTGAGGATTGGGAACTGCTGAATTAGGGATTCAACTTGTTCCTGTACCATTCTCAATCCTTCGGCAACATTGGCATCAAAGCCTGAAATTTCATCCTGAGCGGCTTGGCTTAGGTCACTGAAAATATTGAAAATATCAGGATCAACATTGGGTAGATCTTGATTTAATTCATTGAAAACATTGAAGCTGTTTGCAAGGTTAGAAAGTCCTTCTTGGAAACCCTGAACTACGTTTTCGCCAATGCGTTGGAATACCTGTGACGGTGAGGATATTTCTAGGGAGTCCTCAGTCCCTTCGATCAGTGCATCGCCAATACTTTGCCCCGCGCCTTCCACACTGCCAAGATCCGCCTCGATCGCTGCGGCGAGTGAGCCGGTGGCATTATCAGCGATCGATTTTAGTCTGGCCTGAATTTCCTTGGACTGTGTGGTTAACTGTCCTTTTTGAGCGCCTATTCCCCGTTTGTCGCCAGTAAAGTTTTTGCCAAGATCCTCATAGGCGGCTCGGATTGCCTCAATTCGTTGAAGCAAGCCTTCCCCTAGCTGCCGGGCTGCATTTTGATCGCCAGTGGCCATAGTCGATCGGAAATCAGCCAACCCTTGGGTTAACTGCGATCGCATTTTCTTGAGTTCAGCAGAGCGTTGTTGCGGGGAAAGTTCCTGGAAACCGGGGATCAGTCCTCGGACTCGTTCCTGTGCGCTAGTCCGTGCATTGCTGATTAATTGCTGAATGCGATCGTTGTAGCGAGTGGATAGTCCTGCTTTTGGCGCTTGAGCGGGTACCCCTAGCTGTGCCCGTAGTCGCCGCAGACCGGTAAGGTCAGCGGTAGTGCTTTGTGCAACGTCCGCAAATAACTTAAGAATATTCCGCTGATATTCAGTAAGCTGATTCTGGATAATTTCGTTGAAGTCTTCGGTGTAGGGCTGCCTTTTACCTCCCGCCAATTGTGCCGGTGACTCACTCTCATAGCTCTGGGCTAGTGACTGCATGAGCGCGGCGGTTTCCTGGAAATTTTGCGCAATCCCCTCTTGGAACCCCAACATAATGGCGGCGGTGTCTTCCTTAAGTTGTTCAAATTTACTGCCAAAGTTCCCTTGGTTGATTGTGCTGGGATCGGCTGATACTCCAATGATCGCTTTGATTGCTTGCTCGTAAGTGCGTACCAATTTACGGGCTTGTTCAGTAAGGGAATTGCGGATAGTTTCAGAAAACCCTTCTTGGTCTGATTCCACTGGAGCCTGTGCCAGATTAGCAATGGTGTCCCGCAACGATCGCAACATCTCCTCCTGCGATCGTTCAAAGGCTTCCAGGATTGAGCGTTGATAAGCCTGAATTAGTTGCGGTAGCTCTTCGCTAACCGGAAAACGTGCTTGCGGTTGCTGGTTTGCTGCTAATTGGCCAGGACGCATTTCCTCAAATTGTGCCTGCGCTCCTGCTATTAGCGATCGGATTGATTCTGGTGTTGCATCTGGCACAATTTCCGGAGGAATGGGGCGATCGAAGCGTGTTTGTCCGGCAGGTGGTCTGTTCTGCTCAATCTGCTCTTTAATTAAGCGATCGGCTTCCCGTTGCTGTTCTAATCGCCGCCTGGCCTCTTCGGCACCTGATTGAATTTCCTGAATACGATCGCTAGGATCTGCTATGTTATTTAGCCACTCTTGCCTTTCTGCATCCCGATCGATTTGTGTATATCCCTGTCTAATTAATTTTTCTGCATCAATACCAAATCCGGGCTTAAACTCTTCTACCTCCCTTTGAGAATATTTAATCATCCGCTCAATGTCTTTTGTGCGGCGATATTTTTTAGCATTTGGTTCAGCCGAACCAAAGTCGATCGCCTTCATTCCGCTAGGCGTTTGCATCATGTTCCACGGACTCATATCTCCGTGGGTTACACCTGCTTCATGTAATTGTCGTATTAATTTACCCGCCTCTATCAGTAAATTTTCTATTTGAGCAGGAGACCCCGTTTTGATCACTTGAGCCACTGTGTCACCTTCTATCATTTCCATTTCAAGGTGACGATCGCTGTATGATCTTAATTCTGGCCCTAAGCCAGCTTCACTAGCGATCTTCATTGATTCAAGTTCATTTTTATCTACTAATTCAAACCGCTCCTTTCCCCAGGCTTCTCGGTAAGTTTTGAATGGGTTAATTCCTTCAAATAAATCATCGCCAATCACTGGCCTAACTGCCTGAGTAATAGAATCATCATTCCATTTTCCAGTTTTGTAGACAGTAGGTTTTTGAGGAACACCATTTATAGATTTTTGCGGCTGAGAAATAGCAATTCCAAACATACCGCTGCCAAGGTGCCGCGCTTTTGTGGGATCTATTAATGGTCTTTGATTGTCGGGGTTTTCTTCGTTATATTTTTCTATATCCTTGTTTAGCATGGCAACATAAGCCATTAGCTCAGGATTGCTCTCTGCAATAGTCCCTTTTTTCCTTCTTTGCAAAGATTCAGAAAAATTCTTTTTATTTACATCAATGTTTTTTCTTTTTGTCCCTATCTGGTCGCTAAGGCTTTTTGGTAGCTTGACACCCAATAAATCTTCCGCGTCTTGAAGTATTTTGGTGTCTAGCATCCCAGTTTTGCCAACTTGTAAAACTTGCTCCTTTAAGTCTTTGAGGAATTGAATATATGGCAGCATTGCCTCTTTTTCTGCATCACTAGCCTGCCCCCACCAATCATCACCCTCTAACCAGCCAATAAAACCGCCTAAATGTTCATTGGCTCTTGTCTCATATTCTTTAGGATCAAAATAAGAATATAAAGGGTTATTGTCTTTGTCTTTTGGTAACTCAGCACCAAACATTGAAAGAAATGTTCTTTTAAGGTTTTCACGCTCAGAAACCATTTTACTCACAAGCTTTTCTGTTAATGGCTGAGAGGACATTCTCTCTTGAATGGCTGAAGAGTCGGGACTGTCAGGCATTTCAAGAGTCTGCAACTCAGGGAAAATGCTTGCAAACTCAGAAATCAATCCTGTTGGTTTGTAATCTTCCCCCATTGAAACAGCAAATTCTTTCCGCTTTAACTCCTCTTGTAGTTTTCCTAAAAGTTCTAAATACTTTTGTCCATATTCTTTTATTTTTGGGTTAGTTGCTTGCCTAGTTGATTTTTGTATTTTCCCAACATAAGTCGGCTTGCCTGAGAATGGATCATTCCCGCCAGCAAGATCACCAGATCCAAACGTATAACCACTCATGTCAAGATTGCCAAACTTTTCCACTCCAGCAGCATTTAGGAGTGTTCGCAATATTGATTGCATTGCGCCTTCGCTAGAAATATTGTAAAGCAGGGAAGCATCTTGTCTTGAATATTCATCACTAGATGCAATTGTTGCAGTGTTTCCTAGAAAACTTTGTAATGCTCCCTTAAATTCACCGCCTGCAACGTACATTGGCAAGCTATGCATCTGTCCCTCGCCTGGGGCAGTTTGCATATATTCAGGTTTTCCAATATTATCTAAAACCCCCTTAGCGCCTTTATAGTAATAATCATCTTCGCCAACAAAGGACATAAAGTTTTCTGAATCTCCAGAATACTCCGCACCTGTAAAGACTGTCCCAATGCCAACGCCTTTAACGTTTTTTACTCCCATCCTTTGCAGAAGCTCTGTTGCTCCGGCAGCTTGAAATCCTCCTTGGCTAAAACCAACTATGTTTATTGGTTTGTCTGGAAATTCCTGTCTGTATTTCAGAGCTTGAGCAGCTACAACAATATCGTCAAAGCCATATCCCTTAAATGTTTGCTCAATAATTTTGCCAATTGAGTATTCTTGACTGGTTAAAAGCTTCTCAACTAATGAAACGATCGTGCTGTCGTCTGCTGTGTCTATATCACCGGATCCAAAAAACTCTCTCTTTTCTGCTGGTGAAAAGTTGCTAAATGTATTGGATTGCTTAATAAATCCAAGTAATCCTTTTTTGATTTCAGGACTTTGTAATGCGCCTTTAATTAAATGCTTAAATTGTTTCTCAAAAACAGGGTCTAGTCCCTTTGACATATCCTGCCTTTCTACTGGGACAACAGCAGAATCAGGCATTAATGGCTCTAATATTTTGGCTGTGTAATCTTTACCAAAATCATTAGGATCTTGATTGTACCCGCCAACAGCCAAAGTAATGGATTTTTTAGCAGGATCTCTTATTTGTTCTTTTTGCCAGTCTGGTATCGGCTCTTCAATAATAGCTTTGCCTGCCATTTGCGTCGTTAGTCCGATCGCTTCTTTGTTGAGCCTAATCCTTCTATAAGCTTTGGCTCCAACTAATGGAATTTGAAAAGCGATCGATTTATAGACTTCACCTAAAAAGTTATTTATTGAGTGTTCTACTTGAATTAATCCATTTGCGCCTGGATCTAATTGTAAATTCCTAATTAACGATGCTGTTTCGTCTACTGCCTTATATGTCAAATCTCCTACAATTTGTCCTATATCTTCCCCAACTTCTTTTAAGCTTAAACCCGCACTTTTTTGTGCTTTTTCCATAAAACCTTTTGATAAATCAGCAGTTAGCGACTCACCAATTCCTTGAAAAGCGCCAAATAATGTCGCTTCAAAAGGCATTAGGATCGCTCTTGTTACGCTGCTTAAAGCTCCCGTGGCGATACCAATTGGATTAAACCCTTCGTTTCCTGCACCTACATTTTTCTCGACCGCTTTTTCAATCCGCAGGGATTGCTCTTTAATTGCTGTCCGAAAAGCAAGCGCTAATCCTCTGTTTTGAGCAGATAAACCAGAAGTTTCTTTGTCAAACTGCCTTGAAAGTATTTCTTCTTCAGACTTTGGCCTTATGTCATCAATGAAGGTGCCAAGATTCCGGCTTACTTTTTGCAATGGTGCATTTAATCGATCGATTGATTGGGTTAATCGTTTAATTTCAATGCTAAAAAGCTGGGCATCAAGCGATGGACTACTGGCTGAAACAAAGCGACCAGACTCCGATCGTGGTCTAGTTTTAATATTCGCTGACCGGAAATTCTCAGAAAAGCGATTAGGAACACCTGTGACGGCATTGCGGATTCTTTTCTGCAAATTATCAAATTGCTTTGCTACCTGCTGAAAACCTGCTGTCTCAAATTTGACTTGATAAACCTTGGTTTGCCGTGCCATTTTGACCCCCACTAAGCGATCGTTCCTTTATTCCTTTAGAATAGCGGATAAGCCACTGTACTAACCAATTCGCTACCATGCTTAACCTCAGTACTGCACTGCAAACCCAAATTGCGAACCCTACCCAAACCTTGGCTTGGTGCTGGAGGATTACCCGTGAGGACGGGTTTGTGGTACGGCTCACGAGCCACGATCGGAACTTGGTAATGGACGGGACTTATCTGGCCCTGGCGGGGTATGTTCCCAGTGCAGTGGATACGGAGCTAGGTTGGAATAGCCAAAATCAAAACCTACAGGCGATTCTGGACACTCCTGCAATTACTGAAGAAGATCTCGATCGGGGTTTGTATGACTTCGCTCGGATTGAGTGCTTTTTGGTGAATTACCTGGATCTGCCTGTAACGCTGACAGAAAATCCTGCCAAGCGGGTTGTGGTGTACAAAGGCATACTGGGAAAGCTGACCCGCTCCAATATTCGCTACAGTTTTGAGGCGCGGGGTTTTGAGTATTTGCTCAACAACAAAATTGGGGCGGTAACGAGTAAGTTGTGTCGCTCTCGGTTTGGGGATAGTGACTGCAAGGTGAATACCAGTGGCTATACCTATAATTTGTCTGTTGCCAGTGTCACTAGCGATCGGCGTGGGTTTACCCTGAGTCCGATTAATTTGGTGATTCCGCCAGTAAGCTCGATTTTGCAGCTAACCACTACGGCAAAAAGTTGGGCAGACGCGGAGGCGGAGGCGGTGGGGCTGGGGGGGCATTTGGTGACGGTGCGGAACCAGTCGGAAAACGATCGCTTAATGGCACTTTTTGGAGGCGGTGATCTGGAACTGCTGTGGATTGGACTGTACAAAGACGGTATTACGGATGAATTTGTGTGGGCAAGCGGTGAACCTGTAACCTATACGAACTGGAATAATGGGGAGCCTAATAATTTGGGTGGCGGTGAAGATAAGGTTCACCTGTACATTAAATTTGCGCCTGGGAAGTGGAACGATGACGAGGGATCTAAGTCATTTTACGGGATTATGGAGTTGCCGGGGAGTGGGGGGAGCTATACCAATGCGCCGGACGGGTGGTTCAATTACGGGACGGTGACGTTTACCAGTGGGCTAAATGCGGGGGCGGGGCGGGAGATTGCTAGTTACGCCAGCAACACTGTTACTCTGTTTGAAAAAGCGCCATTCACGGTTTCACCGGGGGATACTTTAACGATCGTTACGGGGTGTGACAAGACGCTACGCAATTGTTTCAGGTACAATAATGTCATTAATTTTCAGGGTGAGCCGTATATCCCGACTCCCGATAAATTTGCCTCAACGCCGATCGATGCAGGTTAATTATGGCTATTTTCCCGACTGCTGTTATCTACACTGCCCGGAGCTTACTCGAAACCCCGTATCTTCACCAGGGACGGCTACCGGGTAAGAATGGCGGCATTGATTGTATTGGGGTACCGATCGTGGTGTGTAGGCGGCTGCTTTTACTACCGGAGGATTTTGATTATTCGGACTATGGCAGGGACGGGAGTGGTAAATTAGAGGAAATTGTTTTTCAGTATTGCTCTCCACTGGAGGCTCCTACTCCTGGAGCATTGCTATTGTTTCGCACCACGCCAACCCAAACCGTTGCTCAACATTGTGCAATTTGCACCAATTGGTACAACGAGTCCCTGGGAATGCTTCATGCGTACCAAAACGTGGGTGCGGTAAAGGAACATGAATTGATTAAATTCTGGATCGATCGTTTGGTTGGCTCCTACGGACTTCCCAATGTTAATTACTAAAGGATATTTATGAGCTTTGAACTAGGTGCTGGTTTTTGGGGTGATGGCACTATCCTGGCAGGAGAAGTTCTTTTGCCGTCTGCTATTGATTCATTATTATCTACATCAGGATTAATAGGCAACAGCAAAGAGTGTGATCTAAGTGCAGTAACTGGTTCTGCTCCTATTACCATGGAGTTTCGGAGTTCTTCTGATCCTTTTTCTGGAACAATTACCTTAACAAATAATAGTGGACGATGCTGCACAACCAGGTTATACGACAATAGCTACATTGCAAATAATTCTCGTTTTCAACTAACACTTTACCAGGCAGTAGGTGGGCAACAACACTGGAATTTTTATTCATGTCACTTGAACTCATCATTAACTAGCACGAAAACTCTTATTCAATCTCAAAATTATCCAGAATACCCACCAGGGGGTGCTATACTAGGTTTATTTAGATATGCTACCTCTTGGCGCTTTCTAGCTCGTGATCATGCAACTGCACTAATCCACTACTCAGATACTGACGAAGAAGGATCTGTTTTTGCTGCAAGCTGTGTTAACTCTGCAACCCAGTGGGGATTATGGATTGCGGGTGAGGTGGGCGATCGTTCTGCCTATTTTAACCAGACTCAGGGTTATTTTGCGATCGTTCTGCTTGTGAATGGGGCAACGACTTATTTCAGTGCATTTAGTCCGTCTGCGGAAAATTCTACTACTCGGAATGACGCGCCGTTCCGTCATTTTAATATTGTGCCGAAGGCGGGGCAAAGCACAACTGACGATAATATTAGTGAGTTGTTGATCCTGCGGGATTTGGGTAGTTTTGAAAGTGCCTATATTGGGAAAGTTCCGGGCTTTTTCTATGTTGATCCCAATAAGGCCGGGTTTGACAACTATACGATCGGTGAGCAGCTTGATATTGATCCGGTGACAAATGCTAGTTTTGAAGGACGCGATCGGGCGTTGATTGTGGGACGCTGGGGGGCGGATCAGGCGTTGACGGCGAGTAATACCGGGGCGCTGTTCACGATTACCAGTGCTAGTCCGAATCGCCGGACTTTGGAGAATGGCCGCCGGATTCAATTGACGACGATCGCTCCAACGGGTATGGCAATTAATACTAACTATTGGGTGATTAATTGGAATACCACTAACTTTACATTCAACTTGGCAACGATCGAGGGGGGCAGCGCGATTACGCCTACCAGTGACGAGACGGGAATGGCGATTACGGCAAAGGCTGCGTTGCTGGCCATGCGGTGTTATTAATTATGAATTATGAATTAATATGAACCCGTTTACTGAGACTCAGTTAGATTTGGGCTACGACTATGGCTCTACTGCAACGTGGCGGTGGAAAACCAGTGTGGTGGAGCATGGTAATGGCAATGAGCAGCGCAATGCGGAGTGGTCGGCTCCGTTGGGGCGTTGGAGTGTGGGCGATCGATCGTTTTATCTGGAGGAGGGGGATAGTCTGTACCTGAAGGATTTTTTTGAGGCGAGGCAGGGCAGTTATGAGGGGTTTCGTTTCAAGGATTGGAGTGATTACAGGGCGGTAGATAGTCCGATCGGGGTGGGCAATGGGGTGGCTACTCAGTTCCAGTTGGTGAAGCGGTATGCGGTAGGGAATGTTTACTACAATCGGACAATTACGAAGCCTGTAAATGGCTCGGTGAGTATAAAATTGAATGGAACTCTTTTTGGTGGTTGGTCACTAAACTATTCAACTGGTTTGGTGACTTTTTCTTCTGCACCAACGGGGAACCTCACAGCAAGTTTTGAGTTTGATGTACCGGCTGCGTTTGTGGAGGATTCCTGTACGCTGCAACTCCAAGGGGCGATCGAGGAGACGGGGGAGCAGATGTGGCGGGTGTCGGCGTTGTCGGTTGAGGAGTTGCGGGTAGCTCCGGGGGCATGGGCCGGACTGGGAACTTTTGGGACGGCTCCGGCTCTAACTTACGATTTAGGGATTTATCAGGATACGAGCCATGAGCTAACGGAACAAACGATCGTGATGGGGACTCCCGGAGGGTGGCGATCGGTTAGTTCGGCATGGACTAGCGGCAAACAAAAATTACAGTTCGATCGGGTGTTAAACCGGGCTGAATTAACAACGCTTCAAAATTATTTCTGGTGTTGTCACGGCAGCCACCATGCGTTTTCCCTGCTTCACAATGGGGAGGCGCACACGGTGCGGTTTATTGATGATTCGTTTACCGCAACGTTTTTGGCGGCGGACAGTGCTGATTCCCTCTGGCAGACAGGTTTTAGGGTTTTGGTTTTGTCTTAAATTCTCTTCCCAATTCTTCCCAATTGCTAAAAGCCTCCCTTCCCAATTACTAAAAAAGCCTCTTGCGAGGCTTTTTAGCGGTTAATGGTCATCCTTCCCGGATGAAATGCCACTGCTTCCCTCCCTTCTGGGTTTCGCAATTGTGGCTTCCTGGTATTCGCCTACTAGCAACCGTTCAGCTATCTTCTTAGATCCCAGGCGGGGCAAGGCATGAAGCCTGTACTCCCAACCCTTACGGGTTCCCCGAACGAAGTCAGGTACTCTTTTATTTAACTCTACCCTGTCGGTTTTGTCAAATAGTCCTAAAATTAAATGAGACTATTTCTTCCCATTAACTCTTTCCATTAACTACCATGAATACTATAACCA
>OGWJ01000105.1_pt1 | contig 12365 bp, 26 predicted proteins | sample 1575991 | NCBI WGS metagenome assembly OGWJ01 (sample SAMN07581533, study PRJEB24739) | freshwater metagenome | place: Singapore | collected 2015-01 | reverse complement strand
TTCCCAGTCACGATACCGGGCCAGACGGTTTTCAGTCCTGTGAACGTAGCGCGATCACTTTACATGAAGGCAAAGGACAACGCTATTTGCGGACATCACCACCAAACAAGTGAACACACCGAGCCATCAATTAACGGCAAGGTTGTGACATGTTGGAGTGTGGCTTGCTTATGCGAACTTTCTCCGGACTATCATCCAGTCGGCAACAAATACACGCATGGTTTCGCGCACATAAAAGTTGAGCCAAGCGGTGAATTTGAAGTACATAATTTGCGCATCATTAAAGGGCGCATCCGCTAACAAACTCCGAGCAAGTATCCGCGATGACCTGTGAGCTGGAATAGTCGCAGGCTAACGTCACAAAGTATTTCTTCATCCTCGAAAGAATTTGAATCATTTAGGAAGAGTGCCTTTCTTTGTTTTCGGAGCCTTGCTATCTCCGCGATTTGCTTCTCGTTGTACATATTCAACTTTGTTTTTGTAGTGGGCAATTAAGTCCTGTGCCTGCGGTATTGTCAAGCGCAATTCTTTCGTTTTATCCACTTCAAGTTGTTCAAATGACTCCAAGCCTATTCGCTGAATTAAACCCTCACGATACGCAATTAAATTGCCATGCTTGTATTGATTACATGGCACGCATTGACCATGAACATTCCTTTCATCAAATCGTAAATTCGGAGTTGAGCCAACGCTGTAAAAGTGTCCTGCATCATACTTCCCTCGCAATGGTTTGCCACAACTGATACAGCCTTTTTTTTCGTCACGTAATCGGATGTATTTGTTGAATACAGTTTGAAGTTTGCGCTTCCATTCAGCAAGTGTAATGAGTCGTTGCTTGCGTTCCTTCATTTCGGCTTTGCGCTGTTTTTCACTTATACGTTTTGCATATTCAATGATGCAGTCAGGATTCAGGCAGGTAGCTTGCAGGGTGCTGAAGCGTGGTTTGAATTTCTCTTTACAAATCTTGCATTTCCTCACGTCCACTTGATTTGATCGCACTTCAAATTTGCGAGTATTGTACCCACAATTATTTCGCGCTGTGCTTCGGTTGCTTCGGTTTTTAATAGCACCGAGTTCTTTTGTTCGCCGTTGATTGAACGGATGAGTTCAAATTCCCAAGTGATTGTGTCGCATCCAGCAACGCACATGGTAATTGTTCCTGCATGATGCTCAATCCGTTTGTGTGGTTTGGTTTGTACTTGTATCATTGTTGTTTTGGGTTATCGTATAAAGCCATTCAGGTAAATTCAAAACATCACCTCTTTCTTGAAGTGGTTCTATTTTATGGTATCTCCTGCTTACTGGATACACATCAAATTTAATTTTATCACTACAAATCCGATACTGGTGATCATTTAATTTTTTGAATACAAGATTTTCTGTTTTGCAAAAATCATTTAGTATCGAATGCCAAATATGTATTCTAAACTTGCGTTGTATTTTGCTTTCCGTCATCATGATCTTGTTGTTTGGTTACTTGTTTTTTCATGTCTTCAGCACCTGCAATATAGCCGTTGATAAAATACTCACGTTCAACTGGAAGTAAGTCGGTGCAATACTTTACGAAATCATGGTAAATACTTGCGGCAATAGCTTTGCGGTTTTTGTTAGCCTTGCTTGTGTAGTGGCTAATGAGTTGTTCGAGCGGTGTCAATTTAGTGATGCTTTAATTGTGTAGTGTTCGGAGTTGATGAAGCACGCAGGGTAACTTCCCTCTTTGTCTTCTGCCTGCCCAATTTCAACAATCGGGTCGTAGATGTATAGCTGCTCCATTTGGATTGCAACGAACACGGGCGTATCCGGGTGGAACGAATCGAGGATAGTAATGAGTTCTTCAACTGTCACAACTTTAGAACGGAAGATCGTCCGAATTGCCGTTTGATTGTGGAACTTTAGTTTTCAAGTTGTCAGTTGCTTGTTGTTCACTAATTTTTAGCGACAGGAAAGAACCTTTCGCACCTTGCTTTACCCATCCTGCGATGCGTAATTCTTTGCCGTTTATTTTGACGTTGCCCGTGTAGTCAGGTAGTTTATCACCATCCTGCTTTTTATTGTTGCGAAATAACGTGCCGCTATTGTCTTGTAATTCGTAAGCCATGTTCAATTAAATTTTTGAGACGTTCTGTGTATGGTTTGCATGATTCAAATTGGTAGTTGTGTTTAACGTGCATTAAGTGAGAGCGCAAGCAGTGCCGAAAGTCCAACACTGTCACGTGTGGAGCTGGTTTATACACTGCCTGCGGTAGCTCACGTGTTAGCAGTTCTTCAGCCTTTGCGATAAGTTCGGACACTTCCTTGCTCGGGGGCGAGGGCTTTTGTCCGAATAAAGTCCGCAATGGATTGTTTGGCTTTTTTTGCAAGTGAGGCGATTTTCTTTTTATCGGATTCGCTGACTCGCGCTCCGATTTTGGAGGTTTTTATTTTACTCATTTTTAAGTTGATTGATTATTTCTTGTAATTCATTTTTGATTGCCTCGCATTCATCACGTAGTGCAACAAGCTGTTGCAATAGTTCTGTTTCATTCATGTCGTTATAGTTGTAAACGATAGGCACGTTGTAGGTTGAGGTTGTTTCCATGTAACAAATTTAGGTGCAAAATTGTTACAAGAGGATTCCTTCTTCCAAACATTTAGCCCGGAGCAAGTCGCGCAATCTTTCAACCATGTCGTAAACTTCAGGCAATAACCCATCTTGGTATTTTATGATGGCTCGCATTTCCTGATCCATTTCGAGCAGGATGCTTTGTGCTCTCGATCCTTTCACGGCGGCGTCAAATTCGAACTGCTCGTCTGGAAGGTTGTAGGTTAGTGTTGCTTTCATTTGTAGGTTTGATTATAGTATTCCGCTGATGTTCTATCATACCATTTGTCGATGGTGCTTTGTTGGTCAGTTCTGCCCTCTCGATAGGCTTCAAGTATTTGGTCGCGATACAGTTCTTTCGCTTGTTCAAATACTTCATTCCATTCTTTCATGGTTTTACTTTGAACTTGTGCATCGTTATTGATTTCATCAATGAGAAATTGTACTGCTGTTTTCATTTATACAAAGTTTAGTTAGTTTATTAAGTTGTGATATAAGTCACAAATTTGCGAATGATTGTGCCGTAAAAGACAAGTTATCTGTTGACTTTCGCTTATTGATGAGTTATGCGTAATGCCTTGCTGACGTGCTTCGATTGACATTCTCGTTTGAAATTTTTAATTAAACCATTTTAGTCCTGTCGTTCCATTAAAGCCTTTTTCCCAAATATACCAAGCGTAACATCTCGCTGAATTGCTATTGTATTTTTCAAAATCCCCATTCTTAGCACAATTCAATCTGCTACTGCTTACATAAACAGTTTTTATAGGAAACCTTTTCAAAAATTCTCTACGTTTTTTGCCCTCAACAAATTGAATACCCATAAACATTGCCACCTTTTTCCCTCTTGGAATTATCGAAAGTGCTTTTTCAACAAACTGCTCTGCATACTTGTATGGTGGATTTGTAATAACATCACCATCCCACATTTGTATATTGTCTATTGCTAAGAAGTCAACCAGTTCACCTGCATAGTTTCTATCTATCAAGTCGGTGCTTCTAACATTGTAACCAGCATTTAAAAGCACTTCCGATAAATGCCCCCCACCGCAAGCACATTCCCAAACATTGTTTGAAAAGGTTTCTAACTCCAATAGCAATTCTACTGCTTTTGGTTCTGTTGCGTAGTAATCGTGTGTTTCACGTTCTTCAATAGCGTGGCTACTTGCTCCAAGCGAAGTAAATACGCTTTTTTTGTTCCCTGGCCAATCTTTTGTCATTTTGTTATGGTTTAATTAAAAATTTCTATTCGTGTTACAAATAAAATTCCTGCTAAATAAGTCGGCACATACGCATAACAGCGGTTTGCCAAAATGCCGCAAGAAAGTTCATACTCAAATCCGAAGTTCTGCTGTGCGGCACTTCGGCAAGCCGCAAAACGTTAGCTCATTGCCTTTTAGGTTACAAGTCACCCCTCAAGTTACCCCTCAAGTCACCCCTCAAGTCACCCTCGTTTATATCATCAATACGTTATACGCAATTCGGCTGGACGATGCAGCACCATTGCTTCTCCCACTTAGCTTTACTTCTGATACTGCGATAAAAACCGCAGCAAAAAGTACCGAAGTCACGTATAAATTAAAGTTATTTTTTGCACTCAGTACCGATTTTTGGTACTGTCCGCAAAATTTTGCATGATGTTTCATACATTAAAGGCTTTAATCGTGGTTAGTGAATGAGTTATCATACATGTGCTTTCATGCTCATCACTTTCTTCAAATAAATCGCAAGGTCAAGAGCTTCCTCGTATGCGTGTTGCAGCCATTGCGCTTGCGTTAAATCGGTGCGGTCAACGGTTGTGCCGTACTTCATGAGTCCACGTTCCTCGCGAACCCTCATGTCTGCGATTACTTGTTGAAGGATTGTGCTGGGTTGTTTCATACCTGGCCTTGGTTTGACATTTCCTCTTGAAACCTTACCGCCCTGTACATTTCAAAATCCATCTGTTTGCCGTTGTAGGTTGCGAATTGTTTCGTGCCACGCAGCTTGTCGTATTCTTTTATCACCTGATTCTCAAAAGGTGTGCGCTTACTCACGTATGGCTCAGGTTGGTTGCGCTTTGTCTTTGCCGTGAGTTCATCAATGATCTTCTTAATCGCTACATTGAAGCTCTCGGTGCTCATGATTTCTTTGTTCTGCTCGGTGTTTTTCTGCATTTGTTCTTGTACAATTTTTTCAGTTCGTTCAATGTCGTAGGTGCGTAGCCAGTCCATGATTACCGCACCGTCAATCCGGTTGTAAATCTTGCCATACTTTCCTGACATCGCTGCCCGGAAGCACTTGGAAAAATCTTCAGCACTAAAATAGTAGAAGTTTTCTTTAATGATGTCAATGGTCATTTCGATTTGTGGTAAGGTCATTTGCCTTTCAAGGTTGAAATAAATCTGCAGCTGGTCGATTGAACTTGCAAGTAATTTATTCACCACTTCGTCACCTTCAATGCGTTGTAGTCGCTTTATTGAGGTTTGGGAAGAGGTTGAGGTAATGTGGGTTATCGCTGTGCTTTGCGATGTGGTCTGCAATTCGTTGTTCATTGTTATTTTGTTTTATAGGTTTTGCGTTAATCATCCAGTTGCTTGCGCTGGTCTTCCAATTCTTCATGGGGTTTTTACCAACACGCCAACCGTTACTCTCATAGTAATTAAAAAATTTCTCTGCCTCTGTTCGAATCATGCTTTCAGTCCAGTGATTGCCTACTGCATGACTACGTTCAATCATGTAATCATAAACTTCTCTTGGGTGTGGTTTCACAAATTTATTTGGATTCACATTCTCATTTACATTTAGATTAACATTTAGATTTTGATTTACATTATCATTATCATTTACATTATCATTTACATTAGCTTCGGTTTCGCTTCGGTTTCGCTTTTGTTTCGCTTCCATTTCGCTTCGCTTTCGCTTCGCTTTCGCTTCCGTTTCGCTTCCATTTCGCTTCTGCTTTGGTACGCTTCCGCTTGCGTATCGCTTCAGGTTTGCATCTAATTGTGGCTTAATTAAAGTGAAAACAGTCTTCGCCAGTCCCGTGAGTTCGGTTTCTTTGAAGTTCAGAGCATACTCAAAGATTGCTGAATAAACTTGTGCTTGAAGTTCGGGCGAAAGTTCTTTAATGGCTTCGTAAAAGCTCCGGTAAAAGATTGTTGAATCTCTCATATAAATACCCACCACTACACACAAAGGCTACCCGGCGCACGGATGTGCTATGGCAATGTGGCAGTGATGGGATTTGATTTTCATTAGTGTACCGAGTAGCGTGGCAAATATACAAATGTCAAGTTTTTTACACCATTTACTTTTGAGCAGCGTACCAACAAACCGCATAAACAGTAATGATTAGCACGAACACAAATGCAATAGCTGCTGTGAGGTGCATGATTTGAGGTTGCTTTTTTTTCATGATGTTATTTCTTATTAAACATCCATTCATTAAGTATTTGATCGCGATAGTGCTTTGCTTTTTCCATGACATCAATAGCCAGTTGCATGTCTTCAGGAACTGCATAGCAGATTGTCCAGTGCAGCCTGCGGTGTTCGGGTTGACGTGGGTCGAATGAAGCGAATATCCAGCCGCCAATTTCATAAGTCAGCATGTTCATTTGAACTTGCCAATAGTAATCCGAGTTAATTGCTTTTAAGTCGGCTTCGCTTTGAATCTTGCAATGATGGTAGTGGTTAATTGGGTTGTACGGGCACTTAATCTCAACGCCAATTTTCGTATCCTTCAACTGCATAAACGCATCAGGTGAAGCACCTGAGTATTCATTAAACAATTTGAAGCCGGGTCGAAGTTGTGTTTTTTCGTCAGGCGATCCGATTGCCTTCTGAAGTTCAAGGAGTGCCGTTTCTTCCCACTCATTGCCGTGGTCAATGGCAATACTTGAGACGCTGTCTGACGATTGTCCTGTGACGATTTCCATGACTTTGGAAAGGATGTAATTCTCAGCGGTCTTTGACCATTCGCCAGCTTCCTGTGCGGCTTTGGTTTTAGGTTGCGTGAATAAGTCACCGAGCCTTGAGCCGGTGAACTTACCGAGCCTGGCAACATCCCAAGCTGTGTTTTGTTTGATACTCTCGAAGAGTTCTTTCGTGTAGTTATTCATTGTTGCGGTTATTAAGGAGTCCAAATATATGCTGTTTTTGTTGTTCGCTGACAAGTTCACCGAGTTGCTCAATGCCTTGTCTGATTTCAAATTCATCCACACCGAGTCGAATATCATTCTCGATTTTCTTCATTGTGCTTTCAGGTAACTGTAATTTGAACGGTCTGTAATCGTCAACAATCTTGCGATTCATATCGCGTCCGAATATCTTACCAAGTGATTGCGCTGCATTCTTCAGGCATTCGGCTTTTAGTTTTGGGAAAGCCATGTCAAGTGCATTCGGTTTCTTGTTCTCAGGATTCAGCGCCCACTTATTTCGTTCCGCGCCCGAAATTCCTTCAGGTGCTTTGTCAACCATGATAACAACTGAAGCTGCTCCAGTGCGTTCAATAACTTCATTCGTGACTGGGTGATGCACTCGGAGGGTTAAAGAGCCTTGCACTTCGTTACCGATTGCGGACCATGTAAAGTTGGTCGTTGACCAGCGTCCGAAGTAAAGCTCATCCAGTGTCATTTCAATGTGAGAAATCGTCACCGTGTGCGCTCGGTTGTCGGGAGTTGGTGCAATTGATTCGCGAGCTGGTTCGCGGTTTAGGTGCTTCATAAATTTCTGAAGCGAGTCCATGAGATTAGTTTCCATTGAGTTTGTGGTTTAGAATTTTAATAAATAGGTCGTAATTGTGTTTGCCGTATTGATCTCTTAGGACTATGGCAACGGCTTCAGCCAAAGTAATTACATCGGTTTCTTCAGGAATGAACGGTTCGATGCGGTCGGAAATTTGTTTTGCTGTCATGTTATTAAGATAATTGGGTTTCTGAATTGAACATCATGATGTCGGTAGCTTCACGGACAGCCTGCCTTGCGATAAGGCGTAGCAGCCTGCGAAATTCATCCTTTGTACCATTTGTGAGTTGCACGTTGGTCTGCAATTTGAGATACGCATCAATGCGATCTTCAACACCTTTGAAGTTTTTCATTTGCAATAAGGGCATTTTTCGCGGTCACATTCAACAATAACTGAATCAATGTCACTGCATAGGTCTTGAACCTGCGCAGCGTAATCGCGAATGAAACGCTCAAGCACCAGCTCAACGTCTTTGGCGGTGCGTGCGTCACGATACTTTAAGGTTTCTGCCACCGCTTCTTTGAATGCAGCGGTTAGGTACTTTGTCATGTTGTCAAGGTCGTTACCGAGTTGCTTGTACATGAAAGCCGAATCGATTAGTGAGCGGTTTTCGAGTTGGTCTGCTGATGAGCAAACACATTGCTCGTCGTTGTGTGGGCTTGATAAATCCATTGTTTGTTTGTTTTATTGGTTACGGCAGCAAATGTATGCACACTATTTTCCAATGTGCAAACTTTTTTCATAATTTTTTTATTTGTCTTGAAAATCAGGCAGTTACACGTATGAATATTTGCCGTAATTGGGCGAAAGTTCGAAATACATGCGCATCATGATAGCATCAGCGTAGTCAGGTGACACACCGTGCATGGCTTTGATTTCGTCCTTTCCTGTCACAGCTAACTTTCCATCGGCTTCAGGGCGTTTGCGTCTAATCATGTCAAGCTCCTTTGTGATGAGGTCGCGTTTTGCGACTGGAAGAATGACTTTGCCTTGCTCAATAAGTTCTGCTAACTTGTAATAACATTCGGCTTTTTGATTTGTGAACTTGTCAGGTTGCCTTGCTTTTGAGCCATTGAGAAATCCGCGACACTTCAGCATATCCACTGCTCCACCGCCCACGCCATCCTCATCCACAATGACATTCGAAAGCTTGACGTTGTGTTTATTGATTGCGTTCCGAATGGTTGCAACCACGTTTGTAATTGGTTCTTTGCGCAATTCGTGAATCTCAAAGAGTTGAAGTCCTTTCCATACGCAAATGATAGTCCTGTCCTTTCCAAGTCGTGCGATGTCGGCACTGATAAACATTTCACCCGTTCCAAGTTCGTCACGAAAGCAACGGAGCAAGTCATCGTATTTGAATAGCCAGTCGATACTTTCATCGAAATCCCAATCACCATGTAGCAATCTTTTGCGGTCGGCTTCAGGAAGTGACGCGAGGGTTTCAAGATAACTTTCAGGCAGGTGTGGATTGTCACCGGGTAAGGCTTGAACAAATGCGTAACGGTCAGGCAGTAATTGATTGCGCCACGGGTCGTAAAACTCATTGTAAAGCCAACCTTTCGACGGATTGCATGTGAGTAATGCTTTCGGTTTGATGTTAAATTCACGGAGCTTAAAACGAACACGAGAGCGCAACACGTCAACGGCTTTCTTTGTGACTTGCGAAACTTCGTCCACGTAAAAGTCAGTAAGCTCCAAGCCACCTAAACTATCAAACACTGGATCACTCGGATACTGAAATAAATCCTTCAGAATGATTTCGGACTTATTAAAAAAAGTAATAACGTTGGTTGAGCCATTCAATTCATAATCGCGCCCGGCACGCATATTCATCATGCCTGCGACTTCAAAGAAAGTTTTTACTGTGGTTTTCTTTAAGGTGTCGAGTTTACTTCTGCCTATTAAACCGCGAGAGCCTGCATAATGCAAGCGTCTCATGATTTGCCATGCGCACCCGGTGAATGATTTAGAACCGCCAGCTGCGCCACCATAAAGTACTATCTCACAAGGCGAATCGGTAGCAAGTGCCTTGAAGCATTCAATTTGTTTGGGCAGGTATTCAATACGCATGAATGCGATTTTTATCGCGTATGGCTTTTACTTCTGCATAACCATCTTCCATTTTCTCAATCTCCTTGATCACGTTATCGAAACGGTTCATATCAATGCACATTTGTTTGATTACATCCAAGTCCTGCCTAAGTCTTGCATCATAACAATAGCCGTTTACTACCTTACGATACGAATGAATGATAGTCGAATGGTCCTTTCGCGGCACGAAATAGCTGCCAATAAGCGCGAGTGGGCAAAGATGCAGCATTGATTTGAATTGAGTACGCAATAAGAAAATCAGAAGTGAACGCGCGTAAACAATTTGTTGGTGACGTGTAACGCTTGAGAGAATGTGATTGCATCCTGTTAGACTTGAAACCATGCCTTCGAATACATACGCGACTTTGTCCACGATGAAATCATCACCCACTATAGCCGCGACACGTTCACGACTGGATTGCAGTGACATGATGCGATGTGCTTCATTCATAATTGCTTTGTAAACAAGGTCTTTTACTTGTTGGTCACTTGCAAGAGCTGCATTAGTGATTGTTTCAATTTCGCTTTGCGTCAATTTCAGCAAAACTTTGTCATCGGTGTTAAGAATTTTGTTCATGATATTGTTAATAGGTTAATTACTTTGCACAAAAGTAGAATGATTTTGAACAAATCAAAATAAAAGTGGACGATTGCCTTGAATATGCGGTTGCCGAACACCTTCCGACATGGATCAAGTTCGCATCGACATTAACGAGGAACACCACTAACGCGAAAGATTTAGTCAGCGAAACGCTTTTGAAGATACTTGAGAACCAAAGAGACAAAGCTGAGGAACTGGCTTGCGAGGATAAACTAATTTCATACGTGAACCGGGCAATTTACTTAATGGCTATTGATGACAGCTCACGGTTTGGCATGAAGTACATGCAGTTCGCGCAAAAGTGGAATGAGAATGACAATGCTTTTGACATTGAACCCGACGAACCGTGGCTGGGTAGCAGGCTCGATAACGAATTTCTCGATGCTTACATTCAACTGATGCCTGAACGCGAAGCCATACTTTTGCGGTTGTATATGCTTGACGAATTTGATTACAAGGATTTGAGCGACAAAACCAACATACCGATTAAACGTCTTTACAAATACATTCAAAACGCACTTAAAAAACTACGCACCGATGTTCACCGTACCACCAGCCATTAGAGATCACAGGATTAAAACTTGTCAGGAATGCAAATACTATCGTAAAACCACGATGAGTTGTGGCACCTTGATAGTTGGCGAAAGCGTTCCTGAAGAAAACGAGTTCAACTATCGCAGGAAGAAGGTCAGGTTGTGCGGTTGCGTGATGCCGGTAAAAACCAAATTGATGTTCGCAAAATGTCCATTGAATAAATGGGATAGCTTTCGACTATCAAAAGAAGAAATTGCTGAACTTCGAGAATTTGTGGGCGGTTTGCCGTTATCTACTTTGAGCAAAGAACAAGTGAAGCGGTTATATGAAATGAAAAGCAAACTCACAGGCAGGCGCGAACAACCTTCGACTTGCGGTTCGTGTGTTGCATCACTGATAAAAGAATTTAAGAAACAATTAGAACTACTTGACTGATGCCAATTCCTACACCAACAAAAGACGAAAAGAAAGATGTATTCATCGGGCGCTGCATGGCAGATGACAAGATGCTAACTGAATACCCGGATGCAGCTCAAAGATATGCTGTTTGTCAGGCGCAACTGAAAACATTAAACATAGCAGAAGGCGAAGAATGATTACCACAGTTAAACTATCGGAAATAATACCGAACCCAAACAACCCACGTCAAATCAAAGACGAGAAATTCAAAAAGCTCGTTGAGTCCATTAAGAACTTTCCTGAAATGCTTTCCTTGCGTCCTATTGTCGTGAATGATAATATGGTTGTATTGGGCGGAAACATGCGATTAAAAGCGTGCAAAGAAGCAGGACTCAAAGAAGTGCCAATAATCAAAGCAAGTGAGCTTACTGATGAACAACAAAAAGAGTTCATCATAAAAGACAATGTCGGATTCGGTGAGTGGGACTGGGACCAACTTGCAAATGAATGGGACGTTGAGCAATTAACGGATTGGGGTTTAGACGTGCCACAATTTGAACCGGAAATTGATTATTCAATTCTTGATGCAGAGGATGTATCAACTCAGCTAAATGATATGACTAATGGTGTAAAAAAAGCAATACAAATTGAATTTGAAGCCGACCATTATGAAGAAGCTTATTCGCTGGTAAAATTTTGGCGTGAGCGCAGTGCGTATGTCGGTGGTATGATAATGGAATATTTGAAAATTGAAAAAGATAAGTTATGAAACAAAACGAAATAAATGGCATTAAATTCTTTTATCGAGAAGGTACGAGCGACTTAAAAACATTTGAGGAAGTTATTGGTCGTGATGTTTATCAAAAAAAAGGAATGAAAATACTACCGAGTGAACACTGGGTTGATTGTGGTGGTAATGTGGGTGCATTCACTCTATTAGCAACTTCACTTGGTGCGAAAGTTACAGTTTATGAACCTGATCCAAATAACTGTAAAATGATTGAGAAAAATTTACTTCTAAATAATTTGGATGCTGATATTGTGTGCGCAGGACTTGTTCACAATGACATCAAAAAAGCTAATTTATATGTTGGTAATAATGGAAATGTATGGCGAAATTCTATGTTTAAAAACTGGAACGGAAAGGGACTGAAAGTTGATTGTGTAAATTTTGATGAAGTCGTTCCAAATGGATGTTGCGCAAAAATTGATATTGAAGGTGCGGAAATGCCAATATTAGAAAACACAAAACGGAAATTCAAGAAATTAGTTTTTGAATGGAGCTTTGACATTGATGGTAGTTTACCAAGATTTTGGAATATGATAGAGAAATTACAAAAAGAATATCAAGTTGCAGATATAGGAAACACTGCGAAATTCAAATCGCGTGATTACGATGTATGGCAAAAGTCTTGGTTTCCAGCTTGCAC
>OGWJ01000100.1_pt1 | contig 12614 bp, 19 predicted proteins | sample 1575991 | NCBI WGS metagenome assembly OGWJ01 (sample SAMN07581533, study PRJEB24739) | freshwater metagenome | place: Singapore | collected 2015-01 | reverse complement strand
CAGAATTAAATCTTCAGGCAAGATTAGATTTGAAATTAAACATTTCTGATACATCACAAATGTTATCTAATTATGCAACTAAAGCCTACGCAGATACAAGTGGCAGATTTTACGCAAGGCAAGATTTTAGCAATGTTTCATCATCAAGTTTAACCTGGACACAAAGCGATACATTAGTACCTGGTGGAGTTAATGTCATTCAGGTTTATCGCAATGGTCAAATCTTATTGCCTTCACAATATACCATTCCATCATCTACAAGCGTAGTCATTGCCGCAACATCTTACAAAGCTGGTGAAAATTACACGGTTATATTTCCTCGTGGTGGCGGTGCAGGAAGTGGTGGAGGATCGGGCAGCCTCACAAGTATCTCCGCAGGCACAGGCATAACGGTATCACCAAACCCAATTACAACAACAGGCACGGTGTCGGCTGATTTATCGGTACTAATGGAGCTTAGTGATACAGTATCATTATCAAATAGAATAAACCTAAAATTAAATGCAACTGATACGGCTTCATTATCCAATCGAATAAATTCAAAGCTAAATATATCTGATACTTTATCAATGCTTTCGCCTTACTTTCGTGATGCGGATACAAGTTTATTAAATCTTACTTCAAGGTTTGCATTAAAATTAAACGCAACTGATACGGCTTCTCTTTCTAATAGAATAAACGCAAAAGGCACGGGAACGGTAACAAGTGTTGCAAGTGGTTATGGTATAACAGGTGGAACAATAACATCAACTGGAACATTGCGGCTTGATTCAGCTTCGGTTTATAATTACATTAGAGATAGTATTGTAGATGTTCAAATAGGAAATGACACAATCAAAATATTAAAACAAGAATATAACAATGTTACAAGCGATACATTAACATGGACTATTACGAGTAAATTTCCTATACAACTTAGAGCATACATTTTGCTTTTCCGAAATGGTCAGTTATTGATAAATGACCAATATTCAATCATTGACACAAATAAAATTAAAGTAGCTGCTACATCTTATAAGTTAGGTGAAAATTATACTGTTGTTACGGTGTCAGGCATTGGGTCAGCAGGTATTTCACAAACGGGAAATCCTATTTATCCTGAGGCAGGTATAGCCTTATCTACAGGCACAACTTGGACAACATCAATTCCAAATAACAGTACTAATTGGAACACGGCATATAATGATAAAATAAATAGTTTAGCCGTTACAGGAACAACAACTAAAACTATAACATTAACCCAACAAGATGGGGGAACGGTATCTGGCAACTTTACTGATAATGGTTCAGTAACATCCGTTGATATGACGGTGCCAACTGGTTTATCTATTTCTGGAAATCCAATTACAACAAATGGAACATTGGCTTTGTCGTATGCTTCAGGGTATTCATTGCCAACAGATGCAAATCAAAATAACTGGACAATTGCGTATAATGATAAAATAGCAAGTTTAGCTTTTACCGGAACAAGTACAAAGACATTAACCTTGAATCAAACAGATGGGGGTACTGTAAGTAATACGTTTACCGATTTGCAAGGGGTAACGAGTGTTACGGCGGGAACAGGGTTAACGGGTGGAACAATAACATCAACGGGCACGGTGGCGGTTGATTTTACCACGGTTGCACCTTTAGCAAGTCCCACGTTCACGGGTACTGTTTCGGGGATAACGAAAAGCATGGTGGGATTAGGAAATGTGGATAATACTTCGGATGCTAACAAGCCCGTATCAACGGCAACGCAAACGGCGTTGAATTTAAAGGTAAACATAAGCGACACGGCTTCGATGCTTACACCTTACTTAAGGAAATCCGACACAACCTTATTAAATTTAACTTCCAGGTTTGCGGCAAAATTAAATTTATCAGATACTGCTTCCATGCTTACAAATTATTTGCGCACGGGCGTTGCAGCTTCGACATATCAGGCTAAATTAAATGGTACAGGCTTTGTTAAAGCAAATGGCACAAGTATAACGTATGATAATTCAAGTTACCTGCGCACTGGGCTTGCGGATTCAACGTATTTAAAATTGACGGGGGGAACGTTGACTGGAGATTTAAATACAAAATATTTAAATACTTTTGCTAAAACAACATATACTCCTTATAATGCTGGTATAGGGGAACAAAGCATTTTTAATGTCGGAACAACTTTAAGAGGTGGTACGGTTATGTTTTTTCCTGATTCAAATTTAGTTGGAAGTTCTGCAAATATTTTTCTTGCTAATTCAAGCGTTCAGGGCGTTGAATATTCTGCAATGGGAAGTGGCATGAGAAATTATGCAAAACAAGGTGGCGATTCAAGAAGAAATTCACTTGCTTTTTATACATCTGGAATTGGTTCGCAAAATACAAATAGATTATTTATTGATTATGACGGTAATGTTGGTATTAACGACGATACGCCATCTTATAAACTTGAAGTCAACGGCACGCTCGGTGTTACAGGTGCAACCACATTATCAAACCTTGCAGGCACAGGAGATAGAATGGTAATAGCTGGGTCAGGTGGTGCATTATCTACTCAGGCTATTCCAACTGAAAGGTATTATATAAACCTTGGAATTGTTGCTGGTGCTGCTGATAATTCAGCCTCAACCTATGATTACAGTTATCCAGCAAATATATTTATCATTCCAACAAGTTTAAATGGCTATTGTATTGATAGTGTATATATCCGTGCTATTGGTTGTTCAACTTGCCCACCAGTATCTCCTGACCTTGATTACTATGTAGGTGTATATAAGGCAAATGCGGGAGCAAGAGTAACAACATCTGGCGCATCATTACAAGGCTCACAAATTACTATGAATGAATATGATTTAAATCAGGTCAATGTAAATTATTCTTTGTCAACTGGTGAAGCATGGTGGGTGTATTTAAATGGAACTTATACTTCAGATATGGCATATATTACGGCTGGATTTGTTGTTAAAAAAACTTGTAACTAAAAAAAACATAAACATGAAACAACTTCTTTTCCTTCTCCTTTTCCCAGCGTTTGCCTTTGCCCAGTACCCTGGCAATGCCAATCAGAAGATAACGCTTGGTGAACAAACGACGGCTGATGGCTTGGTGTTTCGTGGCGTAGCAAGTACTGACACGGTAGCAGCAACATCAAAGATAACAAGGTCAAACAAGCAGGATACATCCGCTTATATACTTTTAGATACAAGTACAAGCATTCTTTGGCAATACCGAATACCAAACAACGGATGGACACGGCTTAACTCATTGCCATCGGATTCAACATCCATTGCCTATGTCAACACCTACGGCACGCAAACGGTGAATGGGGCAAAGACTTTTGGAAGTGCTGCTACTTTTAACAGCAGAATTGCTTTAACAGATACTTTGACAGGTTTTATATCTACGCCAAAAAAAATAGTAGCACCACAAGGTTTAGTTGGCATGGGAAGTGGTCAATTAAGAGCAATGGAAACTGCCACAATATCTGCAGGAGGTGGACCAAATTCCGTTACTGTTGACCCTTCAGGAAGATTTTGTTATGTGGCAAATTATGGTAGTGGTAATGTTTCGCAATATTCCATCAACCAATCAACAGGACAATTAAGTGCTTTAAGTACTGCCACAATATCTGCAGGAACAAATCCATATTCAATTACAGTAGAACCTTCAGGAAGATTTTGTTATGTGGCAAATTATGGTAGTGGTAATGTTTCGCAATATTCCATCAACCAATCAACAGGACAATTAAGTGCTTTAAGTACTGCCACAATATCTGCAGGAACAAATCCAATATCCGTTACTGTTGACCCTTCAGGAAGATTTTGTTATGTGGCAAATTATGGTAGTGGTAATGTTTCGCAATATCAAGTGCAAAATACACTACCTGGATGGTTTAGCGCAGTTGGTGATGAAATATTACTTGGATACCAAACAGACCAAGGAAACTATAAGTTACAAGTAAAAGATAGTCTATATGTTGGCGGTAATGTAAGCGCAAATGCTTATACGACACGTTCAGATTTTAATTTAAAAGATAATATTGAGGCTTTAGATTATGGGTTATATGAAATAATGCAACTTGTTCCTGTATCGTATAATTTGAAATCAAACAATTCAAAGCAACTTGGTTTCATTGCCCAAGAGGTTGGTACAGTTATACCAGAGGCAGTTAGCTTTGATGAAAATTTAGCTATTTATTATAACAATTTAATATCAGTTATAGTGAAAGCTATTCAAGAACTTAAACAAGAAATTGATAATCTTAAAAACAAATAAAATGAGAATTACATTTTTTTTATTATTAATGCCAATTATTGCATTTACGCAAAAAGTTGATACTGTTTACATCCAAAATTCTGGTAATAATTTTTTACTTGTTACAGAATATTTAAACAATGATACAACTGGTTATAAAGTTGTAAAAAACATTGGTGATACATTGAGTGCATCAAGGTATATTTTGACAGATGTAGAAAGGGAAGTCACATTATCAAGTGTATATGCAAGAGGTTTTATAAATGCTGAAAGAGCAAGGAAAAATACTGGTAGTTATAATAAATTATATCAACAAATAACAAATAAAAATATATTTGTTACAACTGCCATCCGTGACTCAGCTGCCTTTCTTGGCGAATGGAATTTGAACTTTAATGGTGAAATCATTGACGGAGTAATTAAGTTGAACAACAACAATCGTTTAATCTTCAACCCAGACAATGGCAAGGTTTACACGATTTCAACAAACTTGCTTTTATCCACGTTTACTAATCAGATATCCTTCAGCTTCAATGGTATAAAATACGACTTGTACAAATACGCTGATGGCAAGTTTGCAACGGTGGATGGTGATGTAAGGTTTATAAAACTTGAATGATGAAAACCATAATCTACAACATCCTTAAAATAGGCTATGATGGCATTGCTTTTGCGGTGTGTTGCGGCTTAATTGCCTCGTTTATCATTCCTATCAAATCCTTCCTAATCTTTACTGTCTTTGTCGTTTTTGCTGATACAGTTACTGGAATCATGGCAGCCAAGAAAAGGGGCGAAGAGATAACAAGTAAAGGTTTATACAGAACATCGCAAAAGTGCCTTGTTTACTTGTGTGGGATTATGATATTTGAGGGGGCAAGGTTGACATTTCAACTGCCATTCAACATTACCTACATGGTAGCCTTTACCATTGCTACAACGGAATTATTTAGTATAGCGGAGAATATAAAGTCAATTACAGGAGTTAACATTGGAGTATTAGTATTAAGATTTTTTAAAAAGTAACCCATTAAATTTTTTAAATATGTCAAACGAAGTTTTAGGAATTAAAGAAACCAAAGAAGTTTTAAATTTCGGTTTCGATTTGTTAGAGGCAATCATCAAGTCATTAGATGACAAGAAGTTTTCTATTGTTACTGATGCTCCAAGATTTGTCCCAGTTATCTTCTCTGCTGCAAAGGCATTTGCTGGTATCGAGTTGGTAAAGGCTGAATTACAAGATTTAACAGATGAGGAAATGAATGATTTAATCGATGAATTGAAGAAAAGATTTGACCTGAAAAATGATGCTGTTGAACTACTTGTTGAAGATGTTATAGACCATGTATTCTACACCGTTAAATTGGCGCAAAGATTTGCAAAGATTAAAGGATAAGAAATTGGCGCAGAAAGTATCGCTACCTTTATGCCAGAAGGGATGGGATTAATTTCCTATCCCTTTTACAATACCAAAAAAATGCTACTAAATAAAATATTTCCAAACACACACGAATTTATTGATGTGCAATGTTATCAGAAGAATAGATATATGTTGTTTATTTCTGACGTACACCTTGACTCAATACATTGCGACAGAGACAAATTAAAGCAACACCTTGACCTCGCACTTGAAAGAAATGCACCTGTATTTATCTTTGGAGATTTACTTGACCTGATGCAAGGCAAATACGATCCCAGAAGTAACAAAGCTGATTTAAATCCAAAGTACAATGCCGGTAAATACATTGATGAGGTGATTGCTGATGTTGTTGAATTTTTAACTCCTTACAAAGATGTCATTGCCTTTTATTCACCTGGCAATCATGAGACATCTGTTGAAAAGAGAATTGAATATGGCATTGTAGATAAGATTTGTTACAAGTTGGACATTAGCAAGGGTAATTATTCGGGATACATATACTGCCGTATGTTCCCACACGTCGAAGAAAATGGTTCAAATCGTCCCCTAATCATTGCATTCCATCATGGATACGGAGGTGGAGGTAGCGTCACACGGGATGTCATTCAGAGCAACAGAAAAGCAGTTTACCTTCCAGACGCAAACATCGTGATATCAGGTCATACTCATGATAGGTGGATTGTCCCTATAACACGGCAAAGGATATCAAGATATAAAGAATTTGTTGACCAACAATGGCACATTAAGACTGGGAGTTATTTAAATCAACCTCAAGACTTTAATGGCTATGCCATTGAAAGAGGATTAAGTCCCAAAGTTGGTGCAGGAATTTGGATGCACTATACTTTTACAAAACAAGGATTACTTTATAATTTTCAATTTGCAGAATAATGAATGTTAAAACTTTTTGCGTCTTCCTTGATGCTGGTCATGGTGGCTTAAACCCTAAATTAAAAGTCCCAAACAATTACACGACCTATCCTTCCAAATGTTGGCAGCACAAGAACAGTTTGTTTCACGGCTATGGTTGGTTCTTTGAAGGAGTCTTTAACAGAGCGGTTGCCGTATTGATTGAGAAATATTTAAAAGATTGGGGATTCACCGTAATAAATGTCTATGACCCAGTATTGGACTTGGCTCTGGGACAAAGAGTTAAGAAAGCAAATTTTGCTTCATCAAGTTTTTCAGGAAGTTTATACCTATCCATTCATGGCAATGCTGCTGCAAGTTTAGATGCAAGAGGTTTTGAAGTTTACACCAGTCCCAGCCAAACTCAATCTGATATCATGGCTTCGTTTCTTTTTGATGAGATTAAGGAGACTTATCCAAACTGGATTTTTAGAACAGATACACGAGATGGTGATAGTGATAGAGAAGAAAGGTTTTATGTTTTAACCCAGACAACCATGCCTTCAGTCTTGAGCGAAAACGGTTTCTTTACCAATTACAAAGATGCGTTAATGATGTTTGACCCATTATTCCAAGATAATTTAGCCTTATGCCATGCAAGAGCGGTTGTTGATTACGTTAAACATTTAGGTTATGTGTTTTAAATCAAAAAGGGTTGACGCAAATGCCAACCCCATTATTTACACAACACACTAACAAATTGTATCAAACGATAATATTGAGCAGTTTTAATGCATAATCTTTTACTCCATCTGTATCTCTATTATGATACAATTTATAACAGATGGTTATTAACCTATTTCTATCCATTGTTTGCCATGCTTTTTTGCCATTAGGTAAGGTTTCATTCAAATAAAAATTAAGCAATGCAATTTTCGAGGAAACCGAATCAGTAAACTTTATAGGTCTTGAATATTGCTTTGCAATTTGTGCAAATTCTTCCCACTGTTCAAGGGAAAAACCGTCAATTAATTCCTTTTTTGCCATTATTTATGTGTTTTTTTGCCATTAGCGCTAAAGAAAATGCATCAATCATATCTTGAGTTACTTTGGCTGGTTTAAAATGTGGTTCAAATTTTAATCTTTCTTGGTCAACGACTTTCAGAAAAATGTCTTTTGACCATTTGCGACCCTTCCCTTCAGGACTAATATTAAACGTATTATATCCATGTTCCTTTATCCATTCGTAGGCGATTCGACTTGCGCCCTGATTCATTCCTACATTTCTGGACATTCGTGAAAGGATAGCACGGTTTATAGATGAATTAAAGGTGATGTTCTGAAGGCTGGAGTCTTCAACCAGAATAAACGGAGTTGGATAATTAATCCATGTTGGCACATCTTTTATAAAGTCAACAAATCGTTTGTATTTCTTAAAAACAATGACTTGGTTGGTGATTATACAGGCTGCCATTCCGTTTACTCTGATTGCTGGGTCAACTCCAATTAGTGTGTATTCCAATGTTTTTTTTACAATATTACAAATTAAAATGTAATCGTTTTAAAACTGGATACAAAAGGTTTCAAATCAACGTTTGGTTTTGCTACTGGCTCAACGTTTACCTTTGGTGTTCTTTTGCGTCTTTTGATGACCTTTTTTTCTTCTAGACCGTATGCCTCAACTCCTTTGTCAACAAAGTTGATTTCCAGTAGATAGCCGAAACAAACAATTGTTCCAACAAAGAAAAACATGGTGTAAAATTCTGCTCCAGAATACTTTTCGGACAATCCAAAAAATACCTCGATTAAGGCTACCAGCGTTGCACCTAATGCTATTTTAGGTGGATAAGGACTTCTACCCTTTGTAGGGTTTAGAAAGTCCATGAAAACGACCGCAAAGCGTCCAAGTTGTAAAATGGTTGCAGCAGTAATGGCAACCCAAAAGTTGATTGGCAAAAATATTGCCGTTAGGTAGGCGTTAACTCCATACGTCAGGATGATGGTCGTCATCATGATGGTTGGAATGTTGTCGCTAATGCTTTCAAACGTCCATTGGAATTGTGTGTTGGTAAAATTTTTCATGATTGGTTGTTTTTTTAATATGATTAATTATCGAATCCAAGTTTGTTTGCCACAAGAAGAAAGTATATAGGTTCTTCCTATAAGACCAAATTTTTCTTGTAAGTTGTTTGCCAGAATAATCCCATATTCAAAAGATGGGCAATCATACTGCCATATAAATTGTTTGTGTTGAATGGTTACTTTTAGCATGGTGATTGTTTTTAAAAAATGTTTAATACCTTGAATAGGTAGTATGCGTCCCAATTATTCATAAATTCTCTGCATGATTTTTTGCTTCTGAAAACTCGTACTGATATTTTTCCAGTTTTCTTGTCGGTTAATTGCACTTTCTGTTTCATCATTGGTTGTTTTTAAGTTTTAATAATTAGGGATTTGAATTTTGTGCATTTCACCCCTCGTTTGAAATCTAAATACGTTATGCCAGTTTAAAAATTGTTCTTGAAACAAATCGTCGACTTCATTTACCATTGAATAATAGTGATTTCTACCGCATTTAGGGTATTTAATGTAATAATCAAATTCATTATATTCATTGATGTAAATAGTAATTGGCAATAAATCATCGCCATATTGTAAATGTAATGTTGTTATTAATTTTGTTATTATTGGCTTTTTCATGATTAGTTGTTTTTGTAGGGTAGTCCGAAGACTACCCTGTTTGTTTAATTACATTTAGCGTTTATCCAAAATTTTCTCATCCACCTCGAAAATATTTTTGTATTGTTGACTTTTAGGATATTATAATGTTCATCATCTCTTACCGATACAATTATAATATCACCAATATTTGCAAATATTTTACCAGTTGGTGTGGTAGTAATTTCAAATGGTGTTTTTACTGTTAACTTTGTCATGATTGGTTGTTTATGTTATTTTCAATACGTAAATTTAAAAATAAATATTGAAACAAAAAAATATTTACACAATTATTTTAAAAAAAAATCAAAATTCTTCTTTATTTCCATCAATCGGGAAGTTTTCCGTCTTTATCTCCCAGTATTCAGCCATTAAAGATGCTCGAAATTTATAATCTTTGTCGGTGTGATATCCATTTTCATAGATACATTTACAAATAGATTCGTATAACCTTTTGCCTTTTAACTTGTAATTTGCCTTTTTACATTCGTAATACCTTCCAGAGTTTAGGATTTGCGCCCAAAGTTTTAAACCATCTTCCGTGTTGTCTGCTGAAAAAAACTTGGCTTTGATGTATTTGTTTTTCCCATTGATAACCTCTCTGGTTTTGTAGGTGACATGTTCATAACCTTTTAAGGCTTTACCACCACCAGCGTTTGCATGAATGCGCCAAAGGTCAGTTTCAATCCCATTGTTGGTTGCCTCGATGATGAAGAAGGAGTAAATCATGCTTACTGGAAAATCAGTCATATAATGTACGTTCATCAGCATTTCATCGTATTTAAAGGCAATCCAGATTCGTCTTAACTTTGAATGATTTACTCCATTTAGATTTCTAAACCCAATTGCTTGTAAATAATCCTTCATTTGTTTGCCTGACATATTTCGTAGTTGCCAACCGTATTTCCTTGAACCAAAGGCTTCAGGCTTTATCTTCTCTTCAACTGGCTTTGGTTTAATCAATGCTGCACTAACGACTGGTTTAACATAAATTGTTTCAACCCTGACTACTGGTGCAATCGATTGTGTATAATATTCCTTTTTGATTGGGGAATAGTTTAACCCTAAAATAAAAGCAACTGTTAACCCACTACCAATAAGGTAGGGAAGGCTTTTGTTTTCAGGGACATATATGATTTCTTCGTCTTTTTTCATTGGTGATATTTTTAAAATTTTAAAAAAACCCCATGCCAGATGACATGGGGCAAAAACAACCTACTTATGAAGCATTTCCAAAACTACTAATTATCAATTCTTTTGGTTCAACGGTAATGCCTAATAACTTAAATTCAGCAATGGCATCTTCCAGCGTTTTACCTTCCACAATAATACGTTCATTGTTGTATTTAATTTCCCATTTCTGGAATTTTGGTTTTTCCTCTTTATCCATAAATTTTGTCTTTGTTCATCAGAAAATAATCATATTCTTTGCTTATTTCTACTGCGGTTTCGTAAACTAAATCGATTGCTTGTAACATCTCATTCATGGTAAATTGATAATTTAACTCATAACTTTTACCAGTAAATTCAACCTTGTTGTTAACGACCTTTGTTTCAAGATAGTTTATTTGGCTTACTGGTATTTCCTGACCATTCGTAAACATTGCCATTGAATAGATTCTCATCTGTAAAGAGTCTTGTAAAGTTTGCTCCGTCCATGACTTACCCGATGTCTTAAAATCGATGACCTTGTTATTTTCTGCGTCCCAAACATCAATGAAACCTTTTACTTGTACTCCATTGATTGATAATGCTATTTCCTTTTCAGATTCTTTACCTACAAACGGCTGCATTTTGTCAATGTAAAAAGTCGGAAAGGTCTCGTTTACGATTCCATCTTTGATAAAAGCTTCACAATCACTCGCAAATGTTTTTCCAAATTCCATATATATAGAAGGTTCTTCAGGTATAAGATGAAAATACCTATCCATATATTTTTTAGAGTCTTGTAAAAATAGATTGACTTGGCTAATTGAGATGTATTGTTTTGGAAGATTAAGTTTCATAAGTTTTGTTTTTTTTTGGTAAACCCCAGCCATTTTTCAGGCTGGGGAAAAACACCAATATGATTACAAGAATTTACCTATCTGAATGAATATTGTTGCGGCTGCTGGTTGTGCTTGTAATGGTTCAAGTTCACGTCCAATTAACTGGTGATATATATCTGCATACAAATCGGTCATAAAAATAGCTTTTTCTTGCAATTCCTCAACAGTTAATTTTCCATTTTTATTTACCGTTGGTGCTGGTGTATCATTTGTTTCCTTTGTAGGTATCTGGTCTGCGGTTGTCATATCAAAGGCAACCTTGTAACTTTTGCCATCATATATTACTGTTACCTCGTCATCTTTCTTTAAAGACTTGAGTTTTTCGTCGTCTGGTTTGCCATAAACCCTAACATCTTCACCATTTGTTAGGGTGATTACTGCATTTATTGATGCTCCAAATTGACCATCAAACACCTTACCAGCGGTGTATTTAATTTTACCTTTCAAAATGTTCATAACTTTGTTTTTGATAATTAATATAATCCTCGTACCAGAGGTTTTTCTTGTGTTCAGATATTGCTTTCCAATCTATTTCTTTGTCGTATAAGATGACGTCGCCATCGGCAAATACTTTTGACAATTCTTTGACTCCGTTTTGTCTCCAATACTTACGCAATTGGTTCACTTCAACCCAATGTGCTGGGGCATTGTTTATGCTGATTCTTTTGGCAAATTCTTGTATGTCCATCATAGCGATTCGATTTCAGCAATGACTTCATCGCATTTGGTAATTATATTTAACCGATACCTGTTTATTGCAGATTGTTCAGAGTTATTAAATCTTTCTAAACTTGATTTTATTTCCTTTATATTTTTCAGGTAAAAATCATATTTTGTTTCTATATATAAGGTTTGATAAGTTAATATTAATCGGTAGGAATACCCCATTAATTCTAATGCAATCATATTATCTATACCGTTTTGATTATAAATACTTGTTTCCATAAGGTTGTTTTTTTTAAAATTAATAATCTAATTCAATCCAGTCCCCTTGATTGTCCATGATGACGTTTTCAAGGTTTAGTGTTGGGAAACTCCCTTCGCTATCAGCTGGTTCAAAATCGTAACCAATGATGTCATAAATTTCATCATGGTGTGGCATGGTTTCATCTCCGTGATTTCCATCACCGTATTCAAAGACGATGTTGACGTAGTAGTCAAGGTAAGGGTCAAGGCAATGTCTCAGCCTAAATTTTGTAATTTTCATAAGGTTTGTTTTTATTGTGATTAATTATGTCCAGAATGTTTTGTCTATCAGGAAATAGGCTGCTTCCCTCATTTCCTTCTTCTTTGCCTCAAAGTAAGTCGATGCGCAAACGTGAAATCCATTTGGTGCTTTCAGAATATTTACCATA
>OGWJ01000099.1_pt1 | contig 12659 bp, 13 predicted proteins | sample 1575991 | NCBI WGS metagenome assembly OGWJ01 (sample SAMN07581533, study PRJEB24739) | freshwater metagenome | place: Singapore | collected 2015-01 | reverse complement strand
TTAACTGGGACAATATTAAATGGGAAATTTACTAAGTTAGATGCCAATGGAGTTTTTTCTAATAAAGAAAAAATTAGTATCAAGATCAGTAAGAATAAAAATGGAAATTTAACAACTTATATGCTCTCAGATCGAGCAAGACCGTTTATTGCAGGATTTAGTTTTATAAAAGGATTTGAAAAAGGAAAATTAGAATTTACCTCTGAAGATTTAAGCGCAACTTTTTCTAAAGGAAAAATTATTATTTCTGATTTTAAAATTAGAGAAATACCAGTGCTTGCACAAATATTGTCTCTTGCTTCAGTGACGGGAATTTTAGACACTTTAAAAGGTGAGGGAATTAGATTCGATAACACTGTTATTGTTTACGAAAATGATGAAAAATTTTTCACCTTTAAAGATTTTTATGGAACAGGGCCATCTCTCGGTTTTATTGTGGAGGGTAGAATTAATAATCTAGATGACTTTGTGAGTTTGGATGGAAATTTAATCCCAGCCTATGAAGTTAATCGACTTTTATCCAATATTCCAATCCTAGGGCAGATTTTAACGGGAAAAAGTGGAGATGGAGTTTTTGGTGTTAGCTTTAAGATTAAAGGAAAAGATAACAATTTTGAAACTTCAATAAATCCAGTTCGAACAATAACTCCAAGATTTGTTCAAAGATTTGTAGATATATTTAGGACTTCTAAATAGCCTCAATTAAGACGTGCTGTTTTTTTCCAAATGAGACTTTAATAACTTTTTCACCATTAAAATCATCTTTTGTAATAATTTTTTTTTCATCCATTACAATTTCATTATTAATTCTATAACCTTTATTAGCGATATTTCTTCTATATTCACCATTGGATTTTGCAAAATTAATTTTAATAATTAAATCGTTAAACTTAATTCCATTATTTAGATCTTTTTTTTTAATCTCAATTTTTGGAAGATCATCACCGAAGGATTTATCTTCAAATGTTTTTTTAGAAGTGGCTTCAGCATTGGATGCTGCTTTATCGCCATGAAGAATTTTAGTTGCTTCATTTGCAAGGATAACTTTAAAATCATTAATATTTCTAGATTTATTATTTTCAAAATCTGAAATCTGATCTAATGGAAGCTCAGTGAACAGCCTTAGGTATTTAAATACATCAGCGTCATTCACATTTCTCCAGAACTGCCAGTATTCATAAGCAGATGTTTGTTTTTCATTTAACCACACAGCCCCTTTTTCGGTTTTGCCCATTTTAGCTCCAGAGCTTGTTGTGATGAGCGGAGTAGTTAATCCGTAAGACTCTTTTCCATTCACTCTTCTTATTAATTCAATTCCATTAATAATATTTCCCCATTGATCGGATCCACCAATTTGAAGGGTACAATCATTTTTATTGTTAAGCTCAAGAAAGTCGTAGGCCTGTAAGATCATATAATTAAATTCCAAAAAACTTAAGGATTGCTCTCTATCCAGTCGAAGTTTAACACTATCAAAGGTTAACATTTTATTAATAGTAAAATGTTTCCCATAGTCTCTTAAAAAATTTATATAATTAATTTTAGTGAGCCATTTTTCATTATTTAAAAAAATAAATTTATTAGAACCTTTACTGTTTAAAAACTTATTAAAAACTTTTTTGATACCAGAAGTATTTTTTTTAATTTCAGCGCTTGTTAGAATTTTTCTACTCTCCTCTTTACCTGATGGATCACCGACCATTGTCGTGCCCCCTCCTAATAAAACAATTGGAGTGTGACCAAATTGTTGAAACAGTCTAAGACACATGATTTGCACTAAACTGCCAACATGCAAACTTGGAGCAGTGCAATCAAAACCGATATAAAGTTTAATTTTTTTATTATCTAAGAGTTTGTTAAGATTATCTAAATCAGTGCACTGATTAAAATATCCTCGTTCTTGAAAGGTTTTGATAAGATTCTGATTCATCCAATAAGATAGTATTATACAAAATTAAATAATATTAAATCTATATAAAATGAGTAAATACATTTCCTTAGGAACCATGAGTGGCACATCTATGGATGGAATTGATCTTTCAATTATAAATTCTGATGGAGAAAGTGATACTACAATTGTCGATAATTTTTTTTACCAATACACTCCAGATTTTAAAAATGAATTAATAAATATTAGAAAAGAGGTTTTGCAAAAAGACGATTTAACCTCAAAAAGACTTCTTATTAATGACTTATCTAGGAAGATTACTCTATTGCATGTGGAAGCAATTAATGAATTCTTAAATAATAATACAATAATCAAATTAGATTTAATTGGTTATCACGGTCACACTTTAATTCATAAGCCTGAGCAAGGTTTTACATTTCAATTAGGCAATCCTGAATTGATGACGCAGTTACTAAAAACGAAAGTTGTTTTTAATTTTAGAGATAATGATATTCAAAATAAAGGACAGGGCGCACCCTTAGTTACTCTTTACCACGGACAAATTTTAAAAAATTTAAACTTAATAAATAATGGTGTGATTATTAATATTGGAGGTATTGCGAATGGCAGTTATTTTGAAAATTCAATAATTCATTCCAATGATATTGGTCCAGGTAATTGCTTATTAGATCAATGGATCAGATTAAACTCAAAAGACCTGGAATTTGATAGGGAAGGAAATATTTCAGGAAAAGGTGAAGTAAACTCATTAATAAAAGAGGATTTTTTAAATCATTATATCTACCACGATAAAAAAAAATCATTAGATATTACTGATTTCAATATTGCTCAATTTAGAGGTCTTAAATTAGAAGATGGTGCTGCTACTCTTGTAAGCATAACTGCAAATTTAATAGCAAATTTTGTTAAAAACATTAAAGAAAAAAAAGATACAATTATATTAGTTGGAGGAGGTAGAAAGAATAAAACTTTAATTAAATTTTTATCAAAAATTTTAAATGTTAGCGTTGAACCAATTGATCATTATAAACTTGCTGGAGATTTTATTGAATCCCAAGCCTTTGCTTATCTTGCAATAAGAAGTTTAGAGAAAAAATATTTATCACTTCCAACAACAACAGGAGTAAGTACGGCGGTTACAGGTGGGATTATTTATTCTAATTAAAATCTAGATTCTTTTTTAATATACTTTTCTATAGCGCCATTAAATTCTTTATCTTTACCTGCAAAAAAATGATTTGCCCCTTCAATTTTTACAAAATCTACATTAATACTCTTTTGATTTTTAAGTTTAGTTTCTAAAGTTTTTGTTGCATCTAGTGGAACTAGTTGATCATTGGATGCATATAAAACCATACCTGAGGAAGGACAGGGTGCTAAAAAATTAAAATCATAAATATTTGGTTGAGGACAAATTGCTATAAATCTATAAATTTCCGGTCTTCTCATTAATAGTTGCATACAAATTAAAGAACCAAATGAAAAACCAACAATCCAGCTTTCATTAGTATTAGGATTTTGTCTTTGTATCCAATCTAAAACCGCTGCGGCATCTGATAATTCTCCCTGACCATTATCAAACTTACCTTCACTCTTACCAACACCTCTAAAATTAAAACGACAAACCGAAAATCCATTTTTAAGAAATGTATGAAATGCATTGTAGACTACTTTATTATTCATAGTTCCACCGTACTCTGGATGAGGGTGAAGTATTAAAACAGTTGGTGCTGTGGGACTTTTTCCTTGAACGTATTTAGCTTCTAGTTTTCCATCTGGTCCATTAATAAAAGTTCCTGCTGGATTAACTATGTTCATTGAATTTAGAAGAATTTTTTTTTAACAAGCGGCTCTTATACCATAAAAGCAATTGAGTTTTGGTTTTTTTTTAAAGTTGACTAAATTAGTAGGAATAGCTAAATTTATTGAAAATTAATCATTAATTTACAATGAAACTGACAGCAAAAGGTAGATACGCTGTAATGGCGATGGCTGACCTTGCTACTTTTAATAAGCAGCAAAAACCAGTGAGTCTTAGCGATATCTCTATGAGACAGGGTATTTCTCTTTCTTTTCTAGAACAGTTATTTTTAAAGTTAAAAAAGAAAGATTTAGTAACGAGTGTTAGAGGTAATCTAGGAGGTTATAAACTTTCAAGAGATCCAAATAAAATTTATCTTTCTTCTGTTATTGAGGCAGTAAATGAAGATATCAAAACTACAAAATGCAAATTAAAATCTAAAAAAGGATGCACAGGTAAAACAACTAAATGCGTCACCCACAATCTTTGGGATAGCTTATCAAGACATATTAATAATTATTTTACATCCGTTACTTTACTTGATGTTTTAGAGAATAAAATTCCAAGAAACATCCCATTTGAAAACTCAATAAATCAACCCCAAGGAATGAATAGATGATTTATTTTGATTATAACGCTACAGCTCCTTTGCATAAAAATGTAATTAAAAAAATTCAGAATATAAAGTTTGAAGAATTTGGAAATCCTTCATCAGTTCATAAGATTGGTAGAAATTCTAAAAAAATTGTTGAAGAAGCAAGAAGAAATATTTTATCTACTTTAAAAGCAAAGAACTATGATTTGATTTTCACTAGCGGAGCTACAGAATCAAATAATTTAGCAATTAAAGGATTTATTAAAAAAAATAATATTAAAACTATATATTCTCTTGAAACAGAGCATGCATCCGTCATTGATGTCGTTAAAAATTTAGATATTGAAAAGAAATTCTTTAAAACAAATTCAAATGGCACAGTTAATTTAAAAGAAATTGAAGAATTACTATCAAAACAAACAAGTTCATTTTTAGTTAGCATTATGTTTGCTAACAATGAATCTGGAATTATTCACCCAATTACAGAAATATCAAAAATTGTAAAAAAATATAATGGTATTATTCATTGTGATGGCGTTCAAAGCCTTGGAAAAATTGAAATTGATTTAGATAGTCTTGATGTAGATTTGTTTTCAATTTCATCACATAAAATTGGCGGACCCACAGGAATTGGTGCTTTATTAATTAATTTAAGAAACAATATCTCTCCTGAAATTATAGGAGGTGGCCAAGAGAAGAATTTAAGATCTGGTACAGAAAACTTTTTAGGAATTGTTGGCTTTAGTGAAGCTATTAATGAAGTTAAAAATTTAACTAAAATTTGCAATTCTGAAATTAAAAATAATAGAGATTTATTAGAGACAAATTTAAAAAAATTGTCTAATGAAATTAAAATTTTTGGTGAAGATACAGATAGATTAGGAAACACTTGCTATTTTGCCTATCCTTCAATGACGAGTGAAAACCAAGTGATTGCCCTTGACCAAAAGGGTATTTGTGTAAGTTCAGGCGCTGCTTGTTCATCTGGAAAAGTTGAACCTTCTCATGTTTTAAAAGCAATGAAGGTAGATGATAAATATATTCATTCAGCTATCCGAGTAAGCTTAGGTTGGGATTCAACAAAAGAGCAGGTTGAGACTTTCTTTAATGTTTGGAAGTTGGATTGTTTTAAAAATGGAGCTTTAAATGTCAGATAATCTAATCCAAGAACAAATTAAGCAGGACTATGCTTATGGATTTGTTACGGATGTTGAATCGGTAAGAGCTCCAAAGGGTCTTAATAAAGAAGTTATTGAATTTATTTCTAAACAAAAGAAAGAGCCACAGTGGTTGCTGGAGTGGAGATTAAAAGCATTTGAGAGATTACAATCAATGACTGAACCAAACTGGCAAAAACCCCAGTATCCTAAAATTGACTACCAGGCTTTATATTATTACTCAGCACCAAAAGGTTTTAAGGAAGGACCAAAGTCATTAGATGAAATTGATCCAGAAATTAAAAAAACTTATGAAAAATTAGGTATACCTCTTAATGAACAAAAAAGATTAGCAGGAGTTGCAGTTGATGCAGTATTTGACTCTGTTTCTGTTGCAACAACCTTTAAAAAGAAATTAGAAGATATTGGAGTTATTTTCTGTTCAATTTCTGAAGCTGTACAAAAACATCCTGAGCTTGTTAAAAAATATTTAGGTTCAGTTATTCCTTTAACAGATCACTACTTTGCAACTTTAAATTCTGCAGTATTTACAGATGGTTCATTTGTTTACATTCCAGAAGGCGTTAGATGCCCAATGGAACTTTCGACATGTTTTAGAATTAATGCATCAAACACTGGTCAGTTTGAAAGAACTTTAATTATTGCAGATAAAGGAAGTTATGTAAGTTATTTAGAAGGCTGCACTGCACCGATGAGAGATGAGCATCAACTCCATGCTGCAAATGTTGAACTAATCGCACTTGATGATGCTGAGATTAAATATTCAACAGTTCAAAACTGGTATCCAGGAGACAAGGAGGGAAAAGGTGGAATTTATAATTTTGTAACAAAACGTGGAATTTGTAAGGGAAAAAATTCTAAAATTTCTTGGACGCAAGTTGAAACGGGTTCTGCGATTACTTGGAAATATCCAAGCTGTATTTTGCAAGGCGATAACTCATCGGGTGAGTTTTATTCAATTGCAATTACAAATAATTATCAAAAAGCAGACACTGGAACTAAGATGATCCATCTTGGTAAAAATACAAAAAGTAGAATTATTTCAAAAGGTATCTCAGCGGGTCATGCGGATAATACTTATAGAGGCCTTGTAAGTATTCATTCAAAAGCAAGTAATGCTAAAAATTATACTCAGTGCGATTCATTATTAGTTGGTAACTTATGTGGCGCTCACACAGTTCCATATATTGATAATAAAAATTCAACATCAACAACAGAACATGAAGCAACCACATCTAAGATTAGTGAAGAGCAACTATTTTACTGCAAGCAAAGAGGTTTAAATCAAGAAGAAGCAGTAAGTTTAATTGTAAACGGTTTTTGTAAAGAAGTACTCCAACAGCTTCCCATGGAATTTGCCGTAGAAGCACAAAAATTAGTTAGCATCAGCTTAGAAGGGAGCGTTGGTTAATGTTAAGTATTGAAAAATTAAATGTAAGTGTAGCTGATAAAAAAATCTTAAAAGATTTTAATCTTAAGATCGGTAAAGGTGAAGTTCACGCTATTATGGGACCAAACGGTTCTGGAAAAAGCACACTTTCATACGTATTAGCTGGCAAAGATGGCTATGAAGTTGATGGAAAGATTATCTTTAAAAATGAAAACATTATCGATCTTGAGGCTGATGAAAGAGCACAGAGGGGAATATTTTTAGCATTCCAATACCCAATTGAAATTCCAGGGGTATTTATGAATAATTTTTTAAAAACATCACTGAATGCAGTTAAAAAAGCAAAAGGTCAAAAAGAAGTAGATGTCGTTGAATTTTTATCTTTAGTTAAACAACACGCTAAAAAACTTGGCATTAAAGATGAGCAATTAGGTAGAGCTTTAAACGTTGGTTTTTCTGGAGGAGAGAAAAAACGTAATGAAGTTTTACAAATGTCACTTCTAGAACCAGATCTTGCAATTTTAGATGAAACAGATTCAGGATTAGACATTGATGCTCTTAGAATAGTTGCAGATGGAGTAAACGCTTTAAGATCACCAAATAGATCTTTCTTAATCATTACTCATTATCAAAGATTATTAGATTATATAAAACCAGATTTCGTGCATGTTATGGTGAATGGAACTATTGTTAAAACGGGTTGTTCTAAGCTTGCACAAGAACTTGATAAGATTGGCTACAAAGAATTTCAAAAAGCAATCTAACCAACATGAATACTATTACTGATATTAAAGAGGTAAATGAACTAAGAACACTTAGTTTAAATCTTTTTAATAAACACGGTTATCCAACTAGAAAAGATGAAGATTGGAAACAATCTCAACTAAATTATTTTTTAGAAAATAATAAACAGCTTGAAATTTATAAACCTAATAATGAAACTATTAATGAAAAAGTTTTTGAAAACTTTAAACATAATAAAATTGTTATAGTAAACGGATTAGTTCAAAAAACAGACTTTGTTGGAAAAGATAAAGATAAATTAATCATCACTACAATTGATGAATATTATAAGAAAAATAATAAGCATTTATCAAAATTATTTAGTAATAAAAAAAATCCACTTGTTGCTGCAAACAATGCATTAGCAAAAGCAGGTTTTTATTTAGAAATTAAAGATAATTTAGATTTACCGATCATTATTTATCATCAATACAATTCAAAAATTGATCAAAAGCAATTACATCAAAAAAATTATATTTTGATAAATAAAAATTCAAAAGCATCAGTTTTTGAAAAATTTACAAATGAAAATAAAAAAACATTTATTAGCATTAATACAAATATTGATGTTGAACAAAATTCCCATATTAAAAATTATATTCTTAATTCCAATAATACTGAAAATTGTATTTATAGATTTAAGAAAGTTAATATTGCAGCAAGTGCTAACTATGAAAGTTTTATATTTTCAAATATAGTTAAAACAATCAGAGATGAAGTTGAGATCAATTTAAATGAATCTTTGTCAGAATGTTATTTGTATTACGCGCAGTTCTTAAAAAATAACGAAGATCATGAAATTAAAGTTAAAATTAATCATTTAGCTGAAAATACACAGAGCTATCAGTTTTCAAAAAGTATTGTCGATGGGACTGCCAAAGGTGTTTATCAGGGTAAAATATTTGTAGATCAAATAGCTCAAAAGACAAATGGTTATCAGTTAATTAAGAGCGTTTTGTTATCTGATCAATGTACGTTTCATTCAAAGCCTGAACTTGAAATCTATGCTGATGATGTAAAATGTAGTCATGGTTCATCATCTACATCATTAAATAAAGATGAGTTATTTTATTTAATGGCAAGAGGTATTCCAGAAGTTCAAGCAAAAAGATTAATTATTCAAGGTTTCTTATCTGAGGTGATTGAAAAGATTTCTGATGAAAATTTTAAGAATTATTTCCTTAAAAAAACTGAAGATATGTTGTCATGAATTTAAAGGACATCAAAAATCAATTTCCAATATTTAAATCAAATAAAAATTTAATCTATTTTGATACTGCAAATTCAGCACAAAAACCAAAACAAGTTATTGATGCATTAGAAGATTTTTATAAAAATCATTATGCAAATATCGGTAGAGCCGTTTATGGCCTTGCAGCAAGAGCAACAGCAGATTTTGAAAACACCCGTGAGACAATTAAAGAATTTGTTAATGGCACAGAGGGTGAGATTATTTTTACTAAAAATTCAACTGAATCATTAAATTTAGTAGCTCATTGCTTTGGTAAATTTTTAAAAGAAGGTGATGAGATCATATTAACTGAGGCTGAGCATCACTCAAACTATGTGCCTTGGCATTTTTTAAGAAAAAAAAAAGTCAATATAAAATTTATTCCAATCAATGAAGATGGAGAAGTAGAGGTTAATAAATTAACTTCACTTATTACTAATAAGACAAAATTTATTAGCGTTATTCACATATCTAATGTTACAGGCCTTACGACGGATATTAAAAAAGTAATATCAATTGCAAAAGCTAAAAAGATTCCCGTTTGCATCGATGGCACACAAGCAGTTGCTCACACTTATGTGGATTTTAAAGAATTAGATTGTGATTTTTATGCATTTTCAAGTCATAAAATTTACGGACCTACAGGGGTTGGAATTTTGTATATGAAAAATAAATGGATTGAACAATTTGAGCCATTCCTTGGTGGAGGTGGAATGATTCAAAATGTTGATACTAAAAATATAACTTATGCATCGGGGGTGAGTAAATTTGAAGCCGGATCATTAGCTTCTGCAGAAGTCGTTGCTTTAAAACAAGCAGTTAAATTTGTTAAAGATATAAAAATTAAAAATATCATCAGTCATGAACAAAGTTTAGCATCCTATGCATTAGATAAAATTAGTAAATTTAATGATATAGAATTTGTAGGCAGTCCTTCAAACAAAGGAAGTGTATTTTCATTTAATATTAAAGGCGTTCATGCCCATGATGCATCAACGGTTTTTGATGAAGATGATATTGCAGTAAGAGCAGGTCATCATTGTTGTCAGATTCTTCATAAGAAGATGAAAATAGGATCATCCCTTAGAATGTCTTTTGGTGTTTATAATAATAAACAAGATATTGATGCCATATGTGAGAGCATCAAAAAGTGTAAAAAAATATTCAAATTAAAATAATGGATTTAACAGAGCTTTATCAAGACTTGATATTAGACCACGGTAAAAAGCCTAGAAACTTTGGTAAATGTAATAAATTTAATCATGATGCAGAAGGACATAATCCTTTATGTGGAGATAATATTCACGTCTATTTAATCTTAGATACAGATAAAAAAGTAAAAGATATTTCATTTGAAGGTTCAGGCTGCGCAATATCCGTTGCATCCTCATCTATCATGACGGAGATTGTTAAAGGAAAATCTGAAAAACAAGCTCGAGAGTTATTAAATTTATTCTTTAAAATGATTAAAGAAGGACAAGAAATAAAAAAAGTAGGTTTATCAGAAGATGAACATATTAAATTTTCCTCCCTTGCTGGAGTTGGTAGATTTCCAATGAGAGTGAAATGCGCAACTTTATCTTGGCACACTCTAAGAGCAGCACTAGATAATGAAAAAAAACCAATTAACTCAGAAATTATAGACTAATGGATCATTCACAAAAAATTGACGAAATAAAAGATAAATTAAAGACTATTTTTGATCCTGAAATACCCGTTGATATTTACGAGTTAGGTCTTATTTATGATGTAAGGCTTAAGGATAAGAATTGCGAAATCGATATGACGCTGACTTCTCCAAATTGCCCTGAAGCACAAAGCATTCCTAACAATGTTAGAAAGGCTGTTGAAAGTTTAGGACATTACGATGAGGTGGTGGTGAAAATAGTTTGGGATCCACCTTGGGATAAGAGTAAGATGTCGGAGGTTGCAAAACTAGCTTTAAATGTATGACAAAACAATTAATTACAATTTCAGATAACGCTGCAAAGCGTATCAAAGAAATATTAAGTAATGCTGAGAGTGGCGTTAAAGGAGTTCGAGTTTCTGTAAAGTCAGGAGGATGCGCTGGAATGGAGTATGAAATGACTTATCTAAAAGAAACTATTCCAAATGATGAAGTGGTAAAAGATAATGGAGTTGAAGTATTTATTGATCCAAAAGCGATTATGTATTTGCTTGGAACTAAAATGGATTACAAAGAAGATAAGTTTTCTTCATCCTTTGTATTTAATAATCCCAATGAAACAGAACGTTGTGGTTGTGGTGAATCTTTTAAAATTTAAATTGTTCAGCTAAATTTCTTTCTTTAAGACCATATTTTTTATCATATAAAAGTCTAAAGGTTTTATTTTTGTTTAAATAAACATTTACAGTTAAAACATGACGAAACTCAATATTATCAGCAACAACGCTCACCGGTCTTTTTTTAGGATCTAAATTTTTAATAGAAACTTTTGAATTATTATTAATCGTTGCACCTCTCCAACCTCTTGGTTTAAATGGAGAGATTGGTGTAAGCGCTAATAGGTTAGACTCTAAATCTAATACTGGACCTCTTGCTGATAAATTATAAGCAGTACTTCCCGCAGGTGTTGCTATTAACGTACCATCACAAACAATTTCTTTCATTCTGACTTTATTATCAATTCTAATTTCAAGTTTTGCAGCCTGGCGGGTTTCTCTAAAAACAGATACTTCATTCACAGCAATAGCTGTTTTAATTTTGCCATTTTTATTTTTTGCATGCATCTCAAGTGGATGAAGTTCAGCAATATTTGCTTTATTAATTTTGTTAATTAAATCCTTTTCATCAAATTTATTTAATAAAAAACCGCGATTACCTTTATTCATGCCGTAAAATGGAATTTTATATTTTTGATATTTCTTAAGTGAAGAAAGCATAAATCCATCACCACCTAAAACAATAAATACATTCGAATCATTAATTGAGTAATTTTTATATTTTTTAATAATAGATCTTTTTGCAGCCTGAGCGTTTGGACTTGAGTCCGCAATTACGTGAATTTTATTATACGATCTATGCATTTGTGAAAAATTTAAAATCCTTTAATAACTAAGCTAATGTACCATTTAAATATTACTGAGGCATTTAAAAAATATACTAAGAAACACAGCCTTCAGAAAAACGTAAATCAGGAAGATTTAATCAAAACTTTAGACACTTTAACGGAGCAATTAAAACCGTCATTTTTAAAGTCAGTTACTAGTATTTTCTCAAGTAAAAAACCCAAAGGATTTTATCTGTACGGTGATGTGGGTGCTGGAAAGACTATGATTGTTAATTTCTTTTTAGAATATTTAAATCACCCAAGGGTACTTAAAACCCATTTTAATAAGTTTATGGTGGATATTCACAACAAACTTCATAAATTAAAAAATGAAAGTAATCCCTTACCTAAAATTGTTAAAACTTTTAAAAAAGACTTCGATATTATTTTCTTTGATGAATTTCAAATAACCAACATTGCAGATGCAATGATCCTTGGAAAACTTTTAGAACAATTCTACTCTAATAATATTTTCATTATTACAACATCTAATGCTAAACCTGATGATTTGTATTTAGGCGGGCTGCAAAGGGATCAATTTCTTCCCTATATTGAAAACATTAAAGATAACACTTTAGTTTATTCATTAAATTCAGGAAAAGATTACCGAGAACTTTATTTAAATAAACAAAACAGATTTTTTATTGTTAAAGACCCACAAACTAAAAAAAACTTCAATAAAGTTCTATTTACGGTCTTAA
>OGWJ01000097.1_pt1 | contig 12786 bp, 5 predicted proteins | sample 1575991 | NCBI WGS metagenome assembly OGWJ01 (sample SAMN07581533, study PRJEB24739) | freshwater metagenome | place: Singapore | collected 2015-01 | reverse complement strand
TAACCCAAAGTGGGATTCGAACCGAGATTATATGTGGTGATGTACCTATAAGTAAGCGTACAGACATTTTTAATCGGTTTCAGACTCAAGACAACCCGCAGGTTCTGATAATCCAGCCTCAGTCAGCAGCACATGGGGTCACCCTGACCGCCGCAAACGTAGTTATCTGGTACTCGCCTGTAACTTCTATCGAGACCTATCTGCAAGCCAACGCCCGCATTAACCGCAAGGGACAAAAGAACTCCATGACGGTGGTGCACATACAAGGTAGTGCAGTCGAGCGTGACCTGTACAAGATGCTCAGCAAGAAACTTGATACACATCAAAGCCTTGTTGACCTGTACAAAAATGCGGTCAGTACTTGACACAGTAAAATAACTAGGTTAGCATTCCTACATCGGGCACAGACCCGAGATACTTAGAGAGGTTATCCATGACTGATGAAACAGTAGTAGATACTGATGTTCTCGTGTCGGCGTATGTCGCTATACGGGACGAAAAGCACGATATCAAGCGGGAAATGGAAGAGAAGCTCAAGGTGCTTGATGAGCAGCTTGAAGCCATATCCAAGGCTCTTCTGGAAATCTGTAAAATCAATAAAGCCGAAAGTATCCGCACCGCGCATGGGACGGTAAGCCGTACTGTAAAGACGGACTATTGGACTAGTGATTGGGAGTCGATGTACAACTTCATAAAGGAGCACGATGCGTTCAACCTGCTGCACAAGCGCATCAACCAGACTTCGATGAAGCAATTTCTGGAGGAGAACCCCGATATCCATCCGGAAGGCTTAAATGTCAATCGGGAATATGAAATCCGCGTAACTCGTTCGCGCAACTCTTAAGAGGTAACCAAATGTCTAACGTCACCCTTTTCAAGAAGTCGGGTATCCCTGAGCATCTTCGCAATATCGGGGTCAACGACCTTACCAAGTCTCTCGCTCCGGGCGTCAACAACAGCCCGCTCAAGCGTATCTCTATCCGTGGCCGCGTCTTCCGCCTTGTTGTCAACGGCGAGGAAATGACCAAGAACGAGAGCAACAGCATGGAAGTGGTTATCGTCAATGCTTCCAAGGATATCTCGCGCAGTTTCTATGTCGGTGCATACGACCCGAAGGCCGAAGTAACTTCGCCGGATTGCTGGTCTCCCGATGGAGTGAAGCCAGATGTCAGTGTTGAAACCCCGCAGCACCACAACTGTAAGGACTGCCCGAAGAACATCAAGGGTTCTGGAATTGGTGGCTCTCGCGCCTGCCGTTTTTCTCGCCGCCTTGCTCTGGCACTTCCTAGCGATTTGGGGAGCGTCTACCAACTCGTCCTGTCTGCTACCTCCATCTTCGGGACCGGTGACCAAGAGCACATGCCATTTAATCAGTACCTGACATACGTTGTCTCGCAAGGGTTCAGCATCAACGCCCTCGTTACTGAGATGAAGTTTGATAGCGATAGCGATACGCCCAAGCTGGTGTTCAGTCCTGTCCGTTTCTTGGACGAGGACGAGTACGAACAAGCCAACCGCCTCGGTGAAACCCAAGAAGCGAAAATGGCTATCTCTGCACCGAAGATTCAAGCCAAGACTCCCGCTTCACTGGCCCTTGCTGCACCGGGCAAACAGCCTGTGGTTCAGGAAGAAGAGGAAGAAGAGGAAGAATACATTCCTCCGCCGAAGGTTAAGAAGGCTGCTCCTGCCGCAGCGGTACCTAACATCAAGCCAGAACTGCAGAACATCCTTAGCAAGTTTGCCGCTAGTAAATCGAAGGCCGTAGACGATGAATGATACGGATTACCGAGGCTATAGCCAGAGAGTTGTTGATGCGAACAAGCTCGCTGACATTAGTAGTCTCGGTGTTCGTCTTGGTGCTTACTGCATTTCACGGGACATCCCAGTTGTAGACATATCCGAGTATTTCGGTGTGTCGAAGATGACGGTTTACAACTGGTTTACCGGCAAGGTTAGTCCACGTAAGTCGCAAGAAGAACGCATCCGAGAAGTACTGATGAGGGCGGGGGTGATAGACCAAGACTAGAGGCCGCTATGGCTATTCGTGAATTGTTAGGGCTGGTACTCAGCGAGGATGGGTGGTACTGCATCGCGGGTCTGGCTCCTGACGGAACTGACAAGAAACCACGGCGGTTCTTCACCCAGTCTCTTGATGATGTAGAAAAGTATGCATCCCACCTCGTTGTTGATGGATATAACGCTTTCTTTTCCTTGGCTAAATTCAAGGAAGGGCGTGGTCCGGATGCCAAGCGTACGTACGCTAACGCACTTAACAACAAAGCGTTTTGGTTAGATATTGACTGTGGGATAGGTAAACCGTACGAGACACAAGAAGAAGGGCTTAAGGCTCTATCTGAATTTTGCGCTTCCTCCGGTTTGCCTATACCTACCATTGTTGATTCTGGTCGTGGGTTGCATGTCTACTGGGCGTTAACAGAAACGCTGGAACCTACAGAATGGAAGCCCATAGCAGAGCGTCTTGTGCGCCTATGTGATAAGCACGGGCTTCAAGCAGATAATGTATGCACGATTGATGCTGTCCGTATTCTGCGCATCCCCGACACTCTTAACTTTAAGTCCGACCCTCCGTTACATGTAACGGTTATCCATTGGGGCGAGGTTGTTGAATTAGCACTACTCAAAAGTTATTTTGGGGAGCTATCTTCATCTCTTAGTGAATTAAATAATTTTACTCCGGGAATAGCTCGACCCAACGAACTGACAATGTCTCTCCTTGCAAATCGACAAGCTGTATTTGCAAACATTGTTGACAAAATTGTAACTGGGGAAGGCTGTAAACAACTTGAAAACATCCTTGTCAATCAAGTTGACATTGAGGAGCCTCTGTGGCGTGCGGGTCTATCAATTGCCAAACATTGCAGCGATAGTAGCCAAGCCATACACATAATTTCAGAACAACACCCCGGCTATGACCCACATAAAACTGAGCGTAAAGCAGCATCCATCACCGGCCCTTACACATGCAGCAAGTTTGAGTCGCTAAACCCCAAAGGGTGTGAAGAGTGTAAGTATCGCGGACGCATTAAATCACCCATCGTGCTTGGTAATGAAGTTGTACCCGCAAATGAATCTACAATCGTGGAGCAGGAGCCTAACGGAGCCATACGCAAGTATGAAATCCCCGAGCTACCGTATCCATATTTTGCCGGTAAGTTTAAGGGCATTTACCGCACCGTACCCGAAGCCGACCCTATTTTAGTATACGAAAACTATCTTTTTGTAGTTAAGAGGCTTCACGATAAGGAAGGTGACGGTGAATGTATCCACATGCGCTTACATCTACCCGTAGACGGGGCGCGTGAATTTACAATCATCGCTTCCGATATCGGCTCTAAGGAAGAACTTCGCAAGATACTGGCTCACCACGGTGTTGTCTGTGGCGCAGAGCAGATGAAACTAATCATGGCTTACATTATTGATATTATTAAAGATTTACAAATGCAAAAGGAAGCAGAAATCATGCGCAATCAATTTGGGTGGGCAGACAACGACACTAAAATTATCTGGGGTAGCAAAGAAATCAGCGCGACGGAAGTCAAGTACAGCCCCCCTTCGGCAGCTACCAAGGCGCTCGCCGCTTGGATGGAACCTAAAGGCACTCTAGAGGGTTGGAAGAAGTGCATTAATGTCTACAACATGCCCGGCTTTGAAGCACAAGCTTTCGGTTTTCTGACTGGCTTTGGTGCACCACTTATGAAATTTATGGGTATGCGCGGCGCCTTGATTAACCTAATTAACAAAGAGTCTGGTACGGGTAAATCCACCGTTCTTAAGATGTGTAACAGCATTATTGGTCACCCAGAAGAATTGATGTCTCAGTGGAAAGACACCTACAACCACAAAATTCATCGCCTCGGCCTTCTTAATAACCTAGCGTACACTTGCGATGAAGTAACCAAGATGAGTGGTGACGAGTTCTCGGACTTCTCTTATAGCATCACGCAGGGCCACAACAAGGGCCGGATGCAGTCTCAAACCAACGCTGAACGCCCTAACAAGACCACGTGGGCGACCATCGGGCTGTGTAGTTCTAACGCTTCTTTCTATGATAAGCTTCGTGCGCTCAAATCTACGCCGGATGGCGAAATGATGCGGCTTATTGAGTTTACGGTTAACCGCACGTCAAACCTGACCAAAGAGGAAGCCGACGATATCTTTCAGCAGATGTATGAACACTACGGTCACGCAGGCCCTATCTTCTTTGAGTATGTATTGAAAAATAAAGAGCTTGTTTTAGATACTCTCCGTTCCGTGCAGAAAAAGATTGACAAGCTTGTAGGTTTGGAAAGCCGAGAGCGTTATTACTCTGCTACCGCCGCTGCTAATATTACTGGCGGTTTAGTTGCCAAGGAGTGTGGGCTGATTGATTATGACATGGCCCGAATCTTCAACTGGACCATCGAGATGTTGAAGGCTTTGAAGAACTCAATCATTGCACCCAATGAAGACTACGGTTCGTCAATCGGTGAGTTCATTAATGAGAATTGGTACAAGGTTCTGGTCATCAATGACCTTGCAGATAACCGCACAGGTATGGATCAGATTCCAATGATTGAGCCAAAGCAGGAACTGATTATCCGTATCGAACCTGACACGAAGAAGACCTACATTTCGGCTAAGCACCTGCGGGCGTTTTGCAGCAAACAGCAAATCCCACTCCAAGATATGTGTATCAAACTCAGGGAGTTGGGCGCTTACGAAGGGTCCACTAAGAAGCGCATGTCCAAGGGCACCAAGATTCCTTCGCCACCGGTAGAAGCGTTTGTGTTTAACGACAAGATTATTGATCCCGAGGCGTTTATTCCGTCACTTACCGAGAAAGCTAACCTTGATGTGCCAGTGGAGTAACGGCATTTCTTGCAATTAAATTAAACACGCCCTACAATTCGCCTGCCCGCAAGGGCACTTGGTTATCTCTCTCCTTGGCCCCGCCCCGTGCGGGGCATTTTTTATTCGTCGTCTTCCGCGTACTGGGTCATTTCTGCGGCACGACTGAGGAAAGCCTTATTCACTCGTAAGCCTCCAGCTTCATTAGCCATTTCTCTAATTTTAGCTCTCTTTCGCATAGAACTTCTAATTGTCGAAGCGGTTATAGCCTTCTCGGGGTATGCGTTGTTAAATGCGTCAACCTTATCTAGTAACTTTTCGACTGCATCATAATCTTCGGCATCGTAAGCCATAGCCAAGAAGTTCAAGAGGTCTTGCCTGCGGTTGTCGATGGATACTTCCATAGCCTTGGCTTCGATGTTGGCTGCTTGCCGTTGGGCTAAACGTTCCGGAGTAAAGCCAAGCATTTGTATGAAGGCTTCCTTACCCGAGATATCATCCAATAAAGTATCGCCCTTCATGGTCAGCGCACCTTCGGATGCAATACGCGAACCGACAAGCACGTTCTTAAGAACCGCTGGGGATACGGCTTCAAAGGCACGGTAAGTATTGCCGTCATTAAACCGCTTAACTGCTTCAGCAGCGTTGATGCCCATGCCCGCAACCGGGCCTAGCAGGTTAATCATCACATTCTGCACGTAGGACACTTCGTCTTGGTTGCGCTTCACATCGCGGAACCACATGTCGGTTAGGTTAGTGCTCATACGGTCAGACAGGGCAGCGCCGGTAAGTTGTGGCACAACGCCACGGGCAATCGAGTCGCCCATCACCCCACCAAACACGGAGTGCAGCCAATTCTTGTACCAGTTTTCAACGTCGTACTCTTCTTCGTCATCACCAAATACAGCAGCGAAAGCGTTTGCAATACCGCTGAAGATGAACCACACCGGCATACCCATCGTGCCAGCGAACAAGAATGACATACCCATCATGCCGGTAAATGTACGGCGTGCGTCTTGGCGCATACGGATGGATTCTTCCATCAACTTCTGCGCTTCTTCAATATTGCCAGCCGCCATTAATTGTTTGTATTCTTCTTGGCCAATCAGGCTGGTAGATTCATACGCAGTGCGGAACAGCAGGTAAGTCATGTGCTGTGCATATTGCTTGAATTGCAGCAGAATCTTCGGTAGGTCACCTTGGAAGTAACGTGGCTTGTTGACCGTTGAATAGTCGAACATCGACTTATAGGTTAGCTTCTTTGCTTGCTCAACAGCATCCTTGAAGTTACCACCGTTCTTCTTGTACGCTAAATCGAAAGCAGCCATGACCGTAACTTCGCGGTTGAAGCGCTCCGCCTTGTGGAAGGGGAACGAAGCGAAGGTCATAATCTTGTGCCAGCGTCCGGTGTAGTCGTTACTAGGTTGCTCTGCCAGACCCGCGATGTCGTGAGTCATGGAGATGTCGATAACACCAGCATCCACGAATGCTTGATACGCCTTCTTCTCTACTTCGCTGAGAGCAGGACTTCTACCTACTGACGGGGTATCAAACTTACCTGCCTCGTCCTTCCAGCCAGCACCGCTAAGCGCCTTCATATATTTGGTAAGTGACTGACGTGCAGGACCCCAACCATAAGGACCGGCAAGTACTGGGTACCCAATCGTAGGCACCGCCAGCATGTTGACGATGGCAGAAGCCGGTGCAGTAAGATAAGTCAGGAAGCTTAGGTTGGACAGGAGGGTAGTAATCCAGCTTTGTTCGGCTGGGCTTAGTGCTGTCTCAACACGCTTACGAATCTCATTAAGATAGTCGTTCAGAACACGGTTTTGTACATCTTGCTGTTCTGAAATAACTTCACCCGGCGCAGGCTTCAAATAACTTTCGGCTGCACTGAGATTGTCCAGAATCTTGGGCGAGTATTCATACCGTGCTTGCTGGTACGCCATGTGGAACATCGAGTGTGCAAAACTACGCACCATATCTGCACTAGCGCCCGGCACATTCTTACGATGCAAGAACATATTGCGGATACTCTGGGACGGCAGGGTGGTAATAAACAACTCACCAAGCTCATCAAGAATACGCTCACGTAACTGTTCAGCAGACTCGCCCGGAGTAGTACCAATTTTGCTCTTGAGTTCTTCAAAGAGACGGGCGTTCTGCAATGCCGTTGCAGTCATCGACCTGACATCGTTACCAGATGCGTATGCTTCTGCTGGGTTCTTTTTTCTTGCTTCGGCTAGCGCCTTGTCTCTAGCAAACGCGCTTTCGAACATATAGAACTTCATGTTCACACCGCTGCCTTCTTTGTACCAAAAATTCCCAAAGCGCTTCAGCGGGAAGTATGGGTCAATCGTATCTTTGAATTGGTCTTCAATCTTGGCATCTGCAAGGGCTTTGGCCAGCGCGGTGTCCGCCGTTTCTTTACCAGAAGCAATTAGCTTCTGGGCTTGTTGAGCGACCTCATCTTCAAGCATCTGACGGATTTCTTCTTCCGTCTTTGTGGTGTAGGTCTTTTTGTAAATAGGCAGATTGCGTTGGATGTATTCTTGAGTAGCTCGCTCAGCGGCTTCTTTGGAGCCGAGGATACGACGAAACTCTCGTTCAATAGAGATTCGCTTGTAGTTATTCAGCGTGTCCTTGTAGAACTGACGCATCTCGTTGTACAGTTCTTGAGCTGTTGCGCCGTCCTTCATATTGCCAAGGCGTTCCCAATCTGCGCGGAGCAGGGTATATAACTTCTTCTTGGTCTTATCTGAAGGTTCGGTAGGACTAGACGGGTCTACTTGGTTTGCAGTAGCTGTCTGGATAATCGTAGTAAGAAGCTGAGACGTAGCTTCATTAGAGCTGTAAAGCTGCATCAACTTATCGAGGATGGGCTTGCCCTTTTGGATAGTCTTGTTGCGGCTATCCTGCATGCCTTCGATACTACGAATAAGCTGGGACACTTGAGGAATCTTAGCCTCAAACCCAGCCTTACCAAACTCTACGCCCATCATTTCTTCAATCTGACGCAGGGTAAACGCACCGAGCCAATACTTGCGCGTCTGGTCTTTCATCGTTGCCCATGTGTTAGACAGGATGAACTTGATGTCGTCAAAGGACTTAGAGTTTCTAATCTGGTCCCCGATAAACTTGATTGCACCGGGTTCTTCGTTGGAGTTGTTCTCGTAGTATCCGCGCTTGGCTGCTCGGGGCGTAACGGTGCCGTATACGTTGGGTCGCTTAGGAGCATCAAACAGCATTTCTACGTTACGCATGGTTTGGGACAGAACATTCTCCATGCCAAACATACGCATAACAAACTGCATAAACTTGTCCCACAAATTAGTAGGCGTATTTTTGTATCGGATGCTTTGTAAAAGTTTTTGAAATTCGTGGTTTGTATAAGCTTCAGCTACAAACTCATCTAAACTAGTAAAACCATACTTTTCTATACCAGACGTAGTTTTGGCATACTGATATAGCTTTTCTAGTTCTTGTACTGCACGAACCTGTTTATCTCCAAACACTTCTGGCTTTTCAATAATCCTAGTAGTCGCAGCGTGCATAACTTCATGCAAGAAGACGTAATTAGTCTCCGCCATGCTATTGTTTTCAGGCAGCAGCGAAATAGAGTCTGTATCAGAGAAGTAAAGACCAGCCCCCTTAGTAACATTAAAATACGTTTCAGAAACATATTCTTGGGCTTCTTTTATTACTTGATACAAGTTTTCTGAACCTTGCTTACCTTCAGTTAGTGCAAGGGCCTCTTTTAACAAAGAATCCATAGCTGAGAGGCGTTCAACGTTTGTAAAGTCATACGACAAAAAGTCTGCCATATTCTCAGACGTTTCAGTAAATCCAAGAATATCCAGACTTCTTTTAATGTAATTGAAATCTTTCATTAACCTAGAATTAGGAAGAAAGGACGCGTCTAGATTTTCTTCTAGGTTGTTGAACCCAATTGATGTATTGAGTTTGAGAGAAAGAAGTCTGGTAACAAGCTGTCTTTGGTAAGGGGTTAGGTTCCCAACAGCCAGCATTGCTCGCAATGCGCCATTGAGGTCGTTGTTTTTGATAGCCGACTGAACAGCCGGGTGCATCATCTTGTTAAGGGGGCCAGTTACTTTTTCGGAAGTGGCAAACGGACCCCGTCTGGTTTCCCGTTCAGCCTCCTCATACTCCCTTATGGTTTCGGCTTCTGCTTCTCTTTCTTCCGACCGCTCTTCTCTTAGTTTGTCAATTTGCGCATCACGACGAGCACGGTTTTCATAAGCCCTACGGTATTGCTCAAACTTGCGATTTACTTCCGGGGTAGAATTAAGAAGTAGCCATTCTTGGAAGAACGGGGCAGTGGCCGCGCCTTGCCCACTAAACAACTCGTTACGAGGAGTGCCGTATGCCATATCAAAGGCAGCAGCACGGAGTGCGGTATCAAAGTCAAACCGGCGGAAATAGTCGTGTGCAGCACGCTCGGCTTTATCTAACTTAGACGGGTCTTGAGCCTTTTGGCGCAAGCGAGCAAGGCTTTGCTTTGCCTGTGCGTAAGCGTTAGTACCCGGAGTGATGCCGAAGCCCTTAAGCTGCTGTTCTGACACGAAATCGTTGAACGCCTTGCGCAGTTTATTTGCGCCATCAAAAGTCGTAAGGTCGGGAAGTTTGGTGTGCCGTTGCAAGAAGTCTTTCTGCTGTTCCGGCGTCATGGAGCCAATCTTCTCAAACTGACTCGCAACTTCAGGGCTTACAGGCTTGAAGTATTTGCTAAAGAATTCTTTGACCATCCCGGTGTAGTACGGCAGCTCCTTGTCATCAACACCAAGGTCTTCGTACATATCACGAATATCCCGGATAAGGCCCTTGTCTTCCGAGATGGCACTACGTTGTTTACTAGCCTCAAGTTCAGATGGTGAGCTGGGTTGAATAGATGCAATGAACCGTTCTAAAGGAGCAGCACTAACATCAGTAACAAGAGCATCCGATGGCGTGACTGTTTCAATCTTGGGCGCACCACGCTCTTCTTTCTCAACAGGCGCACCGAGGTCCAGCCCTTGTTGTGGAACGGGTTTACGTACCATCGCCCCATCAGAATTTTTAACAAACCCATTACGTTCGTACCAACTAATTAACTCTGGTTGTTTTAAATCACCAGATGCCGACGGCATTAAAACTAATTTTTCATTGTTCTTGTCTGCCCAATTAGTAAGAGCTTTAAGAACATCGGAAGCGCGGCCTTTTTTACCTCCAGCCTGTCTACCCAAGCCGGTAAGCATTACAGCACCAGCGCGTTCTGGATATTCTAATGCAATATCATCATCTTCTTTGATTCTGCGCAATCCACCAAGAACAGACTCATTAGAAACAATGCCATTATTACCTTTAAAATTTACGCTGGCAGTTTTTTCTTCTAGTTTTTCTTGTGTAATAGTTGATGGTGCCGTGCGTTCTTCCGGTGCAACGGGTTCCCCTAAATTCAACCCACCCTGCTCACCCATTGACGCCCTAGGCAACGGCAGGTCAACCGCAGGCATACGGTCAATGCGTTCTGCCAAGTCCATCTGCGTTGTATCAATCTCTTGCAGACGGTTTTGAATTTCAGGGGTTTGTTCTGCTTTCAGCAAAGACCGACGTTCAGCTTCTAACTGGTTATATTGTTGCTGTAGAGTCTGGGCGGATGGGAACGTAGCTTCGGCAGCAGCATCAATGGCGGCTTGTTGTTTTGCAGAAATAGTCGGTGGAGGGGGTGCAGTAGTTTCGGCTTGGATAGCGGCCCGTTCTTTCCTATCTTCCTCATCTATTTCATCATAAGCATTTTTACCGGCGGGCACCCCTTCACGAGCTTTCTTTTCTTCTCGGAACGCCGCCTTCTCTCGTACACCTTGAGCAGCACCAGCAACACCACCAAACAGAACTGAACCAGCGGCACCGGCGATACCCGCATCAACTACACGTTGGAATTCTTTGCTACCCCACACGTCAGAGTTGTCCGCAACAAACCGCTCGGCTGCAATACTGATAGCCTCTTGTGCGCCTTCAGTTAAACCTTCTGTACCAATACCAATACCGATGTTACGCAAGGCGGACTTGATGATGCTGGGTTCTGCTCCTGATTTCTCTAGCACTTTCTCAACTACTTTTTGCTTAACAGGCCCAGTCAACTTATTGAGGATGTACGCCGGGAACGCAGAATCAAGTGCGGCAGACACCGAACCATAGAGCATGGCTACGCCCGGCTCCATCTGACCAGTTTCTTGATATACATTTTGGAATATTTCTGGAGAGTTAAGTGCGTAAGAGCCTAAATACACACCAGCCGCTTGGCCCACCTTTTGACCGAGCGCTTGTTTGGCAAGCACTTCAGCGCCCTTCTCCGCAGCCATGCGACCAGCAACTGCACGGCCAGCCATACCAGCGGCACCGCCCGGAAGGAGGACAGTAGAAACGTTAGGGATTTGCTCAACACCGGCTTCAAGCAGATATGGCAGAACATCACCAAGCCCTTGCACATTACGATAGCTTTCGTATCGCGGGGCATACTTTTCTTGAATTTCTTTCTGGGTAGCAGCGGCTTCTTCCATCTGCCGCTTTGCATATTCGTCAGCGCCAAAGGCCGACCCAACCATCGCTGGGATTACGTCACCAAAAGTAACCCCCAATTGCTTGGTGCCACGAGCAAGGGCACGACCTGTCATATCAAGCAGGCCCATTTCTTCGGGGGGTTGCGCGGGTTGTTGGGGTTGCATTTGCGCTTGAATTTGCGCAATCACTTGTTCCCTAGTAGCCCCCGGAGGTCCTTCGATAGAATAGGTACGGCCATCAGGACCTTGAATACTATAAATTGGCATGGGTGCTTACCTATTAGGGGTTACTAACGCTAAGTTTACCCCACTTAGAAGTATCTAACGCTGATGTATTGCTCCCACTAGCAACATTGGCTCTCGGGTTTTGTTCGCGCATAACATCTCGCATAAATTCTTGGGCGGCATCATACCCCTTTTTACCTTTATACTCCTCGGTACCGTTTAATATAGCCTTATACTTTGAATTCCAAAGACCCCCCGGACCAAACTGCTCAATAATCGTACCCTGAAGAGTACTGGTTCCTGCCCTACTTGCAGCGGCGCTAATTTTTTCTATGAAATAATCTGTTTGCTTAGCCCGGTCATTCGGATATATAGCCCTAGCTTGGTCAATCAGGAATGAAGCCTCTGTCGGACGCGCTGCCGCTGCGGCCTGTGCTTCGGCACTGAGCTTACTGATATCAAGCTGACGCAACTTGATTTCGAGGTCTCGTTCTGCTGTTTGTTGAGCCAGATTAGTCGTTTGAACTCGACCTGCCTCTGCGAGCTGTGCTTGTACGTCGCTGCGATTAAACACTTGCGATTGCCGTTCTGCTGTGACTCTATCTTTCGCAACTTCTCGCTTGGCTTGTGCTACGTCACGGCGGTTTTCTCTAAGGTCAGCAGCGGCTTCTTTACTACCTTCCTGACGGAAGCGATTTTGAGCATCAGCAAGTGCAAACTGAGCAGCATCAAGTTTTTCTTGCGAAGCATCCAGTTTTTCACGGGCATCTGTGTAAGCTTGCAGGCCCTTCATAGCACCCTGACCAATATTAGTGAGTGCAAACGGAGAGGTGCCAGCAGCGGTAGCAAAGCCAGCTTGCATAACTGCTTCCCAAATACCTTGGGCGCGACGCTTCTCAATATCGCCTTCCCGTTTCTTGAGGCGTTCGGCTTGTTCAGTATACGGCGCTTCACTAACTCCGAACGCTGCCTGTACATCTTTAACCCGTTGTGCAGCTTCCTCCATCCTCAACTCAGGCGGAACATAGGTTTTTTCGTCTAAATAAATAGGCGCGCTAAGGTCTTTTAGTTGCTGCATAACTTCTGGGGTGTACACAGAAGTAGCCCGGCCAAGCTTAGTAGAGATACCACCTGTATCGTGACTGGGAAACAG
>OGWJ01000096.1_pt1 | contig 12822 bp, 22 predicted proteins | sample 1575991 | NCBI WGS metagenome assembly OGWJ01 (sample SAMN07581533, study PRJEB24739) | freshwater metagenome | place: Singapore | collected 2015-01 | reverse complement strand
GATATCACCGCTCTTCCTATCGATGAAAAAATACTCAACATTACTGGTGGACGATTTAAGACAATTGCCAATAAAGAAGTATCAAAGTACAATTATTATAGCAGAAATATCGCTATCAGGCGTTCAAATGTTATAATAGAAGGTCTCGAACATCGCATTACCGGTGAAGGTGAAAAGGGAGCACCCTATGCAGGATTCATTAATATTGGCGATTGCGCTTATGTAACAGTAAAAAATACCCTGCTTACAGGACACAAAACGTATGTTACTATTGGCGCGGCTGGGAAGCCCGTTTCTATAGGCTCTTACGATATTTCTGTAAATCGAGCCATCAATGTTTCTTTTGTTAACTGTAGCCAGACCAATTATATTTTTAGTTCTAATTGCTCCTGGATTTTTAATAGTTGTAGATTCATCTATTGCCATCAAAGCTTTGTGACAATTTAAAAATGTATAAGCAAATTGTTTTCCTTTTTTAGTAGACAATGCTTCAACATTCATAATTAAAATATGAAGATCATGATCTGATTTAAATAAAATATTTAATTCTTTTTCTTTTGATTTACTTGCAGTAGATTCCCATAATACCATTTTCTTTTCTATATGGTCTGCCATATGATTTGGTATTTCAGAGTCAAACCAGTTTTTATAAACACCTTTAGGAGCTATAATTAAAGCACCATTTATAAGGCCTTTATCATAAAGCATTGACATATTATCTATTAATACTTTAGACTTACCGGTCCCCATTTCCATAAAATAAGCAAATACTTTCTTATCCCAAGACATTTCTAATGCCTTTAATTGATGTGCAAATGGCTTTGTCTTAAATTTATAATGCATATGTAATAGTTAGTTCTTTCTATTGATTAGTATAACACATTAATATAAAAGAAGTCAAGAATGGAAAAAAATAAAGTTTACGTAATTCAAGATGTGCCAGGCACAAGAGAAGGAAGACCAAAAATAAATATTATTGGAGCTTCGCAATTTGGTTCGCTTAAAGTTCTGCTTCCAGAAAATGCACAAATTATATTAAGTGCAGGACCTGTTGTATTTAAGTTACGACAGTTGCTAAAAGATTACACTTCAGAAGATTATTTACTACTTACAGGTGATCCTGCAATAATAGGTGTTGCATGCTCAATAGTTTCTGATATAACAAATGGCAAGTATAAATTATTAAAATGGGATAAACAAGAAAGGAGATATTATCCAATTGAAATTGACTTGTATCAAAAATCTGAAACAAGCACTTAACAAACGTGATTTAAAGGATTATAATATACAGAATAGAAAGAAAATAAAATGAAAAATATAAAAGAAGAAACAATAGAATTTTTTGAAAAAAAAATAATTCGTATTGATAAGAGATTAAGAGTAATAAGAAAAGTTATTGTATTAACTACTTCTCTTTTAAAAAGACCACCATTATACAGATTAGATTTATGGTTAGATATTTTTCTTATTAAAAAAGATATCTCATCTCTTGTTAAAAACATAATTGAATTAAAAAAACAGAAAAAATTTTTTATAGAAAAATTAGAAGAATTGAAAAATCCATGGATACAATAAATTTTGAACAAGACCGAGTAGAATCAGTAACGCAAATTGATGCGGCTAAAACTTTATCAGATAAAGTTTTAAAGTTAAAAGATTTAGAAGATGAAATTTTAAATGCAGAAGAAAGTTTAAATAAATTAAAAGAACAAGCACGTATACTTTCTCAAATAGAAATTCCTGCCATGATGCAGGAAATGCATATAACAAAATTAAAGCTTAAAGATGGTGAATCTGTAGAAGTAAAACCTTTTTACAGTGCATCTATAATTCCTGAAGTACAGGAACAAGCTTTTACATGGCTTCGTAATAACGGCTTAGGTGATATCATTAAAAACGATATCACTGTTACCTTTGGTCGTGGCGAAGATAACAAGGCGGCACAATATGCTGTCCTTGCGCGAGGTCAGGGTTATGAACCAGTCCAGAAGGTAGGTGTTCATGCCCAGACACTCAAGGCTGTGGTCAGAGAGCGTATCGAATCTGGACAGGATATGCCCTCTGATCTATTTAAAACGTTTGCAGGTAACCAGACAAAAATAACAAGGAGATAATCGATGCAAGAAGCGAGAAACGAGAAACAAGTAGCAAATAAAAAAGCTGCGCCGTTGCCTTCATCAATATTGTTTGAAAGCGATGCGCACGCAGGTTTTGAGAATGTAAAGAACACTAGTGTTGCTTTACCTATCTTAAAACTATTACAGAATGGATCAGCAGAAGCACAAAAGCGAAATCAAGCTTATGTTGAAGGTGCTGAACCAGGAATGTTACTAAACACAGTAACAAAAAGAGTTTATGATGGTGCAAAAGGAATAAACGTTATTCCATGTCATTATAAACTTGAATATCAAGAATGGTCTGATTTTGGTACAGGTTCTGGTAGACCAGAACAAATATACCCAGATACATCTGATATATTAACTAAAACTACAAAAGATCAAATGGGTAAAGATAGATTACCAAATGGTAATTATATTCTTACTGTTGGTCAACATTTTGTTTTAATAGTAGATGGTACTTCTACCGAAACTGCTTTAATATCTATGAGTTCATCTCAAGGTAAAATTAGTAGAAAGTGGAATGCAATGATGATGTCTATAACTATGGATGGAAAAAATGGTCCATACACACCACCATCATTTAGTCACGTATATAAAATAAATACTGTATTGAATTCCGGTAAAGGAAATCAATGGTATGGATACAACATTGTAAAAGTTGGTCCTGTAAGTGACGCAGCTATCTATGAAAGAGCAAAACAGTTCTATCAAAGTTTAGCAAACAATAAGTAATACTAAATGGGGTGATAGAAATATCACCCCAATACATTGAGAGTGGATATGTTAGAAAGATTTAAGCAAATATTTGCTGGTTTAGAAACATCTTATGGTCAAACAAAAATGACCGGAGAAATTAGAGATGATGGAAAAAACGAAGCAGATTCAACAATGATACATAAGCCAATAACAGATGCGTTATGGCAAAAACATTTGAATGGAGAATTTCCTGCATTAGGAATTGTACCTATTAGACAAGATAATAAATGTAAATGGGGATGTTTAGATGTTGATGTTTATGATTTAGATCATAAAGAATTAGTTACAAAAATAAAAAATAAAAATTTACCATTAATAGTTTTTAAATCAAAATCAGGTGGTGCACATATATTTTTGTTTGTAAAAGAATTTGTAGCGGCATCCTTAATTAGAGAAAAATTAAAAGTAATGGCAGCAATGTTAGGCCATGCTGGAAAAGAATTATTTCCAAAACAAGATTATATACTTGCAGATAAAAAATCATATGGAAGTTGGTTAAACCTTCCGTATCATGGTGGAAATAAATCTGTAAGATGCGCATTAGATAATAATGCAGAACCATTATCTTTAGATGAATTTTTTAAATTACATGATCAAAAAGTTTTATCAGAAAAAGATTTAATACAATGGAAAGAAACTATAACAACAGAAAATGAAGATTTATTAGAAGCTCCTCCTTGTTTAGTTACATTATTATCTGACAAAGTTCCTAAAGGTAAAAGAAATGACACTATGTTTAATGTTGGTGTTTATTTAAGAAAAAGATTTCCAGAAGCGTGGAAAACAAAATTAAGTACTTATAATGGTAAATATATGAAAGAACCTTTAACAGATTCTGAAATAGAAAATGTTATTAAATCATTATCAAATAAAGATTATAGATATAAATGTAAACAAGAACCTATTAGAAGTTTTTGTGAATCAAAAATTTGTGTCAAAAGAAAATTTGGTGTTGGTGAAAATGTTCCAGGACCAGAAATAGAAAGAATAGAAAAATATCCATCACATCCACCAATTTATATTGTTTATTTTGATGGTAAACCTGTTGAAGTAGATGGTGCTACTCTTCATGAATTTACTAAATTTTCTGTAGAAGTTATGGATCAATTGAGTCAAGTGTTAATGCCAATAGGTTCAGTCGTTTGGAAAAAATTATTACATAAAATTATATCTAATAAAGATACATTTAAAATATTAGAAGCTCCTCAAACAACAAAACTTAATTATCAATTAAAAGAATTACTTGGAGATTTTTTAAATAGAGCAACTGGTAAAACTATGGAAGATGTTAAAAGAGGTATTCCATATACAGAAAATGGATTTAGTTATTTTCAATATAAAAGTTTTAATAGTTTTTTAAAAAGAAGTAAGTCTTGGGATTTATCAAAAGTAAAAACACAAAGAATGTTAGAAAGTGAATTTAAAGCAATAGAAGAAGTTGTAAAATTAGATAAGAAGTCCATGAGAATATGGAAAATTGAAACAATAAATTTAGATAAGCCGATCATCACAGAAAACAAAATGAAAGAACCATCGTTTAAATGAAAAGAATAATTATACCAGGTCCTCCAGGAACCGGTAAAACATATCATTTGATAAATAATTATCTAAAAAAAGAAATTGAAATTAATAAAATTTCTGCAGATAAAATTGCATACTTAACATTTAGTAATGCTGCAACAAATGAAGCAAAGAAAAGAATATTACCTACATTTCCACAAATAAAAGATTTTCCATACATATGCACTATGCATTCTTTAGGCACAAAACAATTAAATATAGATACCAATGTACAATTATTAAAAGGTGAAAAATGGAATGCGTTTAAAAATTTTTCACAAATATGTAAAGACTTATCATTTGATTCTTATTTTGATGCATACACAGAAACTATTACCTATAAAAATGAACACATGAAAATTATTGAATATTCAAGATGTAAAAAAATATCTATCATGGATGCTGCAATAGAATTAGATAAACATCAAACAGTAGATATTTGGTTAACAGAACAAATTGATGCCGATTTAAAATCATATAAGAAACAAACCGGAATGATTGAGTATTCCGATATGATTAAACAGTTCATTGAAAAAGATAAATGCCCTCCACTCAGCATTGTCTTTTTGGATGAAGCGCAGGATCTGAATCCTCTGCAATGGGACATGTTCAATTACATTGAATCTCGATGTGAACGATCATACATTGCAGGGGATGACGATCAAACCATCTATTCGTTTCAAGGCGCTGATCCAAATGTATTTATAAATTTAAAAGGAGAAGTGGATCCAAGAATAGAATCAAGAAGATGTCCACGTGTAATACATAGAAAAGCATTAGATATATTACAACATGTAGAAAATAGAATGATTAAGAGTTGGCTCCCAAGAGATGCGGAAGGTAAAATTTTTGAAGATCAAAGAATAGAAGATTTGGATTTTAGTAAAGGTGAATGGATGATTATTGCAAGAACAAATCAAATGTTAAATCCAATTAAAGCACATTTAACTTCATTAAATTTAAGATTTGATAGTAAAACAAATACTATTTTATCAAATGAATTATTAGAAGCATATCAAGTATGGATAAGATTAAATCAAGGTGCAACGGTTGGATCAGAAGAAGCAAAATCAGTTTATAAAGTTTTAAATTATAGTATGAATCATGTTGAATATGGTTTTTCTAGTGGAAAATCATTAGATACTGTTGATTTTGTAGATATAGATGATTTGATGTTAAATCATGGATTAAAAGTTACAGGAAGTTGGGAACAATTAAATTTTAAAGAAGATACAAAATTATACATTAAATCATTGTTAGCAAATGGTGATGATTTATTTAAACCTACAAGAATTAAAGTATCCACAATACATGGTGTTAAAGGTGAAGAATGTGAAAATGTAGTTTTATATACAGGAATGGAAAGGACTATATATGAATCTGCATTAAAAAATGCTGATCCTGAACACCGATTATTTTTTGTGGGTGTTACACGTGCAAAAGAAAATCTTTATATCATGCAACCCGATATAGATGATTATTATAACTACATACCAGGAGATCCAATACTATGAGCAATAAAGTTTTTTTTAAACAAGTAGGAGGTTCACATTATAAAAAATATAAAATACAACCTTCTAGATTTATAAATGAAAATAAGATACTGTTTGCAGAAGGTAATGCAATTAAATATATCTGCAGACACCAAGATAAAGGTCGAAAGCAAGATTTAGAAAAAGCAATTCATTACATACAAATGATTATAGAAAGGGATTATAGTGAGACGTAGAAAAATGTTAGTTTTTGATTTAGGTTTATTTACAGTGTTATGTGTATATTGTTTTTTAATTATGGTATTAATGTAAATGTTTGAAGCTCAGAAAGAATGGATTTGTCCAGAAAATTATCCAGATTTAAAAGGATATAAATACATTGCAATAGATTTGGAAACAAAAGATCCTGATCTTAAAGCAAGAGGATCTGGTGCAATAATGGGTCATGGTAACATTGTAGGTATTGCTGTGGCCGTAGATGGATGGTCTGCATATTATCCAATTGCACATGAAGGTGGTGGTAATTTAGATAAAGATAAAGTTTTAAATTGGATTAAATCTGTTTGCGCTGCAGATAATGTAAAAATATTTCACAATGCAATGTATGACGTGTGCTGGCTTCAGGCGGCAGGGATCCAAATCAATGGACACATTGTAGATACTATGGTGATGGCATCATTAATTGATGAAAACAGATTATCATACACATTAAATAGTATATCCTATGAATATCTTGGTGATGTTAAAGATGAAAAAGCTTTAACAGAAGCTGCACAATCATGGGGAATAGATCCTAAATCTGAAATGTATAAACTTCCAGCAATGTATGTTGGTAACTATGCAGAGAAAGATGCACAATTAACATTAGAATTATTTAAAGTTTTATCAAGAGAAATTCAAAAACAAAATTTACAAAACATATTTGATTTGGAAACACAATTATTTCCATGTTTGATTAGTATGAAATTTAAAGGAGTCCGAGTTGATGTAGAGAAAGCAAAACTCCTGAAACAAAAACTAACATCACAAGAGCAAGAGTTGTTATTGAAAGTAAAAGCAGAAACAGGCATAGAACCCCAGATTTGGGCTGCAAGAAGTATTGCAACAGTTTTTGATAAACTTGGTTTACATTACGAAAGAACTGATAAATCACAAGCACCTTCCTTTACTAAAAATTTTTTACAAGAACACAAACACCCTATAGTGCAAATGATTGCTAAAGCAAGAGAAATAAATAAAGCACACACAACTTTTATAGATACAATTTTAAAATTTGAATACAAAGGAAGAATACATGCAGACATCAATCCAATAAGATCAGATCAAGGTGGAACTGTAACTGGAAGATTTAGTTATGCAAATCCAAATCTACAACAAATTCCGGCAAGAAATAAAGATTTAGGACCTATGATTAGGTCACTATTTATACCAGAAAATGGCCATAAATGGGGCTGTTTTGACTATTCTCAACAAGAACCAAGACTTGTTGTGCATTATGCAGCAACAACTGAACCAATTTGTTTTGATGAATCTGTAACAAACATTGTAGAAAAATTTAAACAAGACTCTGTAGACTTTCACAAAACAGTTGCAGATATGGCAGGCATATCAAGAGATCAAGCTAAAACAATTAATCTTGGATTATTTTATGGAATGGGTAAAGCAAAATTACAAGCTGAACTTGGATTAAATACAAAAGAAGAAGCTGAAATATTATTTAATCAATATCATAATAATGTTCCATTCGTAAAAGAATTAATGAATAAGACATCTCAATTTGCACAAACATCTGGATCAATAGGAACATTGTTAGGTCGTCGTTGTAGATTTAATAAATGGGAACCAGCAACATTTGGTATGCATACTGCAATGTCATTTGAAGAAGCGGAACGAACTTATGGACGTGGAAGAATTAGAAGAGCTATGACTTACAAAGCATTAAATAAATTAATACAAGGTTCTGCAGCTGACATGACAAAGAAAGCAATGTTAGATTTATATAATGAAGGAATTATTCCACATATTCAAATACATGATGAACTAGATATTTCTGTTAAAGATGACAATCATGCAAAAAAGATTGTTGAAATAATGGAAAACGCCGTAACTTTGGCAATCCCCAACAAAGTAGATTACGAAAGCGGCGAAACATGGGGAGATATTTATGATTGATTATGGCATATTTAAATGCGAATATACCACCAATCTATTGTAGAATAAGGAGGGAATATTTATATGACTTACGAAAACATAAAGGAGAAACTGAAGACTGCGTGGTATTTGCTTTGGGGAGTATTAGCGGGCGTGCGACGTTGTTTCATTGTTTACTCAGCAACGGTGCAGCATATTGGAGACTTCCTATCTCTGCTTTTGTTCAAAGAAGAATCAGCAGTGATGTGCATAGCACACCGATGGAACATCAAGATCTCGACGATCTTCAGTTATGGAATTCATTTAGTTATTATCCTAGTGTTACTGTTTTTGATTTTTTAAAAGGTCAAAGATGCAAATATCTAAGTAAATCAAAGAAATTTTATCATGGTGAATATTTATTTACTATTGACTGGGCGCATCCAGAAAGTAATATCTTGGATACAGAACATTCTGAAATACCTGATCAACACAAGTGTGGACATGTTCTGGCTCTTGATAACGGTAATTACGCAATTCAGCCTAATAATCGTATTTTGTGGAATGTGCCTAGTTTTACTACTGCATCACATTGGCCTGACTATAAAGTACAAACTACTAGGTGGAATGTCGAAAACAAAAATTGGTTAACAGAGGATACGGACAATATGTTTTACCAAGTTAATGAAGTCAAAAAAGACTGATTGTATCAACAACCTAGCAGTTGGATGCTGCTTATCCCAATATTGTAAATGTTATGAAAACAAAGATTATGTTGATAAAGTATTTGATTATAGCTCTAGTAGCATTTGTATTAGGTACATTTTTCCCAAACCCCGCCGCCAAGAGGAAGGTCCAGACCGAAACGGTTAACTGGGCCATAAAACTTGGGTTTGGTGTCCCAAGGTTTGAATATTCAAACAACAAAGAATTCATCTCCTCACTTAATAACTGTATCAATTATCTAAATTTCAATATCCCAAGACGACAAAGAGTTAACACCGAACTAATAATAGCGCAGGCAATTGTAGAATCTAACTACGGAACATCTCGGTTTGCACGAGAAGGCCACAACCTGTTTGGTATACGGGTATGGTCAAAAGAAGGCATGTTGCCACATAAACAGCCAGATACTATAGAATGGCGTGTCAGGGTCTTTAAAAACAAATGCGAATCTGTTAAATATTACATAGAAATTCTAAATACAAAAAGAGCGTATGCAGAATTTAGAAAAGTTAGGGAAATTACATTAAATAAAGATCCTATTTTAATGGCAAAAACTTTAGATAACTTTTCAACAAATAAAGAATATGAAAAACATGTTATTGAAGTTATACAGAAATTAAGAAATGAAACTAAGTGAAAATTTTACATTAGATGAATTAACAAAATCACAAGAAGCAATACGACTTGGAATTCCTAATGAACCAAATGATGAACACATTATTAATTTAATGTTATTATGTAAAAATATTTTACAACCTGTTCGAAATCATTTTAAAATTCCAGTATCTATTTCTTCCGGCTACAGATCAGCAGCTTTATGCGAGGCCATAGGATCGAGCAGCGGGAGTCAACATACCAAGGGACAAGCAGCCGATTTTGAACTGTTTGGCATACATAACAAAGATGTTAGTGATTGGATTGTAAAAAATCTTGATTACGATCAATGTATATTAGAATTTTGGACACCTAACGACCCTAACTCCGGATGGATTCATTGCAGTTATAATGATGCAGGTAATAGAAAACAGTATTTGAATGCACAAAAATTAAATGGTAGGATTATTTACACAATAATGTAATGCAAAAATTAAATTTTAATAAAACTATGTTTATTGATAATGTTCTTGGAATTTGCCCAGAATGTAAAACAGAAGCATTTCTAGTAGCAATTGTACAAGATTATTATCGGTGTACAAATTGTGGCGAAGATACTAGACAATATATCAATGGACACATAAAGTATTTAAAATTAAATGATACAGATAAAGATTTTATAAAGAAACATGGCACGAAAAGTAGCACTCGGTAACGGTAAGTTTATACAACAAACTAATAGAAAACGTCCTGGACGACATTCAAAACGTCCTAATAAACGCAATAATAGAAAGCCCTACGTAGGCCAAGGTAGAAAACAATAACTTGACAAAGCTATATTAATATCCTATATATAAACAAAACAAACAAGAAAGGTAAAAATGACTGACTTTAGTAAATACAAAAACATAACTGTGGACAATGACACTTATGCAATTGTAACTAAACTTCAAACTAAACTTAAATCGGATGTTAAGTTAAGTAGAAGCCAAGTAATAAAAACATTAGTAAATGAGAAAGCAAGAACGTTAAATGGTAAACTTAAATAGTTTAGAAGCTGACGAAAAACCTGCAACACCAGAACAAAAACTTTGGCGTGCAGTATTCTTGCAAGCAATACAAGACACTTTTGGCATATGCACAGTTGCAATGTCGAGAGACGAGTGGCGAGAGTCTAAGTGGTGGGGCAGAATATATAATCAAGACTTTATTGAATTATGTGAATTTGCCGGATTTGATCCACAAAGAACTTTTGAAAAACTAAAACGATACGATTTAATTAAGAAAGGAATTATCTGGAATTACACCCAAAATGGTAAACGTAAATTTGCAGATGTAAAAATAGCATGAGCGGAAAAATAATATGCCCAAAATGTAATGGTAATGGATATGTATATGCCTTTAATCATGATGACAGAAAAAAACAACCAATCGATTGTGACTATTGTAAAAATCAAGGTGAAGTTGATATTACAGAAGATGTTATTAAAGACCTTGAAGAATGTAAAAGTGTAAACTAATGACTGGTACACAATATAAAAAAGCGATAGCTAAACTATTAAAAGCATATCACAAAAAATGGGATTGCTTTGGAAAGAAAAGGAAAAATGGATCTAAAAAATCACGAACCTAACATTTGGGCCCTTGTAGTTATTATTGCGTGGCTTTTATTAATTCTAACTATCATTATTTATAAATGATTCATAAATTTAAAGCTTTTGAATTTTTTAAACTTTATAATGCTGTATTTAATAACGTATTAGATATTGGCGCACATAAAGGTAAATGGACTGCAGAATTTAAAAAACATTATCCTGATTCAAAAGTTTTAATGATTGAAGCTAATGAAGATCATATTAATGATTTAATAAGAGTGGGTCCTTATATTACCGCATTGCTTGGTAAAGAAAATAAAGAAGTTGATTATTATGTTTGTGATGACAAAAATAATAATCATGGTAATGGAATGTATAAAGAAAATACTAATGTTCCATTTAAAACAATAAAGAAAAGATGTTGTAACAATACAAGCAGAACGCGCAGCGGTTAATGTCCAACACAAGTCCCGAGGGGCAAAAGGAATACCGCTTGATGCTTCTGAAGATGTCTCAGACCAAAGACCAGTTGTTAGATGAATACCGTAAAATGTTTGTTCAAAGTTTGAAAAAGGATGGCAAGTATGGAACAGAAGACTAAGGTTGTAGTACAGACTGAGCACGCACGTATCGAGAAAGTCATGGACACTAGAGCGGAAGCTGTGGCGTTCAAGAATCAGATCGAGGCAGGACGCAAGATTGTGTTTTATTCGATTGGTCCCGCTGAGCCAGTAACTAACGAGCCGAAGTATCCAGAAGGCTACCAGTGAGGTTGTAATGATTCGGGCCGGACAAAAATACCGTTATAACGCCCACATATCAATGTTTGAGGGAGATGACTCCCCGGGACCTTTTGGTCACAGAGACTTGGGTAAAGGGGAAACGGTTATCATTGAGAGTAACTATTCCAACAGTAAAGGTTGGATAATGGGGCGTTTTGAGAACCGCAACATATGCGGGGCACTAATTACATTTACCCTTAAGTCTTTAGAACCGTTAAATAGTAGACTTGATTTTACAGTAAAGAAGGCTGTAAATAAGCCTAGACGTAACTAGATTATATCAAAATAGGATTTGTATGTCAAGTGAATTCGATAAATATATTACTGTATCCTATTTCGAAATGCTTTTACGAGCTAGATCGGGACAGCAAGTACGTATCCTGGGAAAAAAGATTGGTGGTTTTCTTTCTGTTGGAGAGATTTACACTTTATCTGTTCCAATGAAAAAGAGATTTCGTGATGTTGACCTTAGTGAGATGAGAGACATCGAATTCAAACCGGAAGGTCGAGGTTGGTATAGAATATCTGACCATGCAGGCAGAGGATACATTGTAGAGTTAATAGACAATAAGTTTTCAGCAATAACACGTAATCCTAAAAATCGACCGAAAGGACGTTAACATGTTTAAAGTTGGTGATATAGTAGGATGTAATTGTTGTAATCTTATTGGAGAAGTTAAGAAGACTTCCAATAGCGGAGACAACTACGGGGTTCTTTGGACCGGGCAGTATGAAGTAGACGTGATGCCTGGATATAGATTACACCTTCTGACAAAGGGAAAAATAGTAAAGCGCCAAAAACTAGATTTTGTTGTACGCAGGGCAAGCAATAAACCAAAAGGGAAATGAGTATGGTTATGAAACAAAGTCCACCAAAACCGAGATATACTCTTGAGATTTCCTACAAGGGAAACCCATTCTTTTTGGCCTATAATCAGACAATTGAGATGTATTACATTTCTCAGTACGCAGCTAATGCTGAGCAATTTCTCTCGAAACGAGATGCATTAGAAGCACTGGACGAATTTTTTTATAATCATCGGAAACTTGATGTTAACCCTCAATA
>OGWJ01000095.1_pt1 | contig 12930 bp, 21 predicted proteins | sample 1575991 | NCBI WGS metagenome assembly OGWJ01 (sample SAMN07581533, study PRJEB24739) | freshwater metagenome | place: Singapore | collected 2015-01 | reverse complement strand
AAACACCACAAATCTTTGTCTAACTTGCACTAATTGTCCATTTTATGGTATAAAATACCTATATGGGTTTATTGTCTGCTTTGGGTATAACCAAAAATAAAGAATCTGTCCAAGCGCAATACGCCCCTGCCGTTATGTTAGATTCTTATGGATTTAACACAGTAGGTGTGCCATTTGGGTATGGCCCGATGGATCGTGCGCTAGCATGTCAGGTGCCAGCGGTCAATCGTTGCGCTAATTTAATCAAAGGTGTCATAAGTTATTTACCATTAGAACTTTACAAAAAATCTACTGGTGAAGAATTAGGAAAACCTGTTTGGCTTGAACAGCCAGATATTAGACAACCTAGATCCGTCACGATTAGCGCAACTGTTGATTCACTTATATTTTATGGTCAAGCATTTTGGAAAGTTACTGAAGTTTATGCAGATGATTTAAGACCTGCAAGATTTGAATGGGTAGCAAATACCAGAGTTAATGCACAAACAAATGCATTAGGCACAGAAATACTTTATTACACAGTTGATGGCGAAAAAGTGCCAATGGTAGGCGTAGGATCATTAGTAACATTTCAAGGATTAACGCAAGGCATATTGCAAACATCTGGCCGCACAATTCAAGCTGCATTAGATATTGAAAAAGCTGCAGCTGTAGCTGCTGCAACACCTATGGCTACTGGATACATTAAAAACACAGGTGCAGATATGCCAGAGTCATCTATTCAAGCATTATTGGCTGCATGGAAAACTGCACGTCAAAATAAATCTACTGCATATCTAACTAGCACATTATCTTATGAAACTGTCGGATATAGTCCAAAAGACATGATGTATAACGAAGCATCACAATACCTTGCAACACAAATTGCACGTGCCATGAATGTACCTGCATACATGATTAGTGCTGATATGAATAACAGCATGACATATCAAAACATTATCGATGGCCGCAAAGAGTTTGTAGCATATTCATTACAGCCATATATTTGTGCTATTGAAGATCGCCTAAGCATGAATGACATTACAGCTAATGGCAACATAGTTAGATTTAATATTGATGAATCATTCCTACGTGCAGACACAATGAAGCGACTAGAAGCCATAGAAAAAATGCTGGCTTTAGGCTTAATTGATGTTGAACAAGCGAAGGAAATGGAAGACATGACACCAGAAGGAAATGAGTCAATAAATGATACTTACGTTCAGTAGCAACGTTGAAGCATCTGACAGCGAGCGCAGGATTATCGCTGGCAAGATAGTGCCATTTGGCGAGATCGGCAATACATCTGCTGGCCCAGTGGTATTTGAAAAAGGGTCAATTAAAGTTGGCGATCCTGGCAAAATTAAAATGCTTATGCAACACAAAGCAGATAAGCCAATAGGCCGTATGCAGAAATATAATGAAGCAGAGGATGGCATCTATGCTCAATTTAAGATTAGTTCAAGCATGCAAGGTCAAGATGCGCTAATCCTAGCTAGTGAGCAATTAGTTGATGGCCTATCCGTAGGCGTAGAAGTATTGGCATCTAAAAACAAAAAGAATTACATTGAAGTTACGTCAGCTGTACTCAGAGAAGTCAGCCTGGTCGAAACACCAGCATTTGCTAATGCAAACGTTCACAAAGTTGCTGCAAGCGAAAGCGAAGCAGAGGACACAAATCAAACCAAAGAAAGCGAGGCTCCTGTGGAAGATATAGCAACAGCGCCACAAGAAGCAAAGGCAGAGGCTGCTACTCCTACAGTAGAAGCTGCACGCCCAACAATTTCAAGTGTTGTTTATACAACACCACGATCACCAATCAATTCAAAAGCATCATTTTTGCAACACTCAATCAAAGCCAAATTAGGCAACCATGAGTCAGCAGAGTGGGTAATGCATGCAGAAGCTGAGGCTGCCAAAGTATTAACAGCAGCAGATGACAGCTTTACAACAAACCCAGCATTTAAGCCAGTGCAATATGTATCAACAGTTGTAGATACATTAATTGGATCACGCCCTGCTATCGATGCAATCGGATCACGTGCATTACCAGCAGCAGGTATGACAATCTCAGTACCAAAAATTACAACTAACGGAACTGTTGCAGAAACAGCAGAAGCTGGCGCACCATCCGAAACCGGAATTGTGTCAAGTTATGTTGATCTAACAGTTAAGAAGTACGCTGGTTTGCAACGCTACAGCGTTGAAGTTTTAGAAAGATCAGACCCATCATTCTTCCAAGCCATGCTTGACAATATGCAACGTGCATATAACAAGGCAACAGATGCAGCAGTTATTGCAGCATTAACATCAGGTGGTACACAAGCAACAGCACAAGCAGCAACATCCGCAGGTATTATTGCTTACGTATCAACTGAAACACCAGCCGCTTACCTTGCAACAGGTGAGTTAGCAACACGTTATATTGCTGGTACTTCACAATGGGGCTTGCTAATGGGTGCAACTGATTCAACTGGTCGCCCAATTTACTCAGCTAGCCAACCAATGAACGCAGGTGGACAATCAGCACCTACATCACTACGTGGTAACGTTCTAGGACTTGATCTATACGTAGATTCAAACGCAGTTGCAACAACTATTGATGAGTCAGCATTTATTGTTGTTCCATCATCTGTAGCAATTTACGAAAGCCCTACGCTAAGACTTTCCACCAATATTCCTACATCTGGTGAAATTGAGACAATGCTTTATGGCTATTTAGCTTGTGGAGTATTAGTCGCTGGTGGCGTACGTAGATATAACTTAACCTAATAAGTTAATTAATTTAATAATCCTCTGGGGTTTAGTAGCCCTAGCCCCAGGGGAGCTTTTTAGAAAGGCAGACAAATGGCAGCAACGTATGTGACCAAAGCTGAGTTACGTGCTAACTTGGGTATTGGTAGTTTATATACTGATGCAACAGTTGAAGAAGTCTGCCAAACTGCCGAAGATTTATTAAAACAATATTTATGGTTTAACGAAGCACCTGTTGTTGGCGCACAATTACAAAATAACGTGGCCACATTAGTTTTAGCAAATCCTGGTATCTTTGTAGTAGGTCAAACAGTCGCTATTGAAGGCTGTGGCCATCCGTATGGCGGAAGTCAAGTAATCACAGGTGCTTGGCCTGGCACTACAGTTCCAGTGTCTATTGCAACAGCATTTTGGAGTACATACGCATTTAGCAGTTATCCGACAGGATATTCAATTATTCAATTTGCAGAAACACATGCAAATGATCCATTCCACCGCATTATTCCAAGTGGTAAAGCCGTAGGGCCTGACACAAAAGAAATAGATTATGCTGCGACACCTGCCGTAAGAGAAGCTGCCATGATAATTGCAGTGGATGTATGGCAAGCCAGGCAAGTAAGCCAAACTGGTGGGGTGGGCATGGATGGGGTTACTGCCAGCCCTTATCGCATGGGCTATCAGCTGATAAATAGAGTGCGTGGCCTCATCCAGCCGTATTCAAATCCTAATTCATTAGTAGGATAACATGCCAGCTGCGATTACAACATTACGTGGCACACTAGCAACTGATTTAACCAACGCTGGTGTTTGGTCAGTGTTCGCATTTCCACCAGCTACATTACTTGCAAATGCAGTTGTAATTACACCAGGTGATCCTTATATTGTACCAACAAACAATGATCGTACCACTATTGCACCATTAGCAAATTTTAAGATTTTAATGACAAAACCAGCATTAGATAATCAAGGCAATTTGGCCGGAATAGAAGATTACATTGTGGCAGTTGTGACAAAACTTGCTGCATCTACATTAGACTTAAACATATCTAGCATTTCAGCACCACAAATTGTAGCTGCTCAAAGTGGCGATTTATTGGTGTCAGAAATAACAGTATCAATACTAACGAGTTGGAGTTAAACATGAGCCTAACACCAGAGGATTTAGCCTTTCTAAAAAAGATAGGCCAAATAACAGATAAACCAGCACCAACACCTAAAGATAAGGACAAGGAGTAACAATGGCCGTATTTCTAAATAATGCCGCAGTTGTTACGCTAAACAGCGTTGATCTTTCAGCGTATGTAACAGCAGTAACAATTAATCAATCATTTGACGAGCTTGAAATAACAGCTATGGGAGATACAGCCCATAAGTTTGTTAAAGGCTTGGAAGCATCAACAGTCACACTTGATTTCTTGAATGACAACGCAACAAGCGCAACCATTCAGACATTACGTGCTGCTTATGGTACAACTGTGCCATTAACGATCAAACAAACAAATGCTGCAACTAGCGCAAGCAATCCGCTATACAGCACTACAGTTTTAATTAATAACCTACAAAACGTAAATGGATCTGTTGCTGACATCAGCAGTCAGTCCTTAACGCTAACATGCAATAGCGTTATTACAGTTACTACATCCTGAGAGGTTAAACAATGGCAAAGCTACGAGTCACTAGGGTTACTGGGGAATCTACTGAACATAAGATTACTCCAGGTGTTGAGTATGCATTTGAATTGAAGTATGGCGCAGGTATATCTAAAGTCCTGCGTGACCACGAACGGCAAACTGAAATTTACTGGCTTGCTTGGGAATGCTTACGCAGGGCTAATGTAACTGTACCTGTCTTTGGTATTGAGTTTATAGATACTTTAGACACAGTAGAGGTGTTAGACGAAGAAAAAAAATAATTAGGCGGGATTCTTTAACCTACAGTATTGCAGCGCTAGCTGTAGAAACGCAGATACCGCCTAGCGAGTTTATCAACATGGACTCGGATATGTACCAGGCAATTATCCAGGTATTAAAGGATCGAGCAGAAAGGGTCAAAAATGCCAGTCGAGGTCGTAGGCGTTAAAGATGTTGTCAATGGCCTTAGCTTCTTTGATGAAGATACACGTGTCAAAGTTGCAACTGCAATAGATCCATTAATGCGTGATGTAGCTGAAACAGCTAAAAGTTATGTGCCTAGCAATACTGGTGTATTAAGTGGCTGGGCAAAACCATTAGAGTCAGTTGTTAATTACAGACCATTTCCAAAATATAATGCCAGTGATGTTAAAGCAGGTATTGGCTATAATCCTGGTAAAAATACAGCTAGTAAGAATGGCTGGCAAGTTAGCCAGTATGTTTATAACGTAAGTAGAGCAGGATCAATATATGAAACTGCTGGAAGATTAAATCCTAATGGCAGGGCAGCATTTCAGATGACACCAAGTAAAGGTGCTAGCGGTACTTACACATTAGCATCACCTAAAAGCCGAGCATTTAGAGAATATCAAAGCAATAACCCGTTTGCTAGCCAGCAATTTATTGCAGCATTAGAGCCAGTAACAAAACCTGCCAGAATACCTGGCGCTCGTGGTGCAGGTGGTCGTAAGCAACAAGGCCGATTAATTTACAAAGCATGGGCTAAAGCAAGCCCTAAAGTTTATGAAGCTATATTAAAAGCCATAGATGATAGTGCTGCCACATTTACTAGACGTACAGAAATTAAGAAGGTGGCATAGTGGCAAATATTTATGTAGCGGCATCGGCCACATGGAATGGCAAGGCATTAAAAAAGGCTAAAAAAGATGTTAATGCATTTGACCAACAAATCAAAAACTTTGCTAAAACCTTTGGTGCTGCATTCTCAGCTAGAGCGCTTATGCGATTTAGTAAGTCAGCCGTTAATGCATTTGCGGCAGATGAAAAGGCAGCTAAAGCCTTAGAGCAACAATTAAAAAATACTGGTTACGCATTTGCCACAGCACCTATCGAGCGATATATAGCCAATTTACAAAACACTACAGGTGTGGTAGATGACCAATTAAGACCAGCCTTTCAGCAATTATTAACTGTTACTGGATCAATTACTAAAAGTCAAGATGCATTAAATACAGCGTTAAACGTATCAGCAGCCACAGGTAAATCTTTAGGTGAAGTTACAGCTGCATTGGCTAAGGGATTTGCAGGACAAACAACAGGATTAAGCAGACTCAATGCAGGATTAACTAAAGCCACATTAAAAACTGGCGACATGGATAAGATATTAGGTGAGTTAAATAATAAGTTTGGCGGTCAGGCTCAGGCTAGATTAAGCACTTATGCTGGCAAAATTGATTTATTAACTGTCAGGGCTCAAAGTGCCAAAGAAATTATTGGCGAAGGCATAGTTGATGCGCTGACTACATTATCAGATGATAAGACCATAGATAACTTAGCAACTAGCATGGAAGATTTTGCTAAAGCCACAGCCGATACAGCTCGGGGCATAGCAGTAGTAGTAGATAAACTAAAAAGCGTTCCTGGCGTTAGCAAGTTATTTAGCGTTGAAGCAATACCAGTAGTAGGTGCTTATTTAGGTGGATTTAGGGATTTAGGTGCAAGAAGCCGTAATCAGGCAGATCGTGGTGGCCAAGAACGCACTATGGGGCGTATCTTAAAAGCACAAAGACAACAAGAAATTAAAGCAGGTAAAGAATTACTGTCATTAAAAAAGCAAGAAGTTACCACGCTTAAAGAAAAAACGGCTGTAGATAAACTACGGGATCAATTTGATGTTGAGCGCATAGGCTTGACGAAAGCACTTAATGAAGCTACAGACGATGAAACCAAATTACGCCTACAATCAAAAATAGCCATATTAGATAATAACGAAGCATTGGCAAAGAAAATATTAGCGGAATTAGCGGCAGCTGAAGCAGCCAAAAAATTAGCAGCTACCTACGATCAGGCTTTAGAGTCTGTCAAACTTATGAACGCCAAAATAGCAGCATTTTTAATGAGCATGAGTCTTAAAGGATTTGATATACCAGGATTGGATAAATTGACAAGCGGTGGTGCTGTTAGTGCTGGCGGTGGTCCAAGCGAAATAACAGGAACATTAGGCGGCAGCATATTTGATCCAAGTTTTGCAAGACGTGGTGAAGAACGATCTATGGCTGAGTTAAAGATAACTGTAGATACCCAAGCCACAGGTGATAGATTTGCAGCGCTGATAGCAGAAAGTTTACAGATAGCTCAAAAGTCTGGCGTATCATATGGAATTGCTGGTGGCTTGTAATGGCTGTGCCTACAATTAATGCAGTAATTAACTTTAGCACTGGGCCATCATTTGCACAGGCTTTTTTAATTGATTCAGGTATTTTAGGCACAAACGTATTAGCAGATAGCGCAGCTGTAATTGTCGATGTATCAAATCAAATAAACAAAATAGAAACAAGCAGGGGTAGAAATCCTTTAAGCGATCAATTTCAAACTGGCACGTTATCGCTACGCATAGTAGATCAAAATGGCGATTTCAACCCAGAAAATCCAGCCAGCCCTTATTACACATATTTAACACCTATGAAAAAGGTGCAGGTTACAGCCACCTACAACAGTATTACTTATCCTATTTTTTCAGGATTTATTACAAGTTATGTAACCACATATCCTAAAGAAGCTGAGGACGTTACTTACACCACTATACAAGCCGTAGATGCCTTTAGATTGGCGTTCAATGCTCAAATAAGCACAGTTACAGGTGCAAGTGCAGGTGATCTGAGCGGCACTCGTATTAATCAAATACTAAACACGATCTCATGGCCTACCACTATGCGTGATGTCGATACTGGATTAACAACTTTACAGGCTGATCCAGGCACACCTAGAACAGCTTTAGCAGCTTTACAAAACGTGGCAGATAGTGAATATGGTGCATTTTATGTTGATGCAGATGGTAAATTTGTTTTCCAAGATCGCACAGTCACAGTCAGTTCAGTAACTGCCACACCTACAGTTTTTGCTGATGACGGCTCAGGCATAGAATATAAAGACGTAGCCTGGATATTGAATGACACTTTAATATTTAATAAAGCCACAATTACTAGGGCAGGTGGTACAGCTCAGGTGGCTACAAATCAAGCATCTATTGATAAATATTTTCTGCATAGTTATTACCTGGATGGTTTGCTAATGCAAACAGATGCCGTAGCTTTAGATTATGCCCAAGCATATGTGGCTAGTAGGGCTGAAACATCTATACGATGTGATGCTATTGAGTTGGATTTATACACTCCAAATTATGATGCAGGTATTGTTGCAGCCTTAGATTTAGATTTTTTTGACCCTATTACTGTTAAAACTACCCAGCCAGGTGGTTCAGTCCTTGAAAAAACATTACAAATATTTGGGGTTAAAAACTTGATTACGCCTAACAGTTTTAGGGTCGTATTCACTACACTAGAGCCAGTGATCGATGGCTTCATAATTGGAACTGATTATGGGGTTTTAGGTCAAAACGTACTATCTTACTAAGGAGTAATAATGCCAACTTTTCCAGGTGCTACAGGTGATGTAGTAACAGCTGCTATGTGGAATGGACTGCCAGCATTTACAGTCCAGACTGCTAAAACTGCTGATTACACAGCTGCTAGCGGTGATGAATACCAACAATTAATACTAATGAACAAAGCCACAGCGATTGCATTTAAGATTCCAACTGATGCAACATATAACTTTGCTGTAGGTACTGTTATTACAGTATTAAATATCGGTGCAGGTACTTGCACTATCAGTGCGGTTACATCTGGTACTACAACAGTATTAAGTGCTGGCGCAACAGCAGCACAACCAACACTTGCACAATACAAATCAGCTGCATGTATTAAAACAGCTGCTAACGCTTGGTATGTAGTGGGAGCTATTGCTTAAATGTTAAATATAATTTCTGCTATTAACCAATCTGCTACACCCGCACCACCTGCAAACATTATAGATTATTTAGTTGTGGGCGGTGGAGGTGGCGGTTCAGGTAGTGATCGTGGTGCTGGCGGTGGTGCAGGCGGCTTACGTTGCACTGTAACTGCTACTGGCGGTGGTGGATCATTAGAAACCGCTCTAACAATAACGCCTTCAACTAATTACACAGTAACTGTCGGTGGTGGTGGTGCTGGTGCAGTTGCTGCTCAAGGTAGTGCAGGCACTAATTCTGTATTTTCCACAATAACTTCAATCGGTGGCGGTTATGGCGGATATCGTTTTGGTGCTGGTTCAACTGGTGGATGTGGTGGCGGTGGTGCTACTGGTCCTGGCGGTGTTCCAACTAGTCCTGGTAGCGGAACAGCAAATCAAGGTTATGGCGGTGGTGTTGGATTAAATCTTTCGCCAGCATATCCAACTGGCGGCGGTGGTGGTGCTGGTGCAGTTGGGTCAGCAGGCGCTGGTACGCAAGGTGGAAATGGTGGTAACGGAGTAGCAACTTCTATTAGTGGAAGTTCTGTTACTTATGCTGGCGGCGGTGGTGGCACAGTTGATCCAGGTGCGGGTACGGCAGGTGCTGGTGGATTAGGAGGCGGTGGTGCTGGTGATCCAAATGGAGGAACTGCAACTAGCGGAACTGTTAATACTGGCGGTGGCGGTGGTGCAACAGCTGGAAACACAAATTCTAGCGGTGCAGGCGGATCAGGTATAGTAATTTTAAAATATTCAATAAGTAATACAATAACTATCGGTGCTGGTTTAACTGGCAGTACTATTACTTCTGGATCATACAAAATAACAACAATTACAGCTGGTACTGGAAACGTGAGTTGGATATAATGGCACATTACGCATTTTTAGATAAAAATAACATTGTAACCGAAGTTATTACAGGTATTGATGAAACTGAGTTAATAGAAGGTTTAGATCCTGAAACTTGGTATGGAAACTTTAGAGGCCAAACCTGTAAGCGTACTTCATATAATGGCAATATAAGATATAACTATGCTGGTATTGGTTATACTTACGATGCACAGCGTGATGCATTTATAGCACCAAAACCTGCTAATGCTATTGGATTTGATGAAGAAACTTGCAGGTGGATTACACCAAAGGTAGATCATGAAGCCTTTGCTGAGTAAAGCTGCTGAGCAGTTAAGAGATCAAATTGATACCTGGTATCCAGATCGCAGGACTACCAGTGATGGGTGGATTGGTGATGCTCGTCATAGCGCCACCAAATCGGATCATAATCCAGACAAATCTGGGATCGTCCGAGCCATTGATATTGATTCTCGCCTGGATTCATCCGAACAGATCTCAATATATTTGGCTGACCAAATCCGAGTCTGTGCAAAAACCGATAAGCGTATATGTTACGTAATACACAATGGCTTTATTGCATCAAAAATTATGGGCTTTAAGTGGCGCAGGTATCGTGGAATTAACCCACACAAAAAACACATACACATAAGTTTTACTAAGGCTGGCGACACAGACGGCAAACCTTTCGATATACCACTACTAGGGGGCAAGATATGAAACTATCAAGAAAACATAAAGCAGCAATTAAGTCTTATTTAAGAGCTGTGGCAGCTAGTGGAATTGCGTGTGCGCTCGCTATTGCAGCTGACATGCATCCTGCTTATGCCGCATTATTAGCCAGTTTGGTTGGGCCACTAATCAAAGCCATTGATCCTACATCTGGACAAGAAGCTGATTATGGTGTAAATGCCAAATGAGTCCTGGAGAATGGGCTGGCTTTTTCGCTGGCGTTTGCGCCGTGCTAACAAGCGTTCTAATCGGATTACGTTTTTTAGTTAAAGGTTGGCTGAATGAATTGCGACCTAATGGTGGCCAAAGCATGAAAGATCAATTAACAAGGCTTGAACAGCGTGTTGATGATTTATTCATTATCATAAGTAAGCAATAATTACAACATGGCTACTACACGCAAACGTAGAAAGATTAATAAGCGCAAGGTGCGTAAATCACCTGAGCCATTAACTAAACTAGAAGTGTTTTATATTGCTAAGCATGAAATGTATCGTGCTGCACGTAAGGCTGGATTTTCCGAGTCAGTTGCCTTATACCTAATGGATAATCCTGATTCAATGCCTGATTGGGTTGTTGGAGATGGCGGAATTATCCCAAGTATCCCTACTCCAGATGAGGACGAAGATTAAGCGTTGGCTAGTAATCAGCGATTTACAAGTACCTTACCATCATGAAACAGCTGTCAAAAACGTTATTAAACTTGCAAGACGTGAGAAGTTTGACGAAGTTTTATGCGTTGGTGATGAGATCGATTTTCAAACCATTAGCCGTTGGGCTGAAAAAACACCTTTGGCTTATCAGCAGACCATTCACGCTGATCGTGAACAATGCAAAGAAATATTGTGGGATCTCGGAGAGTACAGCCGAGAGATGCATATTATCCGCAGTAATCATAGTGATCGCCTTTATAGCACTTTACTCAAAACACCTGGCTTAATCAGTCTGCCTGAGCTGCAATACCCTAAGTTTATGGGGTTTGCTGAAATGGGCATGACCTATCACAAAACAGCCTATGAGTTTCATCCTGGCTGGGTACTGGCTCATGGTGATGAGGGCAATATGTCACAGCACGCTGGGATTACAGCCTTAAATTTGGCCAAAAAATGGGGTAAATCAGTTATTGCTGGCCATAGTCATAGGCTGGGCATGAGTGCCTATTCAGAGGCCATAGGAAGCCATTACAGGCCTTTATATGGCGTTGAGGTAGGTAACCTAATGAATCGGCAGAAAGCCTCTTATTTGCGCTATTATGCCGCAAATTGGCAGATGGGGTTTGCTATACTAGAAGCCACAGGTAAAAGTCTTACACCTACCCTAATACCTGTGAATAAAGATGGCAGTTTCACAGCACTTGGCAAGGCTTACGGCTGATTTTGTTATCAGATCGTTACCAAATACTGGCCACAAATACCTAACAAAGTCAGATCTAAGTAGCACACTACATCTGTGCCACAAAGTGTGGTGCAGAAAGTAGGGCTACAAATGGCTGAATTATGGTGGTTAGGTTTTATTATCGGTGGCAGTATTGGCTTGGCATTATCCATGCTTTACAGCTGGCGAATTGATGTCCATTACCAAAATGGATACTGGGCTGGCAGATCTAGTGGGTGGAAATCTGCTAATGAACATTATGAGAAAGTACGCAAATTAAGAGCAGAAACAGTTTTCGATTATGACAAAAACTGAGCAATTGTTTGCAGATGCAACAGATCTTATCCATGCAAGGGGCGCACATTACGGCCATCCGCACAGTCAGCACAGTCGTATTGCGGAGTTATGGTCGGCCTATTTGCATTTTCCAATTACGTCAAATCAAGTGGCTATGTGTATGGCACTGGTCAAGATCAGTCGATCAGTCGAAAGTCCAGAGCTTGACGATAATTACAAAGACGCAGTTGCGTATATTGCTATATCCAAAACCTGCCATGAAGCTATGCAAGACAGCGCACTAGATTGGCAGGAGTAATGTTTAACTTACAAGATTACGAAACAGTTGAGGAACGATTAGAAAAATGGTGGAAGGAGTATCCCGATGGACGAGTGGAAACAGAGCTTATCGAGGCCTCAAACACTCGATACATTGTTAGTGCTAAGTTATATAAAACGGAAGCGGATGCGAAAGCGTGCGCTACCGGGTTGGCATCTGAGACGATTACAGAAAAAGGTGTTAATAGCACTTCTGCATTGGAGAATTGCGAAACTTCAGCGATCGGTCGTGCGCTTGCAAATGTTGGTTTTGCAGCTAAAGGAAAACGTGCGAGCCGAGAAGAGATGGCCAAAGTAGAAGCAGCGGACAAAAATGTCTATGAGCAGAAACTAGAAAAACGCAGGTATGGTAGTCCAGGCAGTAGATCAGCAGCTGTCGAGGATGCATTACGCCAGTCGTTTGAAGTTGATAACAAGCAAGATGATCCACAACTTTGGAACATTGAAAAAGCGGTAGATGCAATAGGCAAATCAACACCAGCCGAGCCACCAGTTTGTTGTAGTGCTGGTCATATATTGAAGCAAGGTGTGGCTAAGACAGGCAAGCCTTATTATGGCTATGTTTGCAAGGCATCAAACAAAGATCATGCTAAATGGGCAAAGATGACAGCTCAAGGACATTGGTATTTTGAAGGGGGTGAATAATGGGATATATAGCAATTATTAACGGATCAGGAGTTACTGTCGAATTAGATGACAATGGTGC
>OGWJ01000091.1_pt1 | contig 13242 bp, 25 predicted proteins | sample 1575991 | NCBI WGS metagenome assembly OGWJ01 (sample SAMN07581533, study PRJEB24739) | freshwater metagenome | place: Singapore | collected 2015-01 | reverse complement strand
GTTTCCCAGTCACGATACGCGGAGGGTTTTTAGTTAGAACTTGTGTATGTCCGTTATTGTACCACTTACAACCTTTTGTTGTTGGTCTTCGATTGATTCTACCTAATGTCCATTCGTTTCCTGGGTGAAACGAACAGAATTTATTATTTTTTCCATCATTATACCATTTACTTTTTTTATTTCTTTCGGATATTGTTTGTGATTGTAATGATTTGTTTTTTTCTGATTGTTTCTTACCGAAGGTGCCTTCACCACCTTCGGTCAAATTATAACCATTTTTAAAACTTTGAAATTCTTTTATGAAAAGTGGTTCCATCTCTTTTAGGGTGTGATATTTTTCCTTTGATTGGTATATGACTTCCCACTTAAAATTATCCCAACCATATTTTTTAATAGCTAAATGCTCTGCTGCCTTTCCCTTTACCAATGTAATAGGGGGTTCCGTTTGATTTACGAATGTATGCGTAGATGTAATAAATATTCATGCTGGTATACTCCTATTCAGTTACTAGAGTCGGTGGATGTTTCCGCATCGCGACCGACACCTTTATTTATAACACTTGCTTTCGGAACGCTGCCTAATTATTGCAGTTGATAAATTATTCTTGCTGAGGCATAATATTCTATATGGCAAAATACATTCCAAAGGTTATACCAGAGCCAATCTGGGAGGCACGCAGCGAACCATGCTCAAACATTGACTTGGTTCTTGCGTTTCAATGGTACAATGACAATAAGAGCAGCAAAGATGCTCGCAAGTATTTGCTAGATTATCTGGACAAGAATCAGCAGATCACTCCGCTGCAAAAACAAGCAGCGGATTCTCTCAATCTGTCTTGGAATATTGTAGATGGCTGGCTGGCGCGATGCATTGAGCGTGGCGCATGGGTTGCTGATGTTACATACCGTAATTTTGCGGAGCACATAAATGTCTTTCGAGAAAGATTGGACAAAATTATTGAAGCGAAAGGTCTTGCTGCGCCAGTCGTTGCCGATTCGAATGTCGTCTCCAATGTCATCTCAATTCAAGAGCGAGTCCAAGGAAAAGTTGATTTCTTCATCATGGAACTTGAGGCCAAGTTTGATAACATTTGGCACAAGCAAAGCGGAGAAGAATTTGTACCATACACCTGGATGGTCGAGAATGAAGTAAAGCCAATGCATGCTTTCAAGATTGCAGAATACTTTCGAAAGCGTGTTGCTGATTGGATTGCGATCATTGAATCTAAAGATGAGTATGTAAAAGAATCATATCCTCGCCCTCGCAAAGAAATGATTGCAGCCGCCAAATTCTTCGGATTGATTCTGACCGATGCTGAGAAGTTGGCAGCAAATAAGAATGCTGCACGCAAGCCACGCAAGAAGAAGCCGATCTCTCTTGAGAAGAGAGTGCAGAATTTACAGTACAAGAAAGATGATATCGACAACAAGTTGGTTTCGATTGATCCTGTAAAGATTCTGGGCGCACAGAAACTGTGGATTTACAATACTAAGACTCGCAAACTTGGCGTCTATGTGGCGGCTGATGATGCAGGTCTGAATGTAAAACGATCAAGCATTGAGAATTATAAATACAGTGAGTCGATTTCGAAAACACTCAGAAAGCCAAAGGATGTTTTATCTCGAGTTCTGGAGGGCGGCAAGATTATATTGCGCAAGGTGATGAGCGAGATTAATTCCAAACCTGCAGAACTTAATGGCAAAATTAACAAGGAAACAATACTCTTGCGTGTTGAGTAGAAAACGAAAATTTCAAAGGTATGAATCATGATTGCAATCTTTAGCAATTATTTGAATCAATCCGAATACAAACTCATTCGAAAGTTTGCCAGATTTGCGCTGAACAAACTTGTTCGAACAAGTCGACAAAAGAAAGCAAGAATTACAATCTGTATTTCTTCTCAAGAAGAAATTAAACAAAAAGAGTCAGATTCGAACTTTCGAATGCATGAGGCTTGGTGCGTATACAAAGGCACCGATTCGAATTCTTACAAGCAATTTGAAATTGTTCTAAATGTAAAAAGAATCAATCGAAGAGCAAAGAAACAAATAGTGCAGTTTAAGAATCTTCTGACTGATCTCGGGCACGAAATGGTGCATGTTTCACAATATCTAAATAGTGAGATGTTTGACTATGTCAACGGAGATGTGAGATATCGTGGCGTTGTTTATGACTCAAGTCATTACAACGATGAAGAAAAATATTTCTTTTCTCCATGGGAAGTTGCTGCATATGGAATGGAGAAAGGGCTGTATACATTGTTTTGTAAACAATATTCTAAAAATTATGAATAGAATTCTAAAATTTAAACAATTTATTCAAGAACAAAATAATACAACTAGACCACATGCAATCATATTAAGTGGTGCTCCAGGCTCAGGTAAAAGTGTGATTGCTAGGCCACTTGTTGGCGGATTAGGATTTCAAGAAATAGATCCAGATCATGCATTTGAATTTTTGATGCGAAAACATGGTTTGGATATGAGAATGCCACCTCATGAAGAAGAAGTTCGAAATAAGTTAAGAGAAAGAGCAAATGCAATCACAGATAGAAAAATACAAAATGCAACTAAGCGTGGACGAAATATCATTTTAAATAAAACTGCAAAAGATTTTGCCCATACTCAAGAAACCAAGAACAATCTTGAAAGATCAGGATATAACACGCATATGATCATGGTACATACTGATGACGATGTTTCAAGGCAACGAAATATTCGAAGAGGTGACGAGGGCGGAAGAACCGTTCCTGAACACATAAGACAACATATATGGAATGCAGTAAATGGCCTAAGAGGAGAGTACAAAAAAATGTTTGGTGAAAATTATCACGAAATACACAATTCTATTGATCACAAAACAGCCACTGAAGAAGAAAGGAATCAACTAAACGATACAATGAGATCTTTGATGACGCATTTTGAGAATCAAGTAGGATCTAAAAAAATGACAGAAGAAACAAAAAAATACAGTCATTATGATCCAGAAGAATGGCACAAAGCGTCACATGAAGATGAATATTATGATGTGAATTTTTAAAAAATTTTTACTCAAGGAGTTGTACAAAGAAAATATTATGGCTAAGAAAAAAAGTTATGAGTTCCGAGAAAAAGACTATAATCGGAACAGCGAAGGATTGAGACAGCGTCGTCTAAAAGACGAGTCTCGTTGGAAATTTAATTCGAACCATGAATCGGAAGAATTCTTAGACGACGATGAAGAAGGCTTCTGGTCTGATGACAGAGATTCAGAAGAACGGCGATTTTAAGAACCTTGCAGCCCTCTGCAGAGCAGACTTAGGGTAGGGTAGCCTTCAAATTCAGACCGCTGCAATGGGCTTGCAGGAGGTTTTACAGACGCATGCAAGTCATTGATTTTATTAAAGTTTTTTCGGTTTACTTTTTAGACGAAAAAAGCGATAATGATAATATGAAAACGAAGTCTGAAAACCAAGTCGCGCTGGTGAATGCGCGTCAGGAACTCGAGTCTGCCGTTGCCACGGTCAAGGCGATCCGCGCTCGCATCAAGGATCTGACGGTGGTTGTGAAGACCGAAAAGGCGATCAATAGAACTGCCGCTATTGTGGCTCGCGACGCCAAGTTGGAAGCCAAGCGCGAGCGCATGGCGCTGCAGATCGCGCGTCTTGAGGCTCGTCTTGCCAAGATGAAGGGGATTTAATATGAACGCTGAACTGATCAACGAAATCAAGAACGACATTCGTGCGCTTCAGGCGAAGTTGGACGAGATTATCGAACGCAACAGCAAGCCGCAAGTCATGCCCGAGTATGATCTTGACATCGCATTGACGATGTACGCTGATCATCTGAAGGCAGACTACAACAAGTGCAACCAAGACGTCAGCGACGCCAAGTTTGATATTACATTCGAGCGTGGTCGCAAGTTTATCAAGGTTGTGAAGACTTCTTGGGGTTCGCGTTCGGTGCATAGTTTCATCTGTATTCAGCCGCACGGCAAGTTTCAGTTTGGCGACATTCTGAAGGCTGCTGGTTGGGCTGCTCCTGCGAAGAATTTTGCTCGCGGCAATGTTCTGAATCCGAGTTCTTATGTTAATCATCGATGGACGGGTGCCTAATGTCAGTAGCAGTCCCTAAAATTGGTTCGCGTGTTCGTGTTACGACAGTCTATCCGAACAGTTATGCATATCGTGGTGAAGATAACAACTATGTGACATACACTCGCGAGGGTGTCGTTGTGAAGTCTATCTTCAACGATCCGTTCATGTTCGCTGTTGAGACTGGCGCACCCGATCATCCTGTGAGCGAATTCAATGCAAAGTCGCAGCATGTTGTCAAGATCGAGTATGTGATTGGTGGTGCGCAGCAAATTGCGACCGACAAGAAGGCATGGAAGGTCAAGAGCGCAGACGGCAAGAGCATCTATCTTGTTCAGCGTGTGAATGGCAAGTTTTCTTGCACGTGTAAGGGTTTCGAGTTTCGTCGCGACTGTAAACACATCAAGGTTGCAGCATCAAAGTAGATTTGTTAGGATTCGTTATCGCAAGTGTGTAGAGTGAAGCCTTTTCTGTAACCTTTTGATATATATTCTTGCAGTTTTTCTGGGCGAATTCTGGTTCTATGTCCACCATTGGTCACACATATGAGCCCTTTTATTGCCTTGCCTCTAAGTGAAGAAAACTTTTTGAAATTTTCTGGATGTTCAAAAAATTTTCTTCTTTTGGTTTCACTAATTTTTCTTTTTTGTTCTTCAGACATAGGAATTCCTTTATTATGAGCAGGTCTCCCTGTATTCCAAGATGTTCTGCCTTTAAGATAAGAAGTTTTTTGAGAGAGACTCATCTTTTTTCTGGATTCAGCAGATGGAATTCTGCCTTTAGATTTGGCACCAATTTTTCTTCTTGATTCTTCAGAGAATTTCATACCACTTGTTCCATCTCCACCATCAGTCATGTTCAGCAAAATTCCAGTTCCGTTGTCTTTGCGACCAAACCATCTGATGTATCGACGCTCAAGTGCAAGTGCTCCGATCTCTGTGAGACCAGATTCCATTATGACTATTTTAGATTTATCTTTAGGGATTTGCACCCAGCGACCATGCTGTTTCCAAGCACGACCTCCGCTGCCTTTGCCAATGTAATATGGCAACCCAGTCTTTCGGTTGATGTATGCGTAGATGTAATAAATATTCATTGCTGATGCTCCTCTTTAGCGTTAGAGTCCCTGGATACTCCAATATCGCGAGGGACGCCTTTATTTATATATTTTGTAATGTTTCAAAAAAGGCTGCATAGAGAGTTGTTGCAAGTTATTGATTTATTTAAGAAAATATCTCTTTACTTTTAACTCTTGCAAGCGCATAATATAACTATGATGAAGCAAACGGTAACAGTTATGAAAAAGCGCGAAATGCTTGACAAAATGCTGGTTCTAGCCACCAACGCTCATGCGGGTCAATTTGATCGCGGCGGCAATCCCTACATTCTCCATCCCCTCAAGGTCATGCATTACCTCAAGACCGATGATGAAGAACTCAAGTGTATTGTATTAGGTCATGACATTGTTGAGGACACGGGAACCACATATCAGCAACTCCGCGAGGCTGGCATGAGCGAGCGAGTGATTGATGGAATTCGTGCTCTTACGAAGGTGCCAGGGCAAACATACGATGAGTACAAGCAGTGCGTTTTTGCCAATATTGATGCTATGCGAGTTAAGATGGCTGACCTCCGACACAATACCGATATTCGCCGTCTTAAGGGTGTGAGTGAAAAGGACATTGCCAGAATGGCAAAGTACCATCAATTTTTTATGGAAATTCAGTCCAGGATTGAATAATATGAGTGATAAAATTAAATTTGTTCAAGGGAGTTTTCTTAATGTCATATAAAAATGCATTGACGGCTGCTGGCGCCGAAGTTGTTGAATTTGACTACTTTGGTTCATATCAAGGCGACTGGGTTGCTCTTGTTGAATACAAGGGCGAGCGTGGTTGGGTGCAAGGTTCATTTGGATCCTGCGATCATTGCGATGCTTTTGAAGCAGAGTTCGGTTGGGGGTTTGAAGAGGACGGCGAAGAAACTTCAGAACAGTATCAGGCACGACTTGCCTCTTTCGGCGAATCGTATCTGAGCGGATTGCAAACAACTGAACAAGTGGCCAAATACTTTGAGCGGAATGTCGAATGGGATTCTGAATCCGAAGAAGCCGCAAAGTGGATTCGCAATACCAGCAAATATCATGGAGTAATGTAATGAATAGCGTAATGACAAAGATGAAAAAGATGATCGTAGCAGGTTTGATTCTGATTTCTCTCACAGGCTGTGAGAAAATGCGAAGCAATGTCACTACATTCGTAGATGGTTACGCGATTCGTTGCATCGATGGAACTCAATATGTGCTGTTGACTTCCGCGAACGGAAATGCAATCACGCCACATGTTGGCACAGACGGAAAGCCAAAGGGCTGCGTGGAGGTAACGCAATGAACGAACGAATGAGACAACTTGCTGAACAGGCTGGCATCGCCATTTGGGGAGATGCCATGTATATGTTTAATCCAAAGAATACTCTAGATTCAACTGTTATGTCGAAATTTGCCGAGTTGATTGTTCAGGAATGTGTTGATATTGTATCTCAATGCAATGTTATGAATGTTGATCCTATAGTACATGTTCAAAAACATTTTGGTCTTGAGTAATGAACTACACACCAGACTGTTGGGTAGTTCTTCGCATTGTCAGCATCAAAGATGACAATGCGATTTTCTATCGTCTGCTATCTGGATGGATCGGTGGCTATACTTATGGTGATGCTTGGAGATTGAATAGCGGCATTACTAAAATAGAAGATGCTGATACACATTGGCTTGTTCATGGCCAGAGCGGCAGTGTCTATCGTTGCGGTAAAAATTCATATCGCTGGAGCACATTGACTTTCAGCAAGTACACCGAATGGCAAAACAAACTTGGTGAAGAAAATATTTCAATGATGCCAGAAGATACTGACTGGCTCAATGTAGATTGGGGATTGAAAAATGACTGATGAAAAAGTTACAAAGGCTCTAGACGCATTGGCTGAACTCACTCAAGAGATGCAAAAGTGCAAAGAGCAATATGAAGTCGAGAATGATACTTGGTGGAATGGCTTGACTGAGAAAGAACGCCAAGATGCATTTTATGCTGTATGTAAGAGAATCTATCAAGGCGACATCGTTGATCACGGATCATATCGTTATGTGATTTATGATGTATTTGGATTTGGTCCTGAGATGTATGGCGCTGGCATGGATTGTGGTTACATGGAAATTCATAATTCTATATTCACTGCTGGTGAAAAGAATGCGTAAAGAACTCGACGAAGCACTGTGTAAGAAGTATCCTGAGATTTTTAAAGATCGACATGGAGATATGCGCACAACAGCCATGATTTGGGGATTTCAGTGTGACGATGGATGGTACAACATCATCGACGCTGTTTGTGCGCAAATTGAAAATCGAGAACGCAACAATAATAGCGTAGAGTGGCTTTCAGTTTTTGCTACGCAAGTCAAAGAGAAGTATGGCACACTGAGGTTTTATTATGTTGGTGGCGATGACTTCATCGATGGTGTTGTCGCAATGGCAGAAGCAATGAGCGCAGTGACTTGTGAAGTGTGCGGTGCTCCTGGCAGACTGCGCAAAGGTGGTTGGCTGAAAACACTTTGTGATGAACATGCAAAGGAACAGGGATATGATAAGTTTGACGAAGAGCAAGAATAACCCTTTACTTATAACTCTTGCTATAGTATAATAGAAGCATGACTAGAGGCATGGAAAAGATGTTTATCAAGACTCCTGAGAATGGTTACTTCTTTAAGAAGGACAAGATTCAGATCATCGAGAATCACTATGGTGCCAAATACATGGGGTTCTGGGCAATAAAGTGGTCTGAGAATCTTGGCTGGTCATCATACCCTGTTGATGTTTTCTATCAACCGAATCCAGATGTATCAAAAGGTCATACACATTACTTTGGAATGTACATTAGCGAACGAGGCGATGTGATGATCTGCAATGCTGAGAGTGCATTCAGTGAATCAATCACTGGTATTCTGACTGATGATGGTGAAGTGATTGTGAGTCGCTATCGTCATGATTGTGTGATCAAAGAAGATTATATGATTGATGGTGGGCGCGATTACACTCGATCAAGTGGCGGCAAGTTTGTGAATGTCACTGTGAAGAATGGTGAATTTGTTTTGGAGGAAATCAAGTGATGATTCAGAATTCATTGTGGGGGCGAGACGAAATGATGGTCGTTGCAGCCTTCAGATACTGCCTGGGGCGAAGAACTTATATTGTGAATGATTGTGCTGAGTGGCTAATTGCAAACTGGCAAACATTCAGCGACAAGACTCGCGAGGTTATTCAGCGCGACTTGGAAGAAGAATTTGTTCGCGATGCCCGTGACAGAGCCGAGAGTAGCAAATATCCTGCGCTTGGCATGGACATGGATCGGCAGCAGTGGGAGCGCGTCCGTGCGCTTTGGAGGAATGACAAATTGTAAACAAGATGAAAATTCAAATTCGTATTGCCAAAACTCCGATGGACAAAAAAATTGCTAATGACATTGTGATAAATCATCATTCATATGTGGCATCTGTTCGAACAGTTGGCAGATGTTTGAAATACATTATTTCTGTTGATGATCGTGATGTTGGAACATTTTGGATTGGTAGCGGATTTAAGCCAACGCCAAAAGCAATTTTGAATTACTTCGAAAAGACTCAAAAAGAATTTGATGCAATGTTTAATTCTGTTGCTGACAATAAAAGATTTGCATTGGCAGAGAAAATACCAAATTTAGGTTCTCAAGCATTGAAAATCATAAGGAATCGTGCAGCGCAAGATTGGTTTGATTCTTATGGTGATGATCTTGTTGCAATAGTGACGACAATCGGTACAGGAAAATCTGGTTCTGTTTATCTTGCAGACAATTGGACAAAGATAGGTGAAACTGCGGGATTGCCGACAAACAGAAAATCTGTTTCGATGAAATGGGACGATTCAGAAAACATAGCGAAAAAATTTGTGAAACCTACTGGTGAAAACAAGAAAACAATTTTGATAACTCGTAATTTGAAGAGAATAAAGTTTGAGAGAGAAAGGGCAAATGAACAAGAAAATTCAACAATTGGCTGAACAAGCAGGATTTATGCTTTGGCAAGATGAAGCGCACAATCCAGGTGATGTGATTGATTGGGCTGCAAGGTATGATGATGAACTAGTCAAGTATACTGAATTGGTTGTTCGAGAATGTATTGCGCAATGTGATACTGTAAACAGTCAAAATTATATTGCCGAACACTTTGAAGTGAATATTGAGGGGTTGTCTCCAGTCAAGAAAGAAACGATTGATTTGGAATTTTCAGATGAAGAGTTGTTGAAGTATATGAAGATGGCACATGAGTTGGACATCACATTCAATCAGTTTGTTGAGCGAGCATTGAAAGAAGCAATCCTCAATGCTCCCTGTGATTTGGATAAAGAGTGAAATATGAACAAGAAAATAACAATTGAACTTGATTGGGAAACTATTGATCGAATCACAACTTGTTCAATGAAGAGTATTGTTGAAGGGCTTGAGAATGATCTTGAGCATCGTAAGAATGATACTGGGATGGCAATCTTTGAGAAAGACAAAAGGAAGGATGTCGCTTTAATTCAGAAGCATATCGAGGCTTTCAAGTTGGTTTTGAGATATTACGGAGAAAATTACGGAGAAGATGCAAATGAAAGCGAAAGAGTATAATCTAATCGTACAGTGCGTTGAGTCTGGCGTGCGATTGGGTTGGAATCGTGCTCACAAGCATGAAGAGCATCCTGAGTCTGAATCAATACAGCAGGCGATTCAGAATGCTGTAATGAACGAAATTTGTGAGTGGTTTGATTTTGATGGAGAAAGCAAAAATGAATAAAGTTTTTAAGGATGAGAATGGCAAAAGTTGGGAAGCATTCGATCGATTTGATTTTGAACAACTGATCTTGGAATGCTGGCGCGTGACAGATGACATACAAACAGTCAACGAATATCTTCTTGATGCTCCTCTTGAGGAGAATCGTCAGGACAAGATTGCAAATATGTTGTTGGGCATCGAGGCTCTCTATTCAGTAAAGTTTGATAAACTCTTTCGTCAATTTGAACAGTTGATTCGCGAACACTCAAAGACTTTGGATGCAAATCTTAAAAATGAATTGAAAGAGGATATGGTTCATAAGAACTTGACTGATAGCCTCAAAGATTATGCATAAAGTCATGAGAAAAGACAATGATTCTTAAACAACCAAAATGTTTCACAGAAACGCAGTGGAAAATCTATCTGACTGAGATTCAGGCAGTCAAGAACAATAAGAATCTTGACATTTGTTTTGATTGTACGGTAGACTATCAGTCATTCATGCGTAAACAAGGAAAATGTGAGTTTCCAATGAAACGATTGAATAAGATCGCGGAGTATACATGATCATTCTTCCTGTCTTTGATTTGTTGGCTCTTGTTGCAGCAATTTTTGTTGCTCTTACAAATCGTGGAACAATTGTTGGTTTTGTATTCACTGGTATTGTGATTTGGCAAGTTTTGATTCTGGTGAAGTTTTTTTCAAAACATCCTTGACAAAAACACAGAATGTAACACAGAATGTAACTATATAATTTAGAATTCTAGCGTGAGTCGCGACGTCCAAATCTTCTTTTGGTGAGACATAGTCTCAAGATGCCCAAGAATTCCCCCTCGCATCTGAAAACAGCGACCTTTTTTTAATTTATTGATTTGATTAGAGTTTTTATCGTTTACTTTTTCATGCTTGTAGACTAGAATTGTTCTATAAGGTTGATGAGCGTCCTTTGCGATTGCTCTTGCTGTTTAAAAATTATATTTTCTGGGTAAGGTTTCGAATGCATCTATTCTGATGCTGGGAAGCCATCGATAACTGCGGGAGTGCGGGCAGTTGTCACGATTTCGCCGAGGTGGCTCAGTGGCGACAGCAGCTGCTTTGTAAGCAGCCATACAAACATCGGGGGTTCGAGTCCCTCCCTCGGCACCAAATTTTGTTCCCATAGATTAACAGGCTAAATCACCACCCTTTCAAGGTGAAGACTCTGGGTTCGATCCCCAGTGGGAACGCATTTTTTGTTATGAGATTTTCGGGATCAAAGCATTAAAGTGATGCAAAAGTCTTTTAAACTTTAGAAGAAGGAGCGTTACCTTCTGGTCCCACCAAATTGTGACGGTTTCCCACTGGTGTAAGGGTAGCATTACAGCCTCCAAATCTGTCGGTCGCAGTTCGAATCTGTGGTGGGAAGCCATTTTAGTTTTTTGCAATTCCTCGGTGGCTGACTAGTAAAGCAACGAGCTGTTAACTCGTCATATGTTGGAGCGTAACCAACCCGAGGAGCCATTTTTGGGGGATTAGTTAAATGGGATAACTTCTGGTTTGCATCCAGAGATTGACAGTTCGATTCTGTCATCCTCCACATTTGAGTCAGCGTCAAGGGCTCAGATTTTATTCAGGATTAGATAAATGGCATATCGTCTGGCTTTGAACCAGAAGTTCGAGGTTCGAATCCTTGATCCTGAGCATTTTTGGGGTGATTGACTAACTGGACAAGTCCCAAGGCTGTGAACCTTGCATATCTGGGTTCGAATCCCAGTCATCCCTCCAATTCTTTTGCTTCTTTAGTTCAATAGTAGAACAGTAAACTGATAATTTACAGACGTTGGAGCGTAACCATCAAGAAGCACCAGTTTATGCGCTCGTAACTCAGTTGGATAGAGTTTCGGATTTCTACTCCGAATGTCGGGGGTTCGAATCCCTCCGAGCGTGCCATTTTTATCGGAGTGTGCTGAGGTTGGCTCCTCAAACGGTCTTGAAAATCGTAGTATCGAGAAATCGATAATCGTTCGATGCGATCACGCTCCGCCAAAGTTTAGTTTATTGCCCAGATGGCGGAATGGTATACGCACCTGGCTTAGAACCAGGCGTCGAAAGGCATGGAGGTTCGAGTCCTCTTCTGGGCACCAGTTTATGCGGGATTAACTCAGCGGTAGAGTGTCTGGCCTACACCCAGAATGTCGGCGGTTCGATCCCGTCATCCCGTACCATTTTTGGCTCTTGGGACTGCATGGTGTGGTTGCTCGCCTGTCACGCGAGATATTCAGATGGGATCGTTACCCATAAGAGTCGCCATTTTTGGAAGGTAAAGTGAACAGGGTTCACATTTGTTTGCTAAACAAAATGTTCCTCTAGTAGGAATGTGTTTCGAATACACTGCCTTCCGCCAAAATTTTAGTTAGAAAAAAACTCTTTTCAGGATTAGATAAATGGTATATCGTCTGACTTTGAATCAGAAATTCGAGGTTCGAATCCTTGATCCTGAACATTATTGTAGCAGTTGACTATTGCCCTTGTAGGTTAGTGGTAAACCAACGGTTTTGTAATCCGTGACTGTCTGTTCGATTCAGACCGAGGGCACCAATCTTAAAATTCAATTTTATATAAACAAATTTCTGAGCGTAGGAGAGTCTGGTAAATCCGTCTGCTTTGGGAGCAGAAAATCGCAGGTTCAAATCCTGCCGCTCAGACCATTAAAAACAGAAGAAATAAAAATACTCTTCTGAATAAATACTGATATATGAAAGGAGGTTTTGTAACATGTTAAATCTCTACGGTTCACGAATCAAACCTAAGCAAAAGAAGGCATTGAATTTCTTTGCCAAAAAATTATTTTCTCCTCAGATGATTCGCAATTTACACATTAGAGTAAAATTTCTATCAAACAGTGAAGACTATGGTGCAGTCTACATTAGCGACTATAATTTGACTGGTAATCCTAGACATTTCATTATGGAAATTTCAAAAGAAGAAAGTATAGACATGCAAATTAATACCATGGCACATGAAATGGTTCATGTTCGTCAGTTCGTCAAAAAAGAAATCAATGAAGAATTGTCAAAATGGAAATCTCGTAAAATTAACATGCATGTTGTTCCGTATAGTAAATTGCCATGGGAAATTCAAGCCAATAAAATTGGGCAAAAATTATTTGAAGAATTCAAAAAAAATTGCGGGTGAAGTGTTTATGGTTACACGGCGGTCTTCCAAACCTCAATAGATGGGTTCAAATCCCACCATCCGCTCCAATTAAAAAGGAGAAGTCATGAGGAAAATCAATCTAGAAGAAGTAAAAAATTTTATATCAAGACAAACATTAGAAACTAAAATTTACCT
>OGWJ01000090.1_pt1 | contig 13352 bp, 20 predicted proteins | sample 1575991 | NCBI WGS metagenome assembly OGWJ01 (sample SAMN07581533, study PRJEB24739) | freshwater metagenome | place: Singapore | collected 2015-01 | reverse complement strand
GTTTCCCAGTCACGATAGGATTTAGTTACTCATTTTCAACTATATATCTTAAAGATTTAAATCCTTTAATATTATAATACCAGTTGCTATCAGATGCTACTTGACAAGAATGTTCTAGAGGACTTTTGTGTCCATTTTCAACTAATTTATTATACAGCTCTATATCAGCTGTATGTGAGCTATTACTTGTTGAGCCTACAGTTGTGTAAGATACTCTGGCACATTTTGCAGTAGCAATTTCCAACTTTATTTTATTAATATCAGGAGTTATATCCTCCTCATCATTAAATTTTCCAGAAAGTAAAGTAGTTCTTAAACTTTGAGTATCTTCTGCAAATGGTATATGCCATTCAGCAATTCCTAGAACTTTAGGAGTACTCTCATTCCTAGCATCCCACATAGCTTCTGCTAGAGCTTGAATATGTATCTCTGCCTGAGAGATATTACACTCTCTCCAATCTTCCTCTGTCCAGTTATCACACTCACCTTCTGTTCTTGCAATAGCATCTTTCTTACTCTTAAAGATAGCTTGTGAAGGTTCTAAAGCCTCAGGTCTATCTGAGGGGTACCAACTAATAAGATACTCTGGACATCTAAGATTAAAGAAGTTATCATAATCTGTTGCAGTACAAATAACTGTATGCCACATAAAGGGTTCTAGAAGTCTATTACACAATTGCTTAGTTACTGCCTCAAACCCTTCTGCTCCATTTAAACAAATAGATTGTTTAATGGCATTATCTCTTGCTTTTAGCCAAACAGATATACAGTTTTCTATATCATCTTTACTGGTAATATACTCAGTGCCCTGCATACCCTTATGGTCTTTCTGCCAAGCAATAGGAATAAAGGGATTAGTCTGTACACTTTCTACCATCTTCTTAAAAGGTATTGCTCTACTGCTTGCAGAGTTTCTAGAGAATGCTCTGTGTGTATTAAATTCTGCAAGTATAATCCTAGGGAAAGTTAGGAGATAGGTTGTTATCCTATCTCCTCTCTCACTAATACTATCTGCAAGTATTTTTGCATCTATCATCACCAATCTAAATCTAGTTCTATCTTTCTGTCCTTATAGTTGCAGTATGCTAACTTAAAGTAGTTAATGCCATCTAAGAAGCTATCATCTATACTCTCATTATTAGGCCACTTATTATTATTAATAAGGTTACTAATTCTTGCAATCTTAAGCAATACCATGAAGAGAGCATAATTTGTTGGGTCTGTAACATTCAGACCCAACTCCTTAGCTGCAGCAGATACAGTCTTAAAGTTATTTAAGACATCCTCTGTTGCATAATCATGTGCTTTAGATTTTGCAACTTTTAGAATTTTCTCATCAATCTCTTGATAGAGTTCTATCTGCTTACTCTTTTCCATCAATAATATTCTTTTCTTTATCTAAGTTTCTGTTAAGAGCATAGTAAGATGAGAATCCTTCTGGATACCTAGCTGCTAACTTTTTAATGTTAGTACTAAGTACTTCATCAAGAGTACCATCTACTTGCTCAATAGCATAGAGAGTAAGATCTACAATATCATAGATAGAGTTAATATCTAGTGCAGTAGCATTGATGACAATAAGCTCCATTAGCTCATACATTGAGAAGTCTGTGCTTCTATCATATAGAGGTTCATAGGTAATATTATCAATAACATTAGCAAAGTCCATATTCATAAACTTGCAATAGTTAGCAGCATACCACATGATATCACCCAACTCTTCCTTCAGATGAGGATAATCTATATCCTTACCATAGGCATGTTTCTTCTTAAGAATATCTACTACCTCTGCAGCTTCTGTGATAATACCCATCTTCATGTGAAGAATATTAGCACCCTCTGTTTCTAAGTCCTTACAAGTTGTATTTGCAAGTTCCTCATAATTGTTATAATTAATTTCCATAGATCTTATCAATTGTTGCAGATAGCAATTTAACTTTTTCTAAACCAATCTTCTTAATTAAGGAACTAATATTAATAGTAACCTCATCAAAGTAGGCTCTTAGAGCCTCTCTTTCTGCTTCTGTTAGAGTTATTTCTTCCATAAAAAAACTTATTTAATTTCACAACCATCAGCACCACAAGCTACCTCTCCCTTTAGGTCAGTAACATCATCAAACTCCACTACCTTAGACAAATCTATAGAGTCTAGGTGAGATACCATCTCCTCATACTGCTCTTTAGTAATATCCTCAAAAGGAGCTTGAGAGTATGTACCTCCAAAGAATGGTAAAACACTTAAGCCATTATAAGACTCTTTGTTTTCCCACATCCACTCACCTACTTCTTTCCACTCATTCTCTTGGATAGTAATAGTTGCAGAGACATTGTGAGTATTATCACCCTTAGCATGTCCAGGTTTAATCCATCTTCTAGAGATAGTCTTAACTCTTTCCAGTAGTTCTGCAGCACTCTCATGCCTAGTTACAGCACCTTCTGGAGCTTTAATAGGAATTTCTACTACTGCAGAGTTGGGAATCAAGAGATGATCTTTAACAAGTTCTGGATGGTTCTCAGCAAGATACTTATAAAGTTCCTCATGTTTGCCCATCTGCATCCTTCTTATATAGTACTCATTATGCCAAGCATGGATACCAGAGCTAGTACCAAGAACACAAGAAGTAGTTCCGGATGGTTTAACACAGGTAGTTCTTGCTGCTTTATTAATACCGATAATCTTTGCAATATACTCATTTGTTTGTCTAACTAATTCTGCAGCTCCTTCTATATCATACTTGAATACTTCCATACTAGCAATGCCTGTCATGCCTACACCAATCAGTGCATCCTTCTCAGTAGTCTTCTTCCAGATAGGTCTCAGATAATGAAAATCTGTGAATCCTGCTTGTAAAGTTCCAAAGAATGAAGCTACAATAACTCTGTTGTGAAAATCATCTTGAGACTCAATATCAGATACATTAACCTCACAGAGATTACAGAACTGATAGGGTCTCAGTGCAATCTCACAACAAGGATTAGTACCCCAGTCTGAGTTATTAGTAAAGTAGAAACCAGGTTCTCCACTACCAGAGAGCTCAATCTTTTTCCAAAGATCTAGAAAGAACTCCTTAGTAATCTTATGTCTTACAAGCACCGCTGAATTATTAGCTCTACCTCTCTGAGGATTCTGTTCCCACCAACTACCAAACTTACAACTAAGCATATCCTCATCATTAGCAGAGAATAAGGATATTAGTGCAGCTCTTCTAATACCACCTGCAAGAACACTGTCTGCAATATGACATACAATATCATGTACCTCTAATGAAGTAAGCTTCTCACCATCTTCTTTTCTATTTAAAATCTTCTCAATTCTAAAGAGACAATCTTTAAGTGGCTCAGGACCAGGTGCTTTACCTCCAGCAGTAATAAGCCTAGTGCCCTTAGGTCTGATATCTGAGAAATCAAATCTAGGTTTAGTATTTCTACCACCAAGATAAGAAGCTACAAGATGTTTTACAGCATCAGCCCACCCCTCAATACTATCTCCTACTAAGAACTTCTGTTCCTTCAGAGGCTTTCTAATTTCTGGAAGTTTCTCAATATGAGAATACTGTACACTGTATCCAACCCCAGTGCCTCCAAGAAGTAGAAACATAATTTCTCCAAAAGCTTTATAATCATCTACTGGAAGATAGCAGCAGTTGTAAATTCTAGCCTCATTCTTAAGGATAGCATCACCTGCAAACTGCATAGCTCTCATAGATGGTAAAACTTTCTTCTCATATAAGTATACTGCATTATCATCAATATCTTTAGACAGCATAGGATACTTCTCTTTCATCATGTCTACATACCTGTCTACAATCTCAGAGTAAGTTTCCCTCCTGTTAAAGAGAGGTTTATACTTAGCATACTTATTAAATGTTACAATGTCTGAGAGAATCTCCAGACCAATATTACTGTTACTCATATATATTTAAAGAATTAATTTTTCTAAATTAATGCTGTGCTCCTCAAGAATCTCATAGAAATCCTTAGAAATACTCTCAACATCTTCCTCCCCAGTACCATACTTAGAGATAGACCTTAGCTTTTGAGAGAAGTCCCATAAAGCAAGAGCCATATCTAAAGACTTATTGCACCTCTCATAAGCTGCAAGATCATCCATATTATCCAAGTCAAAGATTAGTTTTGCTCTCATTGTTGTGTATAATTATTTTAAAATCACTCCAGTCCTTTAAAAAAGCTTGTAGGGAAGTTAATAACTCCCCTACTCCCTTTTTGTTATAGATCTCTATAACTTTAGTTTTAAAGTCTATCTTATAACATGAGCTGCTCATTGCCAAAACTTAAGTTTACTAAAGAAGAGTTTCCAACTAGATGGCTCTTCTTTAACAGTAGGAATAGGTTTTACGGCTTCATCTCTAAGTTTATTGAAGTCTTCTTCAATATTTTTCATAAACTCCTTAGTCTCTTTGATATAAATTTCTTCTACATCAAAGTCTGAGCCTTTAGGTTCTTGTAAAGATTCCCACTCAGCTTTAGAGATAAACTTATTAGTTACTGGATGCCTATAAACTGTTCTCTTGTTCTTCACTGTCTTGCTCATATACATAATACCTTATATTTTCAATTATCAAAGATACTATATCCCTATTATCAATAACAACCTCCTCTCCATCCTTTAGGGAAGAAATAGTAGTAAAGCCAAGAAGATTACTGGATAAAAAGTAACCTGTAACAGCTTTCCATTTACTGTCTTTACCTAAGTAATTTACAGTAAAAATAGTCTTAGAGTTATGTATAAGTTTAACAACATCTTCTCTATTTGCATGAGCTACATGATAGTAGATATCTGAAGAAGTTACATAGGGAAGAATACTATTATCCAACTCTAAATAAAACTCTTTACCACTCTCATCTATACACTTAGCCATCCTAACATCATTGACAACTTGCACTTCTATAATCTTGAAGCTGACTGACAGATGATGCCAGCCATTTACTCCAATCTCACTAACTTTTCTAGCCATGTTCTTTTAAATAATTATAAGGTGATTGTTCTCAAACTCTTCCATAGTATAGTTCCACTGATCATTATCCATATGCCACTTAATTCTGGATAGAAGATTAAGATACTCTATAGTACCTCTATCTATCTGTTCTTCAGAAATTTTGTAGCAATGTCTAGTGAAATATTGAGTATCAACTACTGGCATGTAGCAAGAGAACTCATATCCTGGGAATTGTATAGAGAGAGCATACTTATAGAATGCCATCTGTCTATAATACTTCCAGAACTCAAAGCTATCTGGAAAGAACTGTGCTCTTTTAGAGGTGGTCTTTAAGTCCACAAGTACAACATATTTTTCATCATGATTTACAATCAGTCTATCTAATCTTGCCTTACAATCAAGATTTAGACACTTAAAGTAAATCTCATACTCATTAAATATCTCACATCCAGGCCATTCCTGAAAGAGATACTTAGCACAAGCAGCATGGCTATTTAAGGCTTCTATACACCCTTCAATAACATCCTTCTGCTCTTTAGTCATAAACTGCTTACCTTGATTCTTCTCTAACTCAGCAATATACTCATAGATATTACTCTTCTTAAGGGTATTTAGAAGTGTCTCATCTTTGTAGTTATTGTAGTAGTTAGCAAGTCTAGCAGCTTTAAGGAGAACTTCGTCCTGTGTCTCAACTAAATGAGAATCCTTAATAAGAAAGTACTGTGTAACTACATTACACATACTCTCATTAGGCTTAGTAACTTCAGATACTACAAACTCACTTGGATTTTCCACGTAGAGATGTAGCAGACTTCCGTTTTCCAGACTTGGACTTGGAGGTGTCTTTTGTATTGTCCCCTCCAGATAAGACAGAAACAGCTTTGGACTTCCCCCTTGTTCTGGGTTTATCAGGGACAGGCTGCTGTTGGCTATGTCCCTCCTCTCGTAATAATTGGTCATAAATTTTCTTAATTTCCTCTAGTACCTCTCTACATTGCATCTGATTTCTAGGCATAAAGAAGATATGGTCAGGATACTTAAACTTGAAGATCTTATGCTTAATCTTAGCTTTCTCCTCAAGTAGACCCTTAGTTTCTATAACTATCTTCTTATCTGTTAAATAAAAATCAGATACATATTCAATTTTTCTAATAGTACTACCTTGATGTTTAAAGGATGCTTGTAACTCAAATGGCTCCTGCATCTTTAAATGTTCCAGTAGATTATTAGATTCCAAGAGCTTGTAGAAATAAAGCTCTAGACCACTGTCGAAGGTTAAGTTATTATACTTAACCTTCTTAGTGGAATAATATTTTCTCATGTTGTTCTAGAAGGGAAGTCCTTGCAAATGTACTTCTTTTTTATGAAACATCCTATCAGAAATTTTATCCATAAGCACTTGCTTAAAATTCCTTCTCTGATGAATGTTATCAAAAGAATACTGTTTGTGGAACAAGAAATAAATATCATCTATCCCCTCATGAACTTCCAGTCTAGCTCTATAATCCAGATTAGTATTATTTCCTCCCCATCTCATGTATAGATTATCTACTGTATCTTTATATTGTAGATAGAATTCTTTCTTTACATGTATTAGATTTCTTGTATAATAACCTTGATTATTAACTCTCTCTTTACCAATAAATAATACTATTTTACCATCTATATCTAGAATAACATCAAAGAATACATAATATGGAAAGAAAGATTGCAGATACTTCTTGTTGTGCTGACCCTTTCTATTATTACCAAGCTTCTCAAAGATTTGATATAAATCAGTAGCAGTTTTTCTAAGAGAGAATGGCTCAAAGTTAAATATTCTACCCATATACCAAGAACCATTATTATTTATTCTAGGTATCTTATTGCTCTGATAATGTAAGTTTAGCTTATTCCTAATTTCCTCTATTGTTGCTGCCATGTTAATCCATTAAAAGTATGAAAGAAAGGAACCTCTCTAATCTCCTCACCAAGATCCTTCAGATGCTTTTGATTGGCAAGATAATTACAGAATAGTGCTACAGCTTGAGTTGCTACCATAGCTGCATAGTGACCTGTTTGCTTATAACTACAGGGTAAATCAGGAATCTCATCATCTCTTCTCAGAGAATCTAGATACTTCTGGATATGCTCTTCTTTGTAGACACAGAAGATTTGAAATTCCTCTGCTTGTAGTCTGGTGTCTATGAAGATCTATCTACTTCTATCTTTACACAATTCCTCAAACATAAGTTTCCTAGCTTCCATATTGTCAAACATAGCAAAACAATATTAAGTTACCTCACATCCTTCTTCATACATGCCCAAGTCATCAATATAACCTTGAGAATATTCTCTAAGCATAAGATTTACTGCCTCAGCTTTAGGCTTACCTAAGTCTGAGTACTTGAAAAACTGACAGTCAAGATTTACATCTTCCACCTTATCCATCTCATAAGCAATTAGGTTATGCCTAAGTCTGGAGAGGAAGAAAGCTACATAAGCACCTACACCACCCAGGCCCCCTAGAGTAATATCTAGGGGATCTGTTACAAATGGTGCAGCTGAGAATCTACTAAATTCTAAGCGATTATATCTAGCCATCTTTAGTATCTTCTATCATTAATGTAATCTTGCCACTCTTTATCAGTCATCCTAGAGATATGTTTAGGAGCAGCACTACCAAATGGAACATCTTCATAATCTTTCATCATAGCATCTACATCCTCTATCATAGAATGAATGGAGGATAAACCATAAGAAAGCTCATTAATAAGTTTATGTTTAGGAGCAATATCATCAAAGGTATTCATCAAATCATATACTGCTTTCTTAGCCTCCTTAGCCATGCCAGCATCTACATAATCCATACAGATTTTCTCTATCTCATCAAGATACTTATCTGCATGATCTTCTGTTCTAATCTCTGCAAGTACTTCCTTAAGAGTAGGAATCTTATAGTTAAGAGTACCTAGAGTATACTGAGTTAAAACTCCAAGACTGTGATTAGCAAATGGAATCTGCTGTTGGCCAGTTCTCTTAGTATAAGAGCCATAATTAGGATAAGTTACAGGAACTTGTTTAGCCTTCTTCTCAGCTTGTACCCTATCAAACTCTTCTTGGAACTCAGTAGTATCTGTGCTACAAATACTTACAGGAATGCTATACTCAACAATAATTCTTCCATCATTAACTTCCTTCTTAACATAGTTGCTATCCATGCCTCTAACAGAGACAGTATTGATTACCATATCAGTAGCAATTCTAGCATTGAAGTCTAGCTTGTTATTAACAATAACAGAGAGATGGAAGGGGAAGTTACTTATATTATCATATAAGTGCTTATCATCTACACCAGATGGTGTGACACCCATATTGTGATGAGAGTGGATACCGAAAAACATTACAGGCCATTTGTCTTCATTATTCTCAAAATATTCAGCTAAGGTTGTACCCCAGTCATACTCAGTATAACCAGCAGTACCTACATCTTTTAGTAGTAGGTCTATAACATGTAGTTTAAGAGTATCATCAGAGATATCTCCTTCAACCTTCATTACACCTACACCACTCCACTCTATATTAGAGCACTTGGAATTCAAAAACTTGATTTTGTCCAGTACTCTGTTCTCCAGAGTTATCGGGTTGCTTAGATTTTTCTTTATAATCATCATATACATTATTTATAAGTGAGGTTGGAGCTATCTCTTTAATAAACATCTCCAATAAACTATCAATATTTTGATACATCTTTCTGGACTTCTTGTAAATAGATGTAAATCTTTTAGTATTAAGTTTTACATCATTAAAACTTACATTCTTGCCCATCTTTTCAACTACATCAGGTAGAGATGAACTCTCATATGAGAATAGTTGGAAATAATCTTTTTTAAGAGAATCTTTATCAAGAGTTACACTAATCTCTTCTGGTGCAGTAGAGATAATAATATACTTGTGGACATTATTTAAGAAGTCCTCATTATTATAAATAAGATCCTGAAATTTAATCCATTCTATATCTATAGCTCTACTCAAATTATCAAGAGCATAATAATGATCTCCGTGTTCTGTCTTCTGAGTGATGGTTCTGTAAAAGTTTACCCAGAATATATCTGCATCAGTCTCAGTAAAATCTTCTGGATTATAATGCAAAGTATTCAAGGACATCTTTAGAGGAGACTCACCTAAACAATAACTACCAAAGTTCTGATTTACATGAGGATGTACAAAATCCCTATTAGTAATATCAAGAGTAGTTCTAAAGAGATATAGAGAAGATCTTACAAGATAGAAATAACAATCTCTAAGTTCTATAGGTTCTCTATTACTATTAACTACAGATAGCACTAACTTAGGAAAGTGCATACCAAGATAATACTCGCCATTATACTCAACTAAACCCATCTTGCAGATACTCTCATCATACATCTCAGAGTTCTTAAGTTTTTGATAACTCTTAATTACCTTAAACTTATCAGTATCTACTACATCTTTATCATTTCTATAGCGAAGATATATTTCATAGAAAGTATTATCACATCTATTATTAATTCCAACAGAAGAATGATAATTATAATAATCTCTATAATACTGGAATTTTCTACACTGCCTAATGTATTCCTCAATATCAATATCTAAGGAAAACTTAGGTTGGAGAGTTTGGGGTCTCCGAAGAAACCCCTTTATCTCCATAGCTTTCTTACTTCTGAGTTGCATGTTTAGCCTCAGATAAAGCCCTCTGATTAAAGCGTGTAGCATTAGAAGAATTCCTAATACCAAGCTGCCACTCAATTTCAAAGAGTCTATCTTCGATAGCTATAGGTGCTACCCAAGAAGCAGTAGGAGGTAGTTCTACTTCCTCCTGATCTCTCTCAGCAAGAAGAGCTTCAACATCCTCAACCTTAGCTCTCATAACATTAACACTGTCATGAGTATAGTTGCCAATGATGTCGAGAATCTCATCATCATCATTCTCTACAGCATCATATCTGAAATCTTTGAGCTTAGCTCTAAGATCATAATACTCAGCAGGGAAAGCTGCCTTCATATCTTTAGGAGAGATGAAGACTTTCAGATTACCATCTGGAAGAACAGCATCAGGATGCTCCAGAGAATAGAGAGCCTTACCAACAGTAACAGTCTTGTTACTGAAATCTACTGCAGGAAGAGCAGATACAAGTTGAGAAAAGGTGCTTACTCCAGCTTCAACCTCAAATTGATTAACTTGAGAGTTATTTGTTGTTACAACAGTTACTTTACGCATAACTTTAAGTTTATAAAATTGTATTTAATAAATCCTCTAGATATTCATGCCCGAGGATTTTATAGGCATCAGAGAAATCTTTAATCCCCATTTCTCTATATTCTTGGGGAAATAATGCAATTGGAATATTATACTTCTTTCTTATAAGTACAGCAGCTCTCTTACCAGGAGCATCATTGTCTGCAAGATACACACAATTGTACTTATTTACAAGCCATGCTGGAGGGAGAACACTCTCCCCCTGCATAGCAACAGCTTGTATACCAAATAATGATAAACATACTACATCCTTATAACTCTTGGTTATGATCAAGAGTTTAGGATCATCTAAATATTCCAAGCCTTGTATCCATCTACTATTAGATAGAAACCTATATTCTTTTCTCTCAGGAAAGTATGCCTTTACAGAGTTATCAGCAAAGATGTACAAAAAGCACATCTCACTGCCTCTCACACAATTATCAAAGTCTCCACTTTTAGTTTTAAGATATAAATGGCTGCATGAGTGGATATTGAATCTCTGTAAAGTCTCTAAACTTATTCCATATTGTTCCCAGTATTCTAATTCCTTGTTAGAGAACTCTTTGAAGTTAGCTTTAATCTCAGTACTTCCTTTTTTTACCAAATCAATCTTACTTTTCCTAGTTTTAACATTATGATTGGAAATACTGTTCTTCATAGTATTATAGATATCCAACAGTGCTTCTTGGTAGGTAATATGTTTTAGATGCATAACCATAGAGATTGCATCACCACAAAATTCTCCTGGTCTATTATCATAATAGCGCAGGACATTACCTGAATATTGAAATGCACATGTTGGAGACCTATCTCTCCTCAAGGGACTTACAAAGTTTCCTTTGACTACTGGAATACCATAAGTTTCAAAGATGGCTTCCTGAGAAAAGGTTTTATAAATGTAGTCCCTACTTAAGTTAGAGACATACATTTATTTAGAAGGGCAAATCTTGCTCTACAGAAGCTGGCATGCTAGTAAAATCAGCATTAACTTCTGGCTTTACAACAACATCAGCTGGGGAAACAGTCAGCTTATTGCTGTTAGGAGCAGCAATATAACCCTTAGAGGCAAACTCCAAATAACCACTTCTGCCATAGACAAGCTTAACATCAGCAGTCTTGTCATTGCCTACTGCAGCTACAAAGTTCTTACAGAACTCTGCATAGGTTTTACCCTCTACAGTAACATCACCTACTATTGCTGTCAAAGCAGTCTTAGTATCCCTGATGAAGCCCATCATTTCTAGGGCATTAGCAACCTCATCAGACATCTCAACACCCTTCTGACCTTTGATGCCATTGAACTCAAAGTTAAATGGACAAGCACGGCCTTGAGGATTACCAAGTTGCTTAGGCTCCCACATAATTTTCTTAATGTTAGTATCAGAGATTCTAACACAGAGGACGGGATCACCAGAACCATCTTTTCTAAGAGGTTCAAAAATAGCTTCTACAGGAACATTAACATTGATACCTGGTTTAACTGAAGCAGCTGTGGCTTTTACACTATTAGTATTAAACATATTATTTATGAGTTTTTAGTTTTAAGATTAATAAATATAATTATTGAAGTTATCTCTTCTATCAATAGGAGCATCTACAGATACTTCCTCAGGAATTTCTACAGATTCTTCATCATCTTCTGGCTCAATAACCACAAATTTGCAATAAGTTCCTGTCTCATCTTTCTGAAATACTTCAAGTTTGAAGAGAGAACCTAAAGAGATAAGGTGCTGATAAAGAGTAGGATTAGAGAAAGTTCTACTCTTATTCTCACCTCTCTTAGTCTTCTTATAGAACTGACCATTTGGAGAGATGAGCAGGAGATAAGTATCATTGCTCTTACCAAAGGTAAGTTCATTGTTCTGTAACTCATTAAGGCTAAAGAATGTCTGAGAGAACTCTAATCTCTCATTCTTAGCACGAAGGTCCCAGCTCTGAGTCTTCCTAGACTTTCTGGTTGTTGTTGCAATTACTTGAAACATAGTTTTAAATTTTACTTTTGATTATAAATTTTATCCCAATGGGTAATAAATTTACCATCTACGAGCTCAGAGATAACAATCTCTTGGTCCTTAAGATGGACTGGCCTAGCACCACAGATAACATCATCTGTAGTCTTAAAGGACAGAATATTCTTGTTGTCTTCACCTCTGTATAGAAGCCCTATTGCATCTACATCAGCAGAGACCATACTCTTAATTTTACCAGTGAGATCTAACTCTCTGGCAGATACTTCTTTGCCATTCTTCTCTATGTTAGTGGTCTTCAAGTGACCAAGAAGAATTACCCTATCTGCGCACTTATAAATGGCATTCAGTAGGTTTGTCATGGCATCTCTCAGATATTTGTAACCTGCACCATTAGGAAGATCTAGCACATTTTGTCCTGTAAAACTCTTACCCATAGGTGTTTGTCTATACAAAGTCAGTGCATAAGGCAGTGCTAAATCCTCCAACTTGGTTAGAGTATCTAGAGTGATATACTTATATGGCCTACCAGCAGCTATGATAGCTTTAATAAGGTCCATTAATTCTTGCACAGAGTTAATACTAACCTTTAGTGCATCATAATATTGAGTACCATTCTCCAAATCTATGATAAGATTATTATCCAATTCTGCTAGAAGACTGGTTTTGCCGGTCTTAGGTTTGCTATAAATAATTAACTTACCAGGATCTGTGAGAGTAGCTTTTACTTTACTTGTTGGAAGTTCCATACTTTAAATTGAGTTATAAATAATTTGCATCTCCTCAGATTTTGCAGGAGGTAGTTCTGAGAAACTACCTGCTTTTGGATTGGCTAGCAATCCTATGGCAATATTATCTCTACCCAATCTATTCTTGATTACCTTCAGCATAATAAAACTGTCTTTAAGCTTATTAATATCATAGCCTAAGCATGTACTCATATCCATCTTAAAAGCTGACATAGTAGCAAGTACTACATCTGCATCTGCATATGGATTTCTAGAGCTCTTAAAATCAGTAATTTGCGGAGATATATCTACACCTTTAAATTTGGCTCTATCTATGCTTGATAGACCATCATTAAATTGCGATATAAAGATACAAGAAACATTGAACATATTCCTAAGTTCTACCATATATTCTGAAGCTTTATCTATAATTTCC
>OGWJ01000081.1_pt1 | contig 13774 bp, 16 predicted proteins | sample 1575991 | NCBI WGS metagenome assembly OGWJ01 (sample SAMN07581533, study PRJEB24739) | freshwater metagenome | place: Singapore | collected 2015-01 | reverse complement strand
GTTTCCCAGTCACGATAATATCAACAGGAGTAAGTACGGCGGTTACAGGTGGGATTATTTATTCTAATTAAAATCTAGATTCTTTTTTAATATACTTTTCTATAGCGCCATTAAATTCTTTTTTCTATTTTAAATCCTTTAATATTTTTAAAATCATTAGTAAGACTTGATTCAAGAATTTCTCCATTATCATTTAATTTTATATAATATTCATATGAATCTTTGTATGGACATTTCCAGCCTCCAATTTGGCACATCCATTTATTCTTTTCATTGTCTATTGCGAAGTTGGCTTTAGCGGAATTTTCATCAAACTTATCAACGTAATCATTAATATGCTCTAAATAGTGTTCAAATCCAGTAATTTGTTCATCAGTAAAAGTCAATTCTTGGATGGGTTGTTTGGGAAACCTAAGAAACAAGAATTTTACAATAGGCTTTAGTTTAGGCCACAATTTTTTGCTTGCTAGGCTATACATCATCGCTTGAATATTGGCTTCAAGGTCATCGCCCCTAAACTTGTACTTAGAGCTCTTATAGTCGATTATATGCATTTCTTTTTGGGTTTTAATAGGTTTGTCTATAAAACCCCGAATGTGATATTTAGGCTGTTGGCTTTTAATATCAAATGGATACTCTGGTTTAACTACATCGCCATCTTTACCAAAGAAGTCATGCTTTAGGCCCACTAAAATCATATCATTTAATAATTTATAATTACTATCGTCCAATTTAACTTTCTTAGCTAATTTTCTAACTAGTTTATCAACTCCTTTATCTCCGCTAATCGCATTCTTTTTTATTATTCTTTTATAATTTTTAAAATGTCTTTTATTTAACAAAAGTTCAAATATGTTATGACAGATTGTGCCTCTCAATGCTCCATCATTAGTTGCTTGAGGTACTTTAGTGTGATAATTATTCCAATAAACCCAAGAACAGGTCTCTAAAGTTTTTATCCTTGATGCAGAAAGTGGTTTTATTTCTTTTTCCATATTAATATTTCTTCTATTGACATTTCTCCAAAATCTTTTTTATTAGGCAACTTAATCTCAATTTGTCTGGGATCAAAATATCTTAATAATTTATTCTTGCCTTTTTCAGAGGCAATATTACCTGCGTTATTTTTCTCTGTGTCGTTATTGAATGAAATATAAATTTTATTTGGATCAATTTTAAGTAATAAATTTAATATAGAAACACTAATTTCTAATCCAAAAGTTACGATTGTATTTTTAATCCCAGCGTCCCAAAGAGCCAAGCAATCACCAATACTTTCGATAAGTATCACTTCTTTTTTTAGTCTTATTTCTTCTAAATTCAAAAAATTTGGATAGCACCAATTTATTTTATCTCCAAGATGTTTCCATTTAATTTTACTTTTATTTGTAATATCTCGCCCAGAAAAGCCAACGATTTCATTTTTACTATTAAAAATTGGAAATACATATCTATTTTTCATCTTACCATTTTCTGCTACTCCTCCTGAAAATAATTCTAAAGTTTCTTTATTTACGTTTCTGTTTAACCAGTAGGAATGATCTTTTTTTAGTTTTAGCAAAAGATCTTTATCAAAGATTTTAGGAACTTTAATCTCTGGTTTTTGTATTTTATTAGTTACTGGAGTAAAATTTTTATTTTTTAACCATGTTTTTGCTTCGTTTTGATCTTCTAATTTTAAACTTAATTTTATTAATGAAGCAAAATCTCCACTAATATTTTGTTTAAAATCAATCCAGTTTCCAGAATCTTTGTATATTCTTAATACTGTATCATTATCACTATCTCTATAAATAGGTTTGGCTCTATACTCTTTGCCAAAATCTTTTAGAGTGTATCCGATATCTGTTAAAATTTGCCCTACATTTAACTTATCTTCCATTGTAGGGCCTCACTTATTATTGGAAATTGTTTAATAAAAATTTTTTTACATTTTTCCGCAATTATTCTATGTTCTTTTTGAGTATTTTCCTCAGTTCTCAATTCTAAATAATGTATCCAGTTCCTCAATGAGCCTTTCATATACATTGTCGTTTGGGTTGTTAAAGGTAATATCATTCTTGCGACTTCTTTCGCTATTCCATTTTCAATCATCGTTTCATAACAATGTTGAGACAAGGATAAAGATTCAATTAAAAGTTCATTCACTTTATTAAAGATTTCGGTATTTTTGGGCAATAATTTTTCGCTCACCTGTCTATTTTTATCTCCTTGCAGGCGTAATTCTATATCTTCAAATTCATTGGCTACACTATATCTTTGACTAAATTCTTGAAAACTAAAAGATTTATGCCTAAGAATTTGAGCAGCAATTGCTCTGCTGGTTTTAATTTCCAATGTCATGTCAACCATTTCAAATGGAGACCAATGTTTATGTTTTATTAAGAATGACAAAAGCTTTGGCGCAGTCTCTATATTTGTTTGATTAGAAGGATTGCTTACTCTTGCACAATAAGAAATTAAATCTTCTGGATTTTTTATATTATTTATATTTGGTTTTGTTATTGATACTAATTCTACATTCATAATATTTCTCCATCATTTGAGTTTCGATCATTTAATTCATACTGTTCTCTTTGATGAGTTACGATGTTATTCAAAGAGCCTCTTTCTTCAATTTTAAAATTTTGAACGTTATAGTTTAAATAGTTTTGAGCCCAGACTTCTTTACCAGAGGCATCTAATCTACGTACTAGGTCTTGATGGCCCGCCCCCTCTCGGCCTTGAAATCTTGTTTTTGTTGGAATTAATTTATGTGTACCAAATTGTTGTCCATCTAAGGCTAACTCATCTAAGGTCTTTCTGCGAAAAATGGCTACAAATGAGGCAAACCATTGTAACCTATCAGATAGAGCGATTGCAGAACTATCGTCTGTTACATTTGAGGATGAACGATTAAAGTTTTCTCCAGATCGATTCATTTGCATTGCCGTAATTAATGGGCAATTAATTTCTTCTGAAATTCTTTTTAACTTGTCAATTTTATCACCAATCGCTTGATGCTCTGCCCAATTTTGAGCGACCTTTTCTCCAGTAAGTTTTACATAATCATAAGCGACCAAAGCTTGATTTCCTCTTCCAACTTTTGATAAATACCATCTGCGGATTATAGAACAGATTTGATCTATATTTTTACTGCCAACATGATAATGATAATGCTCGTATTTTTTAACCATTTGCCACGCTGCTCTAACTTTTTTTGTCATATCTTCATTCTTCCGCCAATTACCTGTTTCTAAATACCACATTGGAACATCAGATAAAGAAGAGACCATTCTTAATTGAACGTCAAATGATTGCATCTCTGTATCAAGAATTAAAGTTTTAACTTTATTGTTCGCTAATCTTCCAGCATTAAAGCATATGTCGTTTATCCAAGTCGATTTTCCTTGGCCTGGACGACTTACTATAGCGTAGATATTTCCATTTTTAAGTCCACCATAAAGCCTGTTAAATTCTGGATAAGATGTAATTAAACCTACTTCTTCTTTAGGATTATTTCCTAACTCTTCTACAAGATCTTCTATACCTTCGAATAAGTTTATTGGCTCATCATTTGATGTATATGAAGAAATCTTGTTATTATAAATTGCATCTGCTTCTGCGATAATCTTATCTAGGGTTTCTTCGCCATTTTTATTTATAAAAGCTTTTAATTTATCCGCTGTTTGAGCAATCTCTCTTCTTATTCGTAATTTAATTAATTCTTTGCAAGAATTCATAGTGGCTTCTTCAGTTATCTGAGAGAAGCTTAAATTTTCTATATAATCAAAAATATTAATATCGTCTTTAAATGATATTCCTAGATTTTTAATCTTTTCTGCTAAAAGAACTTTATCTACCTTTTCGCCTTTATGAGCTATATTCTTATATACAGAATATATAGTGGAATGAACTTCATTAAAGAAGTCTGTGTCATTTAAAAAAATATCTACTTCTGGAAATAAACTTTGATATTTAATTAAACCGCTTAAAACGTGTCTCTCTACCTGAATAGAATATATCATTAACTATAATAATACTTTAATAAAAATTAAAAGTCAAGTTTTAATCTTTGTCTTCTGAAGTTTCTTCGCCGTCTTCTGGATAATTTCTGCTCGCAATTTGGTCTGTGGTAGCTTCTAAATTTAATTGATCCACGCTCTGGCTCCATGTATTTACATAATATAAAAGAGCCATAGCGTTTATTTGATTATCAAATTTTGTAAATACTTGAGGTTCTCCTTTATTAGAAAAATTAAAAAGTATATATCCGCCAAAACTGCATTCATCAATTTGCCTTAAAAGAGCGTCTGGTATCTTAAAACTTTTTTTCTTATTTGTCACCAAAATATTTTACACTTAAATAATTAGAATTCCAGTTTTTTCTTCTATATATTGTGGTGATATATTTTTAAAATCATTTTCATATAATTCAAGAAATTTAAATCCATTTAATTCAAGCCATTTTTCTTTTTTTACATCTCTTTTTATACTATTTAAATATTTTAGTCTAGAATGATTGTGAAAGAATTCATTAAAGGATTCATGCTGATTGCCTTGTATTTCAACGGCTATCTTTTTTGTTGCATTTAATATATCTACTTTAAGCATGCTTCCGTAGACTGGAAATTCTTCATAAACAATGTGATTTTTCCAATACGGATAAAAAAATTGTTTAAATTTAAATTGTAATTTACTGCGACTTTTCCCTTCCCAATTTATAAGATTTTTTCTTACATTTTTATTAACGAGCTTGCCGTTAACATTAAACAACCTCATAATGACAATGTATTTATAAATTTATTATAAAAATAGTCTGTAATTTGTTTGTTTTCTTCTAAGTAAGATCTTAGGTTGTCTATTCCTTGATGTTGTTTTTTTAGTTCTATATTTAGATTTTTAATTTCATTTATGATTTCATCCGAAAACGTTACCCACGCGCCTTTGGCTATTGCAAACTCCCAAGATAATATTTGATCAATAATTTCATATTCTCTCCAAACCGATGATCCATCTTTCCTTCCATATTTGATCGGATACTGGACTTTAGAATTTGTAGATTCATTTGTGGACTTTTTAATTGCAATTTTAACATTATGTCCAATAATTTTATTTTTAATTGGATCATATTTATCATTTGGTTTTTCAAGGATAAGGTCTTTATTATATCTTGGCTCAAATTCAAGAATCCAGTTAGCAAAATGAAGGAGGGCGTTCCCGCCAGTTGCACTCGTTTGTCTGACTTCCTTATTTGCTGCATAAGGATCTAGTTTTATGTCAGACCTAACTTGGCTGATAAAAATCGCCATATGCCCTCTTTTAGATAAAGCTAATGATATTTTTTTCATTAACATTGACGAGATAACTGCTCCGCCTGCCACCTTCGTTGCCTCCGTCATGCTTTTTTGTGAATCTCCTTTGGTCATTAATCCATCAACAGAATCAAGAATAAATATATACTTTTTATTTTCATCATTAGATTGAATCAGATCTTTCATTAATTCAGAAACTGTTTCAAATATATTGCATTCGAAAACAAAGCAAGTCCCATCAATCCATTCTTTGGGGTCTGTTACAAATTTAATTCCTGACCTTTCTTTCACCTCTTTACTTAATCTCCCTTCCGCTTTGAAAAGTAAAGCTCTTGAGTTATCAATTGTTTTTAAAAAGTTTTTAGCTACCTCTAAAGCTTCTGAAGTTTTACCCCCCTCATTCATGCCTATAAATCTATGTAAACCAGGACATAAACCTCCTCCAGTAGCTATATCAAGATTTAAACTGCCTGTAGATACTTTGTAATAAATTTCATCTTCAAAGTTATAATGATCTTCTTTATTATCCTTTAAGAAAGATAAAAGTCTATCCGAAGCGCTTGGTCCAGATATTTCGTTAGATTGCTCTTCTTTATTAGGTTTTCTTCCCATATCTTATAAATTCTAACAAGGTTTTAGGTTTTTTGCAAATGTTTTTATCTATTCCTACTTTTTCTTTTAAAATAGGAATTTTATTAATATTTTTAATATTTAAATTTGATATTTTATTTTGAATATTTAAGTATTTTTTACCATCGTCAGTCAAAAACCATGCTAAAGAAGGTAATTTTATATCTTTTATATTATTCCAATATGTATAATTATTTTTATAAATTTTAATTAATTTTTGAGCTATCTTTATTTCTTTCCCCCAATTAGGCTTATCTTTTAAAAATTTTTTTACAATAAATTGACATAATTTATGGTTTGTAATTTTCAATATCCCATATTACCATTTTTTGTACTAAATTGTCAAATGAAATTTTTGGTTTCCAACTTAAGTCTTTTCTCGCTTCCGTTGAATCGCCTAATAATAATTCAACTTCTGCTGGACGATAAAATTTAGAATTAATTTGCATTAATATTTTATTATCTTCAGATAAATATATTACATGTTGGTTTTCGCCAATCCATTCACCTCTAATATTTGCTGCGTCAAATGCTTTTTCTACAAATTCTTTAATAGTATGAGTTTCATTTGAAGAAAATACATAATCTTTTGGAATACCATTATAATTTTTATTATAAACGTCTTGATTTAGCATCATCCATACGCCTTCTATAAAATCTTCTGCATCGCTCCAATCTCTCTTGGCTTCTATATTGCCTAATTCAAGTGGTGCAAATTCTTGATTATTTTTTATTGCATAATGTATTCTTGCAATATTTTTTGTAATTTTTCTTGTTACAAACTCTTCCCCTCTTCTTATGCCTTCATGGTTAAATAACCATCCTTGAATTGCATAAAGATTATAAGATTCTCTATAAACTTTTATTAATTGTCTTGAGGCAGCTTTACTCGCTCCGTATGGACTTCTTGGCCTAAGTGGGTGTTTTTCGTCTTGAGGAGTATATATTACATTACCAAATTCCTCGCTAGATCCAGCTTGGTATAATCTACACGATGGTTTATATAGTCTAATTGCTTCCAATATATCTAATACTGCCGTTGAATTTGTTTGCCAAGTTTGACGAGCGAAATCCCAACTGCTTGCTACAAAGCTTTGAGCAGCAAAATTAATAAAATAATCTGGCTGTAATTTTTCAACAGTTCTAGATATAGCATGAGGATCTGTTAAATCAAAATTTATTAAATGAAATCTCTCGGACTTAATATGTTTTATATTTTCATGATTATAAACGCTAAGCCTTCTTACTCCTCCAAAAATGATATAATCAGTATTTTTTAATAAAAAATCTACCATATGACTTCCATCTTGTCCAGTTACCCCAGTAACTATAATTGTTTTTTTATTTTTTATTAATTTTATTGCATCTTCTATATTAAGAATATTGGCTGTGTCTATTTTTTTGCCGTAATATGTTTCTTTAAAATTTTGGTTCATATTTATTTTTTTATAATAAACCAACTTTTTGCTCCACCGTCTTGGTCTCCATCATTTAATCCAAGCGCTTCTATTTCTCCAACCGTATATTGATTTTTAATACAAAATTCATTTACCGCTTGTATGACTCCATCCCATGGAGCAGAGTAATCGTGTCCAAAAAAAATTCCGCCATTTTTGACTTTTGGATACCAAGCCTCTAGATCTTTAACTACGGCTTCATAATTATGATCCGCATCTATATAAACAAAATCAAAAAAATCATCTTCAAATCTTAAGGCTGATTTTGGAGAGCCTTCCTTTATAATTTCAAATCTATTTAAACCATATTTTGATAAATTATTTAAAGTCTGCTGATATGACGAGTCTGGATTTGGTAATTGATAATTCTTCTCCCATATATCAATGCACCATAATTTAATATTTGGTGCTGAGGATAAAATATTTTTTGAAAAATCTCCACTAGAGACTCCAATTTCTGCTCCTTTTGTAAAATAATTAGGAAATGATTTCACAAATTTTTTTCTTGATTCTGTATTTAATTTTATCATAAATTATTTTTAATTATGTTAAATGCTGCTGTTCCATCCATTAGAAGAGATTTTTTATAGGCTTTTTCTATCATTTCTGTATATATACTATAATTTTTAAGAATAAAATCAATTTTTTCTTTTAAGTCGTTTATATTTTCAAAATATATAAATTCATCTTTACTGAAAAAATGTTCTATAATATTCCATCTATCTTTTTGAACAAGTATTATGCTTTTACCATATGCAGCTTCGGCTGTTCTACATTTGTATTGAGGCATTACTGGAATATCCAAATTTACTCCACAGAAGGCTTCATTTTTTTCCCAATCAGAATAGCTTTTTATACTTTGTATGTGTTTTTCAGCTAATGGACATTGATTAAATACTATACTAATTTTTGAATTAGCTACCATTTGCATTTTTTGATGATGAGTTAGACCAACGTCCGTCGTGTATTCATTTGGGATAATGTATGAAATTCTACTATTATAATTTTTAATAATTTTTGCCATTTCTATATGGTACGGGCCATGCATGCCACCGAAATAACATACATCATATATTTTTTCATAGTTTAATTCTGGACCATTGTAGTCTTTAGGAGATGCAAATGGATGATAAATATATTTATAACGATTATCTTTACAAATTTCTTTTAACCATTTAATGGTATATGGGCATATTGAATAAATGATATCAAAATATTTTAAATAATTTCCATCTGGTTGCCAAAAAGTTTTTCCATCTGTAAGTGCTGCTGGCCCATTAAATTCTGTTGGCATCCAAAGGTTAAGAAGAATCTTTTTTGTAAAATTTTTAAAATAAGATCTTAAATGTTCATTAAAAACAGAATTATATCCATAAAATAAAACATTTGATTTATCTTCTAAGTCATCATGTTTTATGAGATTAATTTTTACGGTTGGTCCGTCTGGATAATCACCAGCTGGATCATTTACTATTCTCATTATTTATTTCTCGCATTCTTTTTATAATTTTTTGTATCCCTTCTTTAAGTTTAACTTCTGGTTGCCAATATCTTTTAATAAAAGGGTCTGGCTCGTTCCTTTTATTATTTTGAACTGGATCTTTAATTTGGCCTTTTGATATTCTAACTCCCCCAAATTCTTTGCTAATAATTTCTGCAATATCTATAATTTTTGACCATTCAAAACTAGTTAAATGATATTCTTTTGTTTTATCAAGCGCATCATAATTATCTGCAAGAATTTTATTGCAACGGCAACAATCTTCTGCATACAAGAATTGTCTTTCCTCTTCCCCGTCCGTCATCATTTCTATATGTTTTGTAGTCATTGCTTTTTTTATAAAATCTGTAATTACGTGCGCTTTTGTTTCGTCTGTTTCTACCCCGTAAACATTCCAATATTTAACAATCAGCCCATCTAAGCTTTTTGTATAAAATTCTCCTAAACGCTTTAACACTCCATAACTTGAATAATTCATGTTCGACATTTGAGATGAAGAAAAAATAAAAGGTTTTTTATAAAATTCTAGAGCTTCAAAAGTATTTTTCATTAACATAACGTTATTATCTAAAAATTGCTTTGTGTGTTGATATTTATTTAAATACTTAGAACCACCAACATCAAAAGCTAAGAAATGAACAAAATCTGTATTTTTAATTTTATTAATTAAATTTTCATTTTGTATTTTTCGTAGATCTTCTTCGGGGGTAGATATTATATCAAATGTTTGTATTTCTTCATTATTACGCTTAAGGAAATCAACCAAGTAACATCCGATTTGACCGCTAGAACCCAATATCAAATGATTCATATATTTTCTCTTTTATAAATATGGTCTGGATTCATAACACTTGATGTCAAAAAAGTAAAACCATTATTTGTTAAATATTCATGAATAAGATGAGGATTATCATCATTTCTTTGATATTGATTATAAGTATGAGATTCACAGTTTATAAATTCAATTTTATCAAAATAATTTGAAATTGATTTTATAATATTTAAATCATTTCCTTGTGTATCTGTTTTTAAAATTTTTATTTTTTTAAATCTTTGCCAATCAATCTTAGATAAAAAACTTTTTAAATTTATACATAAAGTAGGCACGGTTTTTTTAATCCACATAGAATCTTTCAATTCTTCTCTAAGTTTAAATAAACTTGATTGACCATGATCTCCAACAACTTCTGAGTTGCAAGTTACATAAAAATCTTTAATTGTATTTTCATCAACATTATCTACTGCGCATCGAAATAATTTAAATCTATTATCTAATCCTAAATTTTTAAGTTTTTCTATAACTCTATTGCAATTCTCTTCCACAGGTTCAAATCCAAATACAAAAGAGTTTGGACTTTGACTTAACCAGGATATTGTATTTGGTGCGTCTGCCGCAAGTCCAATATCAATATAAATTTCATCTATGAAATTTGGAATTTCAATATTATCAAATATATCCATCTTAATATTATTTTTGTAATTCCGACTCTATCCATTTATATGTTTTAGATATTCCAGAGATTAATGATTCTGATGGAGCCCAATTTAACTTTTCTTTTATTAACTTATTATCAGAATTTCTTCCTCTAACTCCTAATGGGCCAGGTATATTTTTTATTTTGATATTTTTATTACTCAAATTAATAATCATATTTGCAAAATCATTTATAGAAATCATTTCTTCTGACCCTATATTAACTGGTCCTTCAAAATTTGATCTCATTAGTCTTATCGAGCCTTCGACACATTCATCAATATATAAGAATGACCTGGTTTGTTTTCCATCTCCCCATATTTCAATTTCTCCTCCATCTTTCGCTTCAATAATTTTTCTACATAAAGCTGCTGGGGCTTTTTCTTTTCCTCCCTTATAAGTTCCTTCTGGACCAAAAATATTATGATATCTAGCTATATGAACATCAAGCCTATAATTTCTTTTATATGCTAAATACACTCTTTCACTAAATAATTTTTCCCATCCATATTCACTATCTGGCGCGGCTGGGTATGCAGATTCTTCTGAACATTTTGGATTATTAGGATCTAATTGATTATATTCTGGGTATGCGCATGCAGAAGAACTATAAAAAACTTTTTTAACTTTTTTAGAAACGCATGTGTGTGCGATATTTAAATTTATTAAAGCAGAATTATGCATAACATTTGCATCATTCTCTCCAGTAAAAATATAACCTGCTCCTCCCATGTCAGCTGCAAGTTGATATAATTCATCTACATCTTCACATATTACATTTTTTACAAAATTAGGATCAGTTAGATCTCCAACTAAAAATTCGTCCGCTGGACTTTTAGAATACAATGGAAGTTTTAAATCTGCTCCCTTTACCCAAAATCCTTCGTTTTTTAGTCTTTTAACTAAATGAGACCCTATAAATCCACCCGCACCACATACAATTGCTTTTTTCATATAAATTATATTATTATAAATTTAATATTTCTAACTATATTTTAATTTATTTTAAAAATTGGTATAGGTAACATTTTGTGTTTATTTTTAAGATTAAACTTATAATAAATTTTTATAACTTCTTTTTGTCTTTTATTTGGTTTTATGTTTTTATTTTTATTTTCCATTACCCATTCTAATTCTTCATATGAAGCCCCGATCTGATCTTCGTCAGATCTATTATCTTCCCATAATCCATCTGTAGGTTTTGCTTGTAATATTTCTTCTAAAATATTTAAATTTTTAGCAATTTGTCGTACTTGAGTTTTAGTTAAGTCTCCTATGGGAGAAATATCTACTCCACCATCTCCATATTTAGTATAAAATCCAACACCAAAATCTTCGACTTTATTTCCAGTACCAACAACTATACCATTTACGGATCCAGCTATCTGATATAGACATATCATTCTTAATCTAGATTTAGAATTTGCAAAGGATATATCCGCGTTAAAATCATTAAAATTCTTTTTAAACTCATTAAAAGAATTTGTTAGATTTTTTTCTACAAAAATAGTATTTTTAAAATTATCATTTAGCCATTTTCCATGATTTCTAGCTCTTGCAAGTTGATTTGGTTCTTGGCTTATGGGCATGCTTACTATATAAGTTTTTAAACCAGTCATAGCGCATAAAGTGCTAACCAATGCGCTGTCTATACCACCGCTAATACCTATAACTAAGGAATTTATTTTATTTTTATTGCAATATTTTTTGATCCAATTTACTATACCTTTTATAATTATTTTATTATTCATATTAAAATGCCTTTAAGCTGCTCCAAAACTTCTTGCCTAGAGTCTTTTATAATAATATTATAACCTAATTCTTTTAATCTTTTGGCAAATTTAAATTGTTGCGATTCTGTTAAAATAGTAGACTCCTTTTTATAGGTTACAAAATCAAAAAATATTGGTTTATTTTTATCTTTATTATTTTTTAAAAATTCTTCTATTTGATATTCTAAATGCAAATTATTTGACTGATCACTCGCTTCACTTATTACAGCTTTTATATTTTTATATCCAGCAAAAACTGATAAAGCGATATTATCTCTAGGAAAACATGGCCCGCCGAACCCATATCCATATTTTAAACATTTCTTCCCCACTCTTGTATCATCTCCAATGGCAGAAAGTATTTTATCAGGATTACAATTACTTCTAATGGCTATATCTCCAATCATATTCGCATAAGCTATTTTAGTAGTAAGAAAACAATTTAATGCAATTTTACATATTTCTGCTTCTGTTCTAGACATTCTATGTATTTTAGGATTATTAATGGTATGTTTAATGTATATTTCTTCAATAATATCACCAGACTTTTTTGATCCTTCTCCTATTAAAACCATATCTGGAGACGCTTGATCTTTGAGTATAGTTCCTTGCGCTATAAATTCTGGATTATAACTTACAATATAATTATAATTTTTTAATTTTTCTTGAACAGAATCGCAATATTCAGGCATAGTTGTTGAAGAAATAATTAAATCTTTAATTTCTTTTTGGGGACCAAGTTTAATTATTTCTTTTACTAATTCATCTACTTGAGAATGATCATAACTTCCATCTGCAAGAGATGGGGTTGAAACAATAACAAAAATAATATTAGAATAATTCAAAACTTCGTTTAAATTAGTTGTGGCATTAAAATTTTTACTTTCTTTTAAATAAACTTCTACATTTTCTTCTGAAGATTTTAAAGATTTATTATTTATTTCATCTATATACTTTTGATTAATATCTAATCCAAGAATTTTATATCCAGCTTTTTCAAGAATAAGAGCAAAACATAAGCCTAGTTTACCAATGCCGATTATAGATATATTATTCATATATTTTTTAATTTAGCAGTTATAAGCATATGCCAACCTAATTTTTTTTCTAAAATATTAAACATATCGGCTGACATATTTTCAAACCATGGCTCTTTCTTATAAATATTATTTTTATATTCATTTATTTTATAGGGAAAGATGTGTGTCTGTTCAATTTCCAAAATATTAAATTGCTCTAAGAGTTTCCTCGCTTCATTTTCTGAATATGTTAAAGCTATTGGGCATCCAAATTGAGCTTCTGGCTGATCTAATCCCGCTTCAATCATATAATTTTTCCATGAATTTTTTGCATAAATCATTATTTTCAAAACGCTTTTCTCATGCATATATTTTTGAATTTGATTAATAATTTTAATTGGATTTGGGCTATGATGGATAACTCCAAAAGAATAGATAAGATCATATTTTTTAATAGGAAGAAACGAAGACAATTGTTCTGCATCTCCCAAAAAAAATTCACCTTCTTGTTGATATACTTTAAACCTCCTTTTAGTTAATTCAAGGCTTGATTCCGAAAGTTCTACGCCAGTATATTTTGCTCCATTTTTTGCAAAATTTATTGCAGCAGTACCTATCCCGCATCCT
>OGWJ01000078.1_pt1 | contig 13947 bp, 13 predicted proteins | sample 1575991 | NCBI WGS metagenome assembly OGWJ01 (sample SAMN07581533, study PRJEB24739) | freshwater metagenome | place: Singapore | collected 2015-01 | reverse complement strand
CAATTTTTCTAAAATATCAGAGCGATTAAACCGAATTTCAAGTAAAATAAGACAATTGGGTGCCTGATATGAAACAACTATTAATTGATACTATTGTATTTGATGTAAAACCACAACAGCTTAAAGAAGCTGCTATGAGTGGTAATGGTAGATTAATTGTAACTGGTGTTCTTCAAAGGGCAAATGAAAAAAACCAAAATGGTAGAATATATCCCGAAAATATTTTGAAGCGCGAGGTTGATAAATATAAGGGTAGAGAAATAAAAGAAAATCGTGCATATGGTGAGTTAGACCACCCAGAATCATCGGTGGTGGAATTAAAAAATACTTCACATATTATTAGAGATGTATGGTGGAATGGTAAAGATGTTGTTGGTAAAGTAGAAATACTAAATACCCCATCGGGCAGAATACTTAAAGAATTGATAGAGGCAGGTTGTACAGTAGGTATATCTTCGCGAGGTATGGGTTCAGTTCGTCAAATTAGAGAAGATGGTACTGTTGCTGTAGAAAACGATTTTGATTTAATTTGTTGGGATTTTGTAAGTAACCCATCTACTCATGGGGCTTTTATGAAACCTGTTAATGAGGGTGTTAGTAGAGATTCAAAAGTGAATAAATATGAAACTGCCAATAGTATAATGCGAGATATTATTTGTGAAATTGGTGGATATTGTGAATACCCTAAAATTGGAGAAACAAAATGAATCGTGAAATAAATATTGCTATCAATCAACTTTTACGCAAAGAGTTGAGTGAACTAAAACCGGGTAGCCCAATGCATCAATACGCAGTAATGCATATTTTAATTGGTGCTTTAAGGGATGCTAATTTCGCTACTACTATTAAAAATGTTCCAAAGATATTTCCAAAAGCCGAATATGATGGTGATAATAGAAATGAAAGAACTATTACAAATATGTATAAAAACAAAATCGGCCCAAAAATTGCCAAAATTGCAAACTGGGATGGAAAAGATATTGTAAACGGAATTGGTTTTTATGTATCAATGCAAATTGGTAGACCGATGGGTCAAAAAATTGAACAACTTGTTGAGGGAAAAAATATGAAATTAGAACAACTTAAAAAAATGATTAGAGAGATTGCAAAAAAAGAAATGCTGAAAGAGGAAGAAATCAATTGGAATGCAGTTCAAAACGCAATCATCAATTTCTTAAAAACAAACACTAAAATTTTAGACAAAAAGGTTCAATCAAAAGATATTGATGGAGTTAAAGGTGGGTTAAAATCAATCCTTAGTGGTTTGACAAATGCACAAAGAAGCTTGAAATTAGAGTCCGCTTCGAGAACCGCAATGGAAATTGGTGGACTTACCGGTTTAAATAAAGATGCAGTTCAAAAGTTTGTTGATACTCACAATTTGGATATCGAAAAAGTTTTCCAATTTGTTAAGAAAGGAAAACTTTCAGACAGAATGGATTTTGTGACTGCGGTGTCTGGAAAACCGAATAATCCAATTCAAAAGAAGATAATTAAAATGGTTGGTGAATCAGTAAACGAAGGTTTATCCGCTGATATAGCTAAACATATGGGTTCTATCCATAAAGGATTTGTTAAGGTAGAAAATGATGGTACTATGATTTATGATTCACCATCTAATGCAAAAAAAGCATCCGATTATTTGAATTCAAAAAAGATTGCAGCATCATCTGATGGTAAGTATCTTTATATAGAATCAGTAAACGAAGGTGTGAAACTATCATTAGTAGACCCAAACACAAATAAATTCATAAAGACTTTATCTTTGGATAGAACTTATAGAGAAGCTGAAAAAGAGGTTGAAACTCTTAATAGAAGATTATCACCATCTCAAAAAACTAAAGGATTATATTGGAAAGTAACATCAATTAATGAATCTATAAAAGCATTTGATGAAAGAAGTTTTGGTAAGAATGGTATTATCATTATGATTGATGATAATGGCAAAAAAGTATCGGCAATATTCAAAAATAGAAAGAACGCAGATAAGTACAATAGAAATAAGCCCGAAGATTTAAAAACTTTAGTTTCTTTGGCTAATAAAAAAGGATTTGGTAAAGCAATAGATGAATCAGTAAACGAAGCTACTAATTCAGCAAAAATGATGGCTGGTATTAAAAAGGGTTCTCAAACAGGTCCTTGGACTATTGTAGTATCGTTTAATAAAAAAGTATATTATCAAACACAGGTAAAAACAAAAAATGAAATTCCTGCAAAGTTTGAACACATGAAAAAGGTTACAAATATACCGGGTTATATAATTACAATTGAGGATAACACCGGTATGACCGTATATTCGGAAAAATTACTAAATGAAGCTAAAAAATACGATATTGGGTCTGGATATTTGGGTAATGGTTTAACTATTTGGAATAGGGCAGAAGAAAAAGATGGTGATTATGAAACGATAGCCCACATTGGAAAAGATGGTAAACTAACTATTTATGATAAAGAAATTCCCGCTGATATTAAAAAAATGATTGGTATTTGGGCAACTTCTATGAAAAAGGGTAATAGACCAGGTTCTTACTGAAAAAAGGAAAATAAAAGATGAAAAAACTATTTAACTTATTAAAAGAATCACAGCATATGGATTATCGTAGATTAAACATTGGTGAGGAAGATTTAGATGATACAAAAATGACCAATGAAGAAAAAAGGGCTTTTATTGAGGCAGTTGCTTCATACCGAAAAATCGGTGAGGCAATTTACCATAATGGTAATTTGATGGAAGCATACCAAAACATTAAAAAGATTGTTGAAACTGCTCATAAATTAACCTTACAAGAAACTGGTGATTGGTTTGATAAGGTAACTGTTTCTCGTCATATGAAATCTATGAACGAATCTTTTAAGATTTTTACAAACACTATCAAAGAAGTATCAACTCTCCAGCAAAGGTTGGAATCATCTTATGATGAAATTGGTGAGATATTGGGTAAATATTACGAAATAAAAGAAGGTAATGAATTTGGTGCTGAAAGAGCAAGAGCAATTGCAGCAGGTGAAGATACATTCCAAGTTGGTGATAAAACATTTAAAGTAACGGATGTAGATTCCGAAGATAAAGAAAATGCACAAAATTTTGTAGGAGAAAACATGAAATTAAGTCAATTAATAAACAAAAAATCAATCAATGAGGAATTTAAACACATCATTCATGTTGATACACCAACTCAAATTGTTTCTAAATCAGTAGCGGCTCAAATAATGGCATTAGCTAAAAAAGGTATTCCTTCAAAAGAAATTGGATTGGAAATGGGATTTGTTGGTAACACTAAGTTAGCAGCAGATACATTCCAAAAAGTTAAAAATAGAATATACTTTGATCTTGATAAGAGAGAATCGGTAGTAACTGAGGGTAAGTATGATGCTACCTTAGATAAAATTGAAGCAGCTGTTAAAAACGCATCTTCTTTTATGAATATCGGTGCTGAATTGAAAAAAGCAGGAATTAAATATGATTTTTCAACTGAAATGATAGCAATGTATTCAATAAAAGTACCAGGAAACACTATCGCAATTGTAAATAAGAAATACGTAGATGGTGCAGAAAGAGAGGTGGGTAATTACGCAATTGGTTTGATGGAAGGTAAAAATTTGGTGAAGGAAATAGCAATTCGTAAAGGAACTAGAATAAGATCATATATTGATGGTAGAACTTATACTGTGGATTATGAAGTAGTAGATACAAAACATTTCAGTCTTAGATATGGTGGTGGTACAACCAATTTACTTAAAGTTATAAATTCAAATCATCCCAAAATAAAAGTCGGTTCTACTGAAGAGTTTTCTACGGGTGATTTAAAAAAATCAATAAGTGCAGGTATTAAAACAATTATTAAGGAATCTTATATAGGGGAAGCAAAAAAACCAAAGTTTGGAGATACTGTCCATCTTAAATCGCAAAATAAGACAGGGATGGTTTATTCTGTTAAAGGTAACGAAGTTGTAATTAGAACTGTAAGTGGTCTTGTTAAAGGAAAATTGAGTGATGCAGAAATCGTAATGGATGAAGGTAATGAGTTTGGTGCTGAAAGAGCAAGAGCAATTGCAGCAGGTGAAGATACTTTCACTGTGGGTGGTAAAACTTATAAAGTAACCGATGTAGACCCGCAAGATAAAGAAAATGCAAAAGATTTTGTTGGTGAAATGAAACTATCAAATTTTATTAAAAAGAGTGTAAAGGAATCGACTGATGAATTACCAAAAGCAACAATACCTTCCACAATTAGTGCAAGATTAGAACAAATAATTAATAAATTAAAAGATTCTACATTAACCTACAATCAAAAACTTCAAATACTTGGTAGATTAGTAGATGGTATGGGTGTTGATAAAAGTGAATTTTCAAGATTATCAACCAAATTGCGTGGTGTTGCAGAATCAACTAATTTAAAAAAAAAAGTAAATGAAGCAAATGTAAAATTATCTGACTTGTTAAAGGGTGTAGTAGATGGTTCTACTTCCCGCGTTGGTTCTACAAAAGTTGATAAGAAAACAGCAGAAAAGTTGTTGAAATTATACAAAGTTGGTGATGTTGCAATGCAAAACAAATTTGATAAAATGACAGCAGATAAGGTTATTTCGGCTTTTAAACCATTTATGGAAAATAAAAAAGTAACCAACGAAGTTTCGCCTGAAGGATGGGAAAAAACAGTAAAAGCGATGAAAGATGAACCGGGTATTGATAATCCTTGGGCATTGGCTTGGTGGATGAAGGGAAAAGGTTATCAATCACATAAAAAATAAAAAAAGGGAATAACAAAATGCCATCAATAGATATTATACAAAACTTATCACTTAAATTTTCCGATTTTATAAAGGATAATCTAAAGGATATTAATAAATTACCCCAAAAACAAAAAACAGGTATTTCAAAAGCAATTCGTGCTTTTAAGGTTGTATTGGATGATATATCCGAAAATGTGGTAATTGAAACCGCAAAATCTATTGAAGTTGGTTCTCCTGTAATGATAGTTACAAAAGGTTATGGTGGGGTTGTGATAGAAATAAAAAAAGAAAAAGCATTAATCAGAACTAAAAATGGCTTGGTTACTGAATCAATATACAATTTACAAATAGTTTAATTTTAAAAAAGTTATGAACGACGCCGGAGAAAGACCAAAAAAGAAAAAAATTAGAAGAGAGTTAATGTATGTTCCTGGTAGGGGAATGGCAGTTAAAGTGGTAGACAATAATGTTGAAGCAGCATTAAGACTTTTCAAAAAAATGGTTAAAGATAGTGGAATGATGGATGTTTTGAAAGAAAGAACTGAATTCGTACCAAAATCAATAGAAAAAAGAAAAAAAATGGAATTGGCCATTAGAAAACAATATCTGAGAAGTAAAGCAGAATAAAATATCGTTTTTAAAAAACTCCTCTATTTATTATCAAATTAATGTTCCAACACATATTGTGGAACTAAAATTATTATAACAATTATTAAGATTTATAATAATCTTACTTTTCCAAAAAAATTTAGGAGATTAAATGAAAAATAAAGGCAGAAAAGATTTGCTTAAAGAAGCAATCGCCGATGCTAAAGCCGTTAAAGAAACAGCATTAGCAAATGCAAAAATCGCTCTTGAGGAAGCATTCACTCCAAGACTCCAATCAATGTTGTCTCACAAAATTGCTGAAGAGTTAGAAGATGAAGAAGTTCCAATGGAGGAAGAAGAAGAGTTTGCAACAACCGATGAGTATATGGGTGAAGAAGATGAAATGGGTGGTGAATTTGAAACCGAAGAGCCTGTTGAAGAAGATGATGATGAAATGGGTGGTGAATTTGAAACCGAAGAGCCTGTTGAAGAAGATGATGATGAAATGGGTGGTGAATTTGAAACCGAAGAGCCTGTTGAAGAAGATGATGATGAAATGAGTGATTTAGACTTAGAATCAATTATCAGAGAATTAGAAGGTGAAATGGAAGAAGAGCCTGTATCCGAAGAAGAAGATGAAAACCCAGAAATCACAGAATTGAAAAAAATTCGTGAAAGAGTATCAAAAAGATTACAAGAATTAGAGTCATCTGAAATTGGTGCTGGTGATAATAAAGTTGCTAACTACGATTCTGAAACCGAAGATGAACAAGGAACTGGTGAGTTCTTTGAAGAAGAAGGTGATGATGAAGAAGTTGATTTGAATGAAGTTATTAGGGCCCTTAGAGAAATGAATGGTGAAGAGCCAGCAGAAGAAGAGGGTGGAATGACTGAAGAAGAAGCTGAAGAAATGAAGGGTGAATTAGAAGAAGCATATAAAGTAATTAAATCGTTGAAGAACACCATCAATGAAGTAAACCTTTTGAATGCAAAACTACTTTACACAAACAAACTTTTCAGAAACTTTGATTTGAATGAAAAGCAAAAAGTTAAAGTTGTAGAAAACTTTGACCGTGCTTCATCTTTGAGAGAAGTAAAATTAGTGTTTGCTACATTGGGTGAAAACCTTAATGTTGCTAAAAAATCACAAAAAAGATTTGTTAGAGAATCATTTGCATCTAAACCAACCAAAGGAACAAAACCTGCTGGTATCATAACCGAAGGTTCTTCGTTGGCTACAAGATTCCAAAAGCTTGCTAACATCAAAAAATAATTGTATAAACTATTAAACAAAGGATATAAAAATGAATATAAATAGCATTTTAAAAGAAAGCGCAGGATTCGAGAGAGTTCTTCGCAAAGAAGCCAGAGGTTTAGTAGCCAAGTGGAAAAAAACCGGTCTTTTAGAGGGAATTACCAATGAGACCGAAATCAACAACATGGCTCAACTTTTGGAAAATCAGGCAAAGCAGTTAGTAACTGAAGCTTCTGCCACATCAATGTTCAACAACTCTGAAGAGTGGAATGGTGTAGCCCTTCCGCTTGTTCGCCGTATTTTCTCTGAAATCGCTGCAAAAGAGTTTGTTTCAGTTCAACCTATGAATCTCCCATCCGGTCTTATTTTCTACTTAGATTTTAAGTATGGAACAAATCAGCCTGGTTTTACAACAGGTTCAGGTAAAGATTCACAAGCCGATTCAGTATTTGGTATTACCGAAACTGCTAACCAAGCCTCAGGTGGTTTGTATGGTGCTGGTCGTTTTGGTTACACTATCAACGATACATCATCTGCTGCGTTATCTAACACATCATCAGCACATCTTAATAGTTCTACCCACCTTACGGCATCTATTTCATATGGAACTAATCTTGCTGCTATTAATTATGATACTGCCTTTTCCGCATCAGTAGCGCCTGGCACATTATTAACTATTACGGTTTCTGCATCTGCATTACCATTCGCAGATTTTGAGGGTGTTAGAGCATTCACACCATCTGCTACTTTTATCAACACAGTTTACCCACAATTTACTACATATACCGATAGTACACAACGTGTAACATTTGTGGTTAGCGGTTCGGCTACAGCCGGCGGGGCCGTAACTGTTAGGTATCAAAAACAACCAACCGATGTAACTCGTGGTGATTTTGAGGTAACAAAAGCACAAATGGCACTTAATGCTGAAACCGATATCGATATTCCAGAATTGAACATCGAAATGCGTTCAATTCCAATTGTTGCTAAAACTCGTAAGTTGAAAGCACAATGGACACCTGAATTTGCGCAGGACTTAAACGCATATCACTCTATTGATGCAGAAGCAGAATTAACTTCGATGTTGTCTGAATATGTATCACAAGAGATTGATTTTGAGATTTTGGACATGTTGATTCAAAACGCATTGACTACAGGTTACTGGTCTGCAAGAATTGGGCATGTTTGGAATGGTACTGCATTCGGTACTGATGGAACTATAAATGGGCAGGCGTATATTCAGGGTACTTGGTTCGCAACTTTGGGAACTGTGTTGCAGCGGGTTTCTAACCAAATTCACGCTAAGACAATGCGTGGTGGTGCAAACTTCTTAGTATGTTCTCCTGATGTTGCTACTGTATTGGAATCAATTCCAGGATATGTGGCCGATGGAACTGGTGATGAAAGACAATTTGCATTTGGTATGACCAAAGTAGGTTCTTTCGCACAAAGATATCAGGTTTATAAGAACCCATATATGCAAGAAAACTTGATTTTGATGGGTTATAGAGGAACACAATTCTTGGAAACTGGTGCTGTTTACGCTCCATATATTCCATTGATTATGACTCCGCTTGTGTATGACTATAAGAACTTCACTCCTCGTAAGGGTGTAATGACCCGCTACGCCAAAGAAATGGTGAGAGGTGAGTTCTATGGTAAAGTATATGTACATGGTTTGGAAACTATTGGTGGTGCTTAATCAATCACATAATAGTTAGAGTGTTTTCAAAGGGGGATGATGAAAATCATCCCCTTTTGTTTTTTATGGGATATTTATATTAAAAGTATAAAGGGTTACATTATGATAGAAAATACTGAAAAAAGAGTTCCAAAAGGTGATATAAAGTTTTCAATTACACTTTCCGAAGAACAAAAATTAGCAAAACAAAATATCTTAAATCATCCCTTCAATTTTATTTTAGGAAAAGCTGGTAGTGGTAAAACATTACTTGCTTGTCAAATAGCATTAGATTCCTTTTTTAAGAGAGAATATAACAAAATTGTTGTAACCCGTCCCACCGTTTCTAATGAAGATAATGGGTTTTTACCAGGTTCTTTGGAAGAAAAATTAGAGCCGTGGTTAGTTCCTATTCGTTCTAATATGCGAAAAGTTTATGATAAATCATCGGTATTAGATAAAATGGAGCAGGATGAAAAAATAGAATTGGTATCCCTTACGCATTTTAGAGGAAGAACTTTTGATGATTGTGTTTGTATTGTTGATGAATTTCAAAATCTTACAAAATCTCAATTAGCGATGGTGTTGGGTAGACTGGGTAAGAATTCAAAAATGATATTGTGTGGAGACCCACAACAAATAGATTTAAAATCAGCAAACGATTCAGCAATTCACGAAGTAGCAAAATTAAAACCAAGTGGGTTTGTTTACACCGTAACATTAAAAGATAATCATAGACACCCCGCTTTAGATGAAATATTTAAACTATTATATGAATATTAGATATTTATATAAAATAGGAGAAAGTATATATGGCAATTAAAGTAACAGGATTTTTTCAAAACCCAACAACTGGTTTAATCCACCAATCACCACTTTTGACACTTGTCCCACATTTAGTATATCCAGGCGGAATTACAATGGATGTTCATATTGATAATAATGGAACTGTTGCATATCAATCTATTGATAAATCGGAACTTGTTTATGATAATTCTATAACAAATGGGCACGATCAATTATTAGATGCTTTAGAAACTTATGTTATAAACCACTTACAATCTGCAAATGAAGTAAATGAGTTTTCAACATTTCAACATTATGTTAAGCCTGTTGTTGAAGAGGTAATAACTGAAACCGAAGAAACTATTGTTGAGGAAGATAATAGTGAAGAAACCCCACCAACTGATACACCTGGTGAATAAAATATAGGTAGTGTAAAATGGCAGTAAATATCGCAATATATCCTGGTTCATCATCATTCTCTCCAGGCAAAACACCATTTGGTTGGTTTGATAATGATTACGATTTTCAGACAGATGCTGATTCGGTAATAACATGGTGTACTCGTAGGTTGGGTTATCCTGTTGTAGATATAGAACTACAAGATATAGATTTTTACGCATGCTTTGAGGAAGCAACAGATGAATTTTCATCACAATTAAATCAATATAGGACAAAGGAAAACCTACTAAGTTTACAGGGTTCTTTATTGACCAATAATTTGAATGGGAAATTAATAAATAATAATTTTAGTGGAATAATAAACATCGCCGCAGATTATGGAACTGAAGCAAAATCCGGCGGAACATTGACCTATTACACTGGTTCTTTTGAGTTAGTTAGTGGAAAGCAAATTTACGATTTATCAGATAGTTCTATTGTAAGTTTAGAAGCGGGTAATTTATCAAGCAGTTCAATTACAATTCGTAAATTATATCACGAAAATCCACCCGCAATTATTAGATATTTTGACCCATTTATTGGAACGGGTCTTGGTTCGCAACAAATGTTAGAAACTTTTGGTTGGGGAAATTACTCACCCGGTGTTTCATTTTTAATGCAACCTATGTATGATGACCTACTTAGATTGCAGGCGATTGAGTTTAACGATATGATTAGAAAATCCCAATTTGGATTTAAGATGTATGGAAAACGGGTAAGAATATTCCCATTCCCAAGCGATACTTATCATAGAACAAAAGTTCATTTTGAATACACACTTGACTCTGAAAGAAATAATCCAATAGCAAAATCGGGTGTAGTATCTGATTTTTCAAATAGCCCATTTGGTAGATTGGATTATTGCGATATAAGTGCGCATGGTAGACAATGGATTTTTAAGTACACATTGGCATTGGTAAAAGATTCGTTGGGTATGGTCAGGTCTAAATTTGGTTCAATTCCAATACCTGGTGCAGAAGTTACTTTGGATGGTACTGATTTAAGGAATCAATCTGCAACTGAAAGAGAGCAATTGATAACACAATTAAAAGAGATGTTGGAAGCAACAAGTAAAAGGGCGCTTTTGGAAGCAAAGAAGGATGAAACTGAATTTTTAGAATCAACTCTCAATCTGTGCCTCTGTTGATGTCGCTGTTGATGTTGGAGCTGGAGATATATCAACCATACTTCTTTGGGATTGGGCTGGTGTGTAGGCAGGAGAAACTGCCCTCTGTGTGTCGAATGAATACTCCGCCGTCATGGCCTCTGGGTCATCCTCAAAGCCGCTCGGATTGAACCCAAGAAGATTCTTTGGTGTTGCCGGAGCCTGATACTTATCCTCTTCCATCTCCCGTGGAAGATATGGGTTGGAGGAGGAAAACGCCGAGGCGGGCCCCTTCTGAATAATCTCGGTTTCGGTTCCAGCGGTTTCATCCACCGTTTTACTCCTGCGCTCCTCCTGAATCTGGTCGTAGGGGTCTTTCTTGGGATCAAAAATCCTGTCAAACATCGGCTTGGAACTCTGGGCCATCGTCTTGTCCAGAGATCCGTCCATGTGGCCCCTCTCCATGGTCAGCACCCTGTACTTACTCTTCTGCATCTCAAGGTTGGCTTGGCTATTTGCAACCGCCTCCCGATAAAGCTGGTTCTGCTCGGCACTCAGCATCCCCTTCTGCCTCGCCTCAAACCATTGCTTCTGGGTTCTCTGCACATCCATGTCTGCTGTCTCGATGTCCTTGGCCGTCTGGTTGAGATTGTCCCGCAGGGCCATCGCCTTGCCCTCCTGCACGGCGGCGGCGTTCTGGCTCCGGCGATAAGCCTCCATTTTTACCTCCGTGTATTGACGCTGAAGCTCCCAGTCGTTCTGGGATTCAATGAAATTAAGCAACTGAAATAAAGCCGCCATAAATACCTCCTTAAATCAGGCCACCGATAGCCGAGATGTAACTGACTGCCGTGGGTCTGGATGCCGCATAACTCATCTGGGATGCGTATGTCCTTGCGTTGTAGTCAAGTTGTGCATTGTAAATTGATGAATTGTACCCAAGCAGAGATCCGTACTGCTGTGTCTGATCTCCATAGACACCCAATGCAAAGTTCCCACCCATCTGTCCGGCCGCAGGATTTATATTAACACCCTGCGGGATGGGGGTTGGGGTGTATGGGGTTGCCCCCTGTTGAAGGGCGGACAAACCGCCAGCTTGGGCAACAATGGGATTGAGGCCAAGATATGACTGAACATTGGCCATCCTTTGCTGTTGCCGCTGGACTCCAGCCCCATAACGGGCAATGGCTTCCTGTGCAATCGGAGCCCCTCCGTAAATGTTTCCACGGGCAACCTGCGCCCCCCTTACCGACTGGGTTACCTGACGCTCCTCATCAGGTGTCAGGCCAGTCCCAGCCGCAAGCTCGGCGGTCAGGGTTTTCCCAAGCTCGTCCCGAAGCGCATATCCAGATGGATCTAGTTTCTGGAGCTGATCCTTTGCCGCATCCACATACTCGGACGCATATTTCTTGTTGAGAGCAAGCTGATTGGCCGCATTGACATCAGCCTCTTCCCTTTGGAACTTTGCAAACTCCTTGGCAATGTCGATATCCGACTTGCCCCTGAAGTCCACATCAATCTTATCGTAACCAGTAAGTTCCCCATCTTTGTTATATTTCGGAACCTCAACTGTTCCAGCCCCGCCCAGCTTGGCAAGGTTCTCAACCTGCCTTCTGGCTGGAAGGGATCGTATGTCGGCCTCGATTGCCGCCGCATTAGCCGCCGCATAATTAGGCGGCTCTGGAGCAGGGGGCGGTGCTGGAGGAGGCGGCGGAGGTGGCGGGGATGGCGGAGATCCGCCGTATCTGACGTTGGCAATCCAGAACAGGCCCGTAAAATTATGAGCCTGCTTGGGGTGTGAAAGTCGTTGCTCTAGGAACATTGCTTAGTCCTCCCATGTAATTCCATCTTGCCCTCTGACAAGACATTCATCTTCTCAAACATCTTGACCGGATAAGTCCTTATCCTGCCGTTCTTTAGTCCTCTCTGATAGGCCACATAGGGCCGCTTTCCGTATCTGTCCCAAAGGAGACGAAATAAGCTGGCCACAGCCCCGCCAGCCTCCGATACCACAAGCTCCACCCAAGTCACTCGCCCGTTGGGCTCATGCTTATATGGAATAAGGCCATCCTCCGCCTGCTCTAGGAATCTAACGCAAGCCACGCCCTTGATCTCCCCATCCTCAGTCGCAATTCCGCAAAGCTTGTTGTTCATATACCATTGCAGGACATTGGTGGTGTGGGTGATGTCCTCCCATCCCTTCATGCGGGGGGCAATCCACTCGGCGGCTTGGGAAGCGGTGATGGTCATAAAACCTGCGGGCGGTAAGATTCAAGGAACGAGGAAAGAACCAAGGAACGAAGAGCCAGCTTTCCAGAGCTAGATGAAATCCTTACCTGAACACCCCTCACCGGAGTCCTGCCGCTCAAGTCCCTGCCCCTGCGCTTGGTTCCAAGCGATCCCAATACCGCATTATTATTAAGAACAAACGGCAAAATAAGCTGGGTGTTGGATGTGGAGATTCCCGTGAAGATCGTCTCCGCCGAACCCCCGTCTGGGATTAGCTGGACATTGCAGGAAGTAGACGAGCCATAGAACTCAATCTCAATCCCATAAAGGCTCTTTAGGCTGACCACATCCTTAAACGTGAACTCCCTGCTTAGTATGGTCGTGGGGATATCTGCTCCATCGTCCTCATAATCCAAGTCCACCTCATCCTCCTCGGCCACATTCCCCCGCCATCTTAAAACTTTCCCATTAATTGTCCCAAGGCAAAGATCGTCATTGGGGGAGCGGGTGTAGCGGGCGAAGCAGGTTCCAGCAAATCCAGTCCACTTTCCACTCCAAGTCTTGAAGTCGGTATTGAAAACGATGGAGGTATTGGGGCTGGTGGAGTTTCCGGTAGGAATGGAAAGGATATAGCGGTTGAGATAATAGAACCCAGCCGACTTCTGGACTTGGGCAAGATTGATATCCTGAATGATTGAATCAATCGGCTTGGAGAGGGGCTCGCTAATCTCCTGCTCCGTGCCTGCCAAGGTTCTGCGGAGACTTCTTACCCCATCCAAGGCCAGCCAATAGACATCGGCCCCCACTTGGGCCAAGGATCTTGGGGCAACGCAACCCACGCTCCTGTCAATCGTCTGGATCTCCCAGTTGGCGATGGTGGCCGTGGGATCGGCGTTGATGACATAAGTGGCGGTGCGCTTGAAGGCTAATAGGCGGAACCCAGTCCAAGGATAGATGGCCGTAATTGGGTCGCCGTCTCCCCCGATCCGAATGGATTGGATTACACTCCAGCTTGATGTTCCCTCCGCATCCAGTAGATCGGAGACATAGATCGCATCCGGTTCTCCACTCGGAACCACGAAAAGCCTGTTTGTGTGGGAGGCAACCAGCTTGATATCGTGACTGGGAAAC
>OGWJ01000074.1_pt1 | contig 14009 bp, 28 predicted proteins | sample 1575991 | NCBI WGS metagenome assembly OGWJ01 (sample SAMN07581533, study PRJEB24739) | freshwater metagenome | place: Singapore | collected 2015-01 | reverse complement strand
CTGTATGGTGTTCTGGACATAATGGCACAACCAAAAAATGACTAGCCCGCTGAGACATGCCCTGCCCTTCGCGAATATGATGAATTTGTGCCGGGCTATTGCCTAAATCAAGGTGCTTGCAAAGTACACATCCAAGACTTGCAACCTGATTAAGGTGTTCTTTTTGTGCCATTAGAAAGCTCTGCAATTATTTCCTGGTGCATAATACGGCATACTTCTTCTGCGCTTGGGAAATCGGATGCGCTGTGAGCCAAATCCCAACCACGTTTGATGCTTGCCGCAATCCTGTCCGAATGTACAAAGTTGCCTTGTTTGCTGCGCGAGCGAATGATATGCGCAATACGGTAGCCGTCGGTGCAATCGCCAAAACATAATTCGCAAATTTTGGCGCAGGATTCGCGTTCGTAGGCAATCCCCTCAGCATAAGCGCGATCATACAAAGCTTGCAAAGCAGGAGTCATAGAAAAGTTCATTGCCATCCTTTACATTTAAGCCAAATCGGGAACTGGTTTCCAATCATCCTGTGGCTTCCCCTGCGTACTCCTAGCTCTAATAGCGGCGGCTATGTGCTTAGGGTGCTGCACGTCCATGTCTTCCACCGCCTTCGCGCACGCCTCTCTTTCTCGCTCACGAATCTGCCACTCTAGCTCTTGCAGCAGCTCTTCAATCGTGTTGCCGTGACCCGTTGCGTAGCCTCGTTGCAGCATCCACTGAGCGACCTTCTCACGCTCTGCTGCTGAGATAAGTTCAGCGAAGCGTACAAGCTCCGCCTTGGTCCAGTGGGCCGGCTCTGTCCAAACACAGCCCGTGCGACGCAGCCATGCCTCCTTTGCCATTCTGATGATGTCGTCTCTATCCATGATTCTTTTCCTTTAGCTTGGCTTCGATAGCCGTAAAAAAGGCGTCCCAGTCATTGACTATTTCTTCAACGATGTCCGTGTTCGTTTCTTTGATGTGGTGCAATCGCTTGAGTGGAGCGTATGTCGTGCGTAAAAGAGTCCGATCAAAGTGATTCAACCCAGCCCATTCTGTCTTTGTATTCTTGTTTTCGCTCATGTGTTCTTCTCCTTTAGTTTTGCTTCGATCTTTTTCGCGTAATCAATCCAATCGGCGCTCGCACACCCGCTATCTATGGCGATTTGCGCGTGCTCCTCATCCGTCAGCCCATGCCATTGATTCATTCCTGTCGCCTTCTCGTAGTCCTCAAAGCATTCAGCCGAGTGCAGATTGGGGTTAGTGCTGCCGCAGTTGCGTCCGGCGCATGGTTGCATTTCATGTTGTTTCCCCCACTGACTCAGCGGCACACCATTCAGGTGGGCGTCATCAATCACGGTGCAATTGAATATCACAGGCTTCTGCTGTTCCGGATTTGGAGATGTATAAAGAGGGAAAACATCCGAATGGTCTGCGTACTCTTTCCCGACGATGTTGCGCCCATCGTGATAACAGAATGGCTTCTGCTCCGGCTGCGCCAGCCTCTCGCGCAGGGCTTCTTCAGCGTCACAGGCACGCTGATCGACGCCGCCGTATCTCTCCAGCGCCTCCAGCGCCTGCTGCATCAGTTCTCTGTCAGTCATATGTCTCCCCTTGCAACGAGTAGTGCAAATGCTGTTGCTGCCACTGCTGGAACTTGCCCATTTCCAATGGCTTTAAGTCTGTCCACCCTAGCGGCCACCCCATCAGCCACTCGACCCACGTCGGGTTCAATGTTCCACCAACTCGGCTTGCAAGTGTTGGTTCGTTGCGTTTTGCTTCGCTCGGTGCATTTGTTTCCTTGGCGTTGTGCGCTGTTGGAGTCGGCCATGTCATTACCGCCGTCGCCAATCCGTCTCCGCTCGTTGGACTCGCACCCTTGCGGTTGTAGTTGCCGCACACTGTCGGGGTGGGCCACGCATTTTTCCGTGCCATGTACCCAAGTCCGATCTGCCCTCCATTTTCGGGGTTCTGCCCACCCGTAACCATTCCCACGGTTGGTGTCGGAAGCCATAATCCAGATTCGGTCGCGCTGATGCGGCGCACCAACGTCTGCCGCTCCCATAACATCCCATTCACAGTCATACCCGAGCGCGGTAAGGTCTTCAATGACTCGCACCCCTCCGCGAAGAGTAAGCATTGGGGAGTTTTCAACAAAGACGTACTGGGGTCGAACTTCGCCAACCACCCGTGCCATCTCTCGCCACATTCCTGATCGCTCGCCGTCAATGCCTGCTCCGCGTCCGGCTGCGGAAATGTCTTGACAGGGAAAGCCGCCCGATACAACGTCAACAATTCCTCGCCACGGTCTGCCGTCAAAGGTTTGAACGTCATCCCAAATCGGGAAAGGCGGGAGAAGTCCGTCATTCTGTCTGGCGGCAAGTACGCAAGCTGCGTAGGGTTCCCATTCGACTGCACAGACGGTTCGCCATCCGAGCAATTTACCTCCGAGTATTCCTCCACCAGCGCCCGCGAAAAGAGCCAGCTCATTCATTATCTCCCCTTGCTCTGACCGCCGCCGCCATTTCTTGCGCCCACTGCCTGTCAATCTCATCACAGGCAAGGTCTGCTTGCTTATCCAGTGACTTAGCAATTGCCTCACGCTCGGCAGCGGCGACAAGGGCAGCGAAGTGAACAATCAGGTCGGGAAACAGTGAAATATCGCCTTCCGTGAACCCAGCCTCCCGCGCCATTCTGATGATGTCATCTCGTGTCATGTGTTCTTCTCCCGCAACTTGGCCTCGATCTGGTCAAACAGCTTTCTGGTATAACCCTTGATAGGCGTGTCTCCCCAAGGTCCGACGATCTCCTTGATCTCCTCATCCGTCAGACTGACCCAAGGACGCTTGTAAAAGTATGGATGTGATGTGATTGTTACGGGTGCAGACGCATCAAAGGTCATCCCGACTTCGCACTTGCACCTGCTGGCAGTTCCAAGCTCCCAGCGTTCACCGCACTTGTAGCATTCACCCCAAAACATTGTTCTTCTCCCGTATTTTGGCTTCATACGCTTCGATAATATCTTCTATAGATTCGCACACTTTTTCTTGATCATTATCTGTTCGCTGTTGATATTCACGCAGTTGCATTGTCATCACCCCACAATCCTTGCTTCAAATATTTTGCATATTTTCATTGCGCAGCGTTTTAGTTAATATCCATGCCCAAATTGCGCCACCGGCAATTTTGGCAGCAAACTGAGCGAGAACTACATCAGGCATTAACTCGCCAAATGCTAAAGTCGGAAACGTTAGAGAATCAACCGCTGCACCAGCAACATTCGATCCATTAGCTCTGAACATCCAAGATCCGCGCAATTTGATGAAAGTAATCCAGTCCACCAATAATGCAACAGTAAACGCTACGAATGATGCAATCGCTATCTGCCCCGCGGCTGGGTTTAGCGCATAAGTCAATGCCCCGGTGCCGGCAATTAATGCACTCATTTGCCATGCCTTTAACCGTACATGCAACCAGTCTCGCAACGCTAAATCCAATCCAATCAATAAAAAGGCGTTAATTAAACTCACCCAAGGGCCAAATGTGGCAACAGAAAGATTAGCCAAAATCATAGCCGCCGCGTATACGAACACTGCTGCAATGGTTAAATTCATAATAAAATTCCTTGTGTTTCCTTTAATTTCCAAGTAGTTGGCGGGTTTTGACGATTAATTCGCTTAGCCATACAACCAGCGCATTCCACTTGCTCCGCGTGATGTAAAGCAACATTAACGCTATCCGCGCTGGATAAAGGCCATTGTTTTGTTCCTTGCGCAAGCATCCGAAGACCATGTGTCCACGGCAGTCGAACACCAAAAGTTCGATGCAAGGCATTGAATGTCTCATCCATCCGCGCCGACCAAGCCGATGACCCAACTTGCCAATATGCTTCAGATGAACCTAAACAAACTCGTCCCCAATCATTTGCCAACTCCAGCAAATAATCAATCGGCAGACCTAGGTGCCATACCGGGATACCAAACTGCTTACCGTATGGCCATGTCTTGATCATTTCGCGTTGCTGCTCCACGCTCCCATCAATAACATCGGGCACCACTGCCCAGTGCGGATGCGCTAACAACGGGTCAAGCCATTCATAAAATCCTCGCATATTGAACGGCACTCCCCTCGTTTTACATGAAAATGCACCGTTATCAAACATAAGTGACTGTCCAATTTTTAAACAAATTTTCAAATTATCAGGCCTGAAATAAGACACACAAAAATGCTGGCCAGACATTGCGATCAAAGCATGTTTTGGAGTGATCGGAGTTCCATGATAATGAATCACCTCACAATCCTCGCGTCATTTCTTGATCGGGTGGCGCATACTCTTCGGCAGCCGACTTGTTTGGCATGACTATTTATTTCCCTGCAAACCAGTCGCGCACTTTCTGCATAATGGTACGCGGGCGGACAACTGGGGGTGGTTCTGGGAGAACAACTGGTGGTGGTTCTGGGAGAACCTCGGTGTATTGCGGCACAACTGGTTCAGAAGCCGGCTCAACAGAATCTTTGCTCACAGGATAAGCAGGCTTTAGTTTTGGGAATTGCGCTTCAGCAATTTGCAAATGTCGCATCACTACTGAATAAGAACGCTTGAAGTCTTTGGCAAGTTGTTTTTTGCTCACCCCTTGCCGATATAACACCAGCATTTGTTTGCGTTCTGCCGATGTCACGGCGCGTCGAGTACGTTTCATGTGGATTCCTCGGATTTAATAACCCGGCTATTGTGCGCAAGACGCTCCAATGCGCCGGTAGAAAGACGTTGAGCGATATACCAAGTCCCTGCGCTGGGCGATACTTGGCGTTTTTCCACCAATTTATACCGCACCAGCGTCGCGGCCAGAACAAACTCCTCGTTCAACTGCAAATCTTGCACAACGCGTTTGTATTTCATCTCCAGTGAGATGAAGAGACAGCAAAGTTGGACTTTCCGTCGAGCGCAGATGCAATCCTGCTGCCGCAAAGAATCATGCTTGGCGCATCAATGCATCCCCAATCCCAGGGGCACAGGATAGTGTTCTCAAAAGTTTCCAGGTACCAGCGATGCAGTTTTGTTTTGCGGTCAAGCGGAACCGTAAGGCCGACATGTGTCATAGTCATAATTGTTTCAACTCCCATAATCCTACAGGGTTTGCAGATTTGCGATCCACGTTGTCATGCAGCACGCTGTAGACTGCCCGCAAACTTACAATCGCATCCAATGTTTTTTCCATTGCCTGCGGGTATTTGTTGTCAATGCAGTCCTGATAAATCTCCTTCAGCAATGCATTGGCAACAATCAAATGTTGTGCATAGTCATTCATACTTGTCTCAAGGCATCATTGGCAAGCCGCACTGCATCTTCCAGGGTTTCCGCATGGGAAATATCCCTGAGAGCGTTGCGCATTACCAGAGGTTTGGAAATCTTGCGGGTACGTGCAGGAGGCGGGGTGCCAATCATGCCCTTCAAGGCCGCAAAGACTTTGTACTTCGCTGTGCTGTCGTCTTTCAGAATACTGTTGAGAGACGCCTGAGACACAGAGATATTCTTGGCAATGGAAGAAATCTTCCAGCCGGCCTTGAGCAAAGACCGCAGCACTTCACCTGGGGTAGCATCAGTCATAGTTTTTCCTTAATAAGAGCATGGCGAGGCCATAGCATGTATTGAACTTCTATTGCACCAGCATTTTTCAGCGTATCGATATCGTATTTTTTATTTCCTGGTCCTCTCCACACATTGGCTATAAAATAATCGGGCACATACACAATGTTACCTATACGGTATGCGCGGCAAGGCGCCCGGGTTTGCATCTCTTCGACTATGCGTTTGCCCACATTTCTTCCTCGGTTGTTCCAGTCGGGTTGATAAAATTCCACGAGTTGATGCATGACCACACAAGTGCAATCGGGTAGAAATCATCCACCTGATCCATGGTGCCGAATTCGGAAAAGAAGAAATTGTTTGCGCGTTCCACTTCCCGGTATCTTATTTTTCCGTACTTTTTGGCGAACCGCAAATATGCATACGACAATACACGTTCTTCATGCACGTTTCCACTCCTCAAATTCCGTTCGCAAATCTACCAAAGCGACTTGCGCCGCAGTGTTGGAAATCAATTCTGCCCGCGTGGCAATTTCGCAGTGATCGTGGATAGACTTGATTGCATCATCTTCTGAAACATTGGAACACAATCCGGTTTCGGCACAGAACTTCTGAAACATCGGGTCGCGTGCCAATATCCCCGCGGTCTGTACAAATTTGTTGGGTTTGGGGTTGACATACGGTTGTTCGTCTTCACCAATCCGCACCATCGCCACAGCATAGCGTGCCCCCACAAAATCGCGGATCATGGCATCGGGGATATCGTCGGGGTGAATGCTCAATGTGAGCATAAACCCCTTGTCGTTTTGCCGCAGCGCAACCTTCACTGCCTCAAAATTGATGGCATCCATCAAAACGGAACCTCGATATCGTCAACCGGCTTTTTCACAGGTTCTGGCGGCCTGGGCAGCCAATTGTTTTCCCGAATGCTACCAGACATGTAAACGCCGCTTGCGCCGGACTTCTTCCACAAGGAGAGCTGCAACTTGACAGGCTCACGCGCTGCGTGTTTGCGCACAATGGACTCCACCAGTTGCGCTGACAGTGTCACATCGCCGCGGAAGTCGGGCGAACTTTCGGTAATGTGCTTTGGAGAAAACAAAAATACAGAATCAGGGCGCGCAACAAAATTGCTCATGACAATCCTTTCTTGTGATTGGCAAAGTCTGCCAGGATTTCAGTGTACAGTTGACTGTCAAAGTCTTTCAGGTCCAACAAAAATCCATGGTTGTCCTTGTAATATTTCTCCAGCGTTTTTACACTGTCACATTCCTTGATGAAATCACGCATCAGCGCAGCGGTGCGTCGTAAAGCATCCTTGTCTTTTGAATCAGTCCTCTCGGCTTCCTTGTCTTTCAAATCATTCTTATCGGCGTCCTCCGTTTCCGGATCGTCTCCCGTCGCAAGCAGCAACAGTTTCAGCAGTGCGTACTTGGTCGCGCCAGTGATGGCTTTGTACACACCTTTGTCGCCGACACCGGACTTGTTGCGATCCAAACCATGCCCTACCACTCGGAACTCCAGCATCTCGCCGCTGGAATGAATCAGTCGGTAGTCCATATGCACTTCTGTCAATCCGATAGTAGGATCAAAAGAACAAGCACCGACAGAAGGAACCAGAACCAGATCGTTGTCAAGAAGATTTTTTCTAACTTTCGCGACGACATCCGCTTCGGTAGCATACGAATACCCCATCGGGTTCTTGCCGTTTTTAGGTACATAGGAAACGCCTCGACATGCCGCCAACAAACTACTGATCACTTTCTGCATCGCTTTCCCCCAGAGATTTACCAAAATCACAAAACTTTCTGACCTTGCAGTAATTCAAACACCGTACCGATTCACCGGGTCGAAGCACCGCCTCCATGCCGGCCTTGAGCAGAGGCTCTGCTTCTTCCATACTGGGAACAAGTTTCCAGGCTCTCTTGGCTCCCACTTTCTGCACCGCCACCATCGGCGGCTTTTCCCACCGCTCCTGCGGCGTACACACAGGAGGCTCATCCATCATCGCCTGTGCATGCGCAGCTAGGCGGCCATAGATATAGTCTTTCTGCTGCTCAAAGGTCCACAGAGGAATATCAACCTGATGCACCGGGGCCGCAGGATACCCTGGCACCTTCTCTGCCTGCCGCCGCGAAAAATCTCGGATGATCGCGTTGATCTTGAGTCCCTGAACATCTCCTTCCGCAATCGTGCTGCGCACCAGGAATGCATAGGCATTGAGTTGATGTTCCCACTCGATCTTCTCCGACATCACCGCCCAGGCGCTCGTGACCTTCCAGTCTTCGATGATCCGACCGCCTGGAACCAGCACCTGTCGGTCAATCTGCCCAGAAATCCGAAAACCGTTGACATGACAAAACAGCCGCTGTTCGCTGATGACATTGTTCTGATCACTGTAGCTGTCCAGTACAGCATGAACTGCGTTTCCTAGCAGACTAAACATCAGGTCTGACAAATCCTGCTCAATCTGATCGGCGTATCGCTTTTCATAAGCGACAATCCGCGGGCTGTTGATCAGCTGGGTGATGGAAAACGACGCATCTCCGCGGTCATACCGCTTGGCTCTTGCAAAATTCGCTAGCACTTCCGGCAGGTTGTGTTTGTTTGTCAGAATCATTTTTCCCCCTTTGAATGATCATTTCATCTGCAATTTCCCAGGCCATCGCCGAAAAAGCTTCGGTGGGCCTGCTCTTATAGGTCTGGCTCCACCGACCAGCCAGGATTCCAGCGATTGCGGCTGCTGCAAAAAGATCTCGCAAAGTCATCATCTTCCTCCTCTACATCGATGGGCACAGGAGTGCCGCGCTGCTTGGCTATACCGTACAACTCATAATTCCGCCGAAAAAATTTCCGACGGTAACGCTCTCGAAACGAATCGTCCCGCAGCTTCTCCGACCACATGCGTTCCAGCAATCTCTCACGAAACTGCCCGTAATCCACATCAAGCAGGTCCAGCCATGGCGCCACGCCGCCGTCTAGCAACCAGTGCATGGCGTTGTGCGCCTTGGGCATCGGACTGTACTTTCTGTCAAAGGGGTCCATACACGCGTCATCAATCCCTCGTACAATGACCGCGGAGATAAGCTTGAGTTCAGGTTCCATCATAGTCTCTCCAAAAAGGTGGAACGCAGAGTTTTCAGAAAAATTTTTATCATGTCTATAGGGGATCCGACGAATGGTCGTTAATGCCAGACAGAAGGGGCGCCGCGGCGAGCTTGAGGTGCAAAAACTCCTGCAAAATGCCCTTGAGACAACAGTGCCGCTGAACTACGCACAGGCTGCAGCGGGCGGGTTTGACATGGAAGCAGGGGGTTGGGCGATTGAAGTCAAGCGTGCAGAAAACATCAAGATGCGGCAGTGGCAGGCGCAAGCTCTTGATTCTGCGTGGAAACATGGATTGATGCCGTGTCTTTGGTATCGTCAGTCATACAGGGATTGGTCGATACGTTTCCCAGTTTTGGCTTTTCTGATGGTGTGGACAGAAAGCCCTGTGCAGGGATGGAGTCAGTCCGATTGGCTGGAGGTGGATGTCAATGCAGCGATTGCAACGATCAAACGAACTCATCTTGCTGGCCTTGCGAATCGGGGCCATTGACTCTGATGATGCAAAAATTGCAGAGTCCGGATGGAACGACGAGTACGAAACCCTGATTCGGCAGTGCATTTGCAGCGTTTTGAAAAAAAACCCCGCGAGTCGCGGGGAAACTCGGGCTGCGCCGAGACGGGGGAAGATGTAGAATTGTAGCATGCACTCCCCGCATTAGCAGTGGACCCTAGCAGGGGTTGCCGGGAAGAAAACCTGCGAGACGGTAATCCAGGAACGTCTAGGCGCAATGGGAAGCGTGAATCCCGGAGTGTCAAGGCGGAGACTGTGACGGGGCAGATCCGAAAGAATCCGTCGGGCTAGCCGAAAGACCATGCCCAGGGGGTGCCGCAAGGCACATGGTCTTCCTCTTCGGAGGGGTGACACCTCTTCCTAACCTCAGTACTAACGGTTGGTACTAACCGGATGTACGTTTGGGGTAGGGGGAGCCTTTGGGTGACAAAAGGGGTTTAGGTACTAACTGCAAGACCGGCCGCATAACCATGACGTCAGCATGGGTAATTTCACAAGGGGGTATTATGCAAAGACACACACTTTCAGCGTTGTTTCAAGACATGGATCCGGCAGAGTTTCAGGATCTGGTAGAGTCGGTCAAAAAACATGGCCTACGGGAGCCAATAACGGTGTTTCAAGGCGAGATTCTTGATGGATGGCATCGGTACCAAGCGTGCCTGGAAACGGGCGTAGAACCCGTGTTTCGCGAGCTTGGGGAGGGTGAGAACGTCGTGGACTTTGTAGTGGACTACAACCTCACACGCCGGCATTTGAATGCGGGTCAGCGGGCGATGGTGGCGGTACAGCTCCGAGGAGAGACTGCAAAAATTGCAGATCTTGCACGGGAAGCAAGGGTCAGTCTTCGGACGGTTCACACAGCAAAAAGCATCAAGGATCCGGATACGGTGCGCGATGTGATCACCGGTGCAAAAGCCCTGGCTGTGGCTGCAAAAGTTGCAGACCCGAAACCCGCGGTCGATTACAAGGAGTTGTACGAAAAATTGAAAATCGAGTTCGATGATGCCCGCGTGAACTACGAATTGCTGGCAGAGGAATTTGAGGCGGTGTCTGCGGTAGCGCAGGACCAAGGTGTGGCGAAATTGAAGCAACTGCAAGCCGAGGTAAAAATTTTGACAGAGCAGAGAGATCATTGGCAAAACGAAGCAGCAGCGCTGAAGTCGATGGTTGAGTACTGGAAGCGTCGTGCTGCTGCGTGACTATCAACTGGCCGCGATTGAATCGCTGCGGCAGGGGATTCGCGAGGGGCACCGGGCGCAGGTGCTGGTAGCCCCCACGGGCGCGGGGAAAACCGTGGTGGCATCCAAGCTTATCGACGAGGCAATCAAGCGACAGTCACGGGTCTGGTTTGTCTGCGACCGGGTGTCGTTGATTGATCAAACATCGCGGATGCTGGCGAAATACGGCCTGGATCACGGAGTAATCCAAGCAGATCACTGGAGACATAAACCCTGGGAGTTTGCACAAGTAGTATCTGCGCAAACAATTTCGCGCAGAGAGATTACAGAGTGGCCAAAGCTGATTATCTGGGATGAATGCCACACGTTTTACAAAAGCGTGACAGATATTGTGGAGAAAAATCCCGAGGCAAAAGTCATCGGGCTGACTGCGACACCATTTACCAAAGGCATGGGGAAGTTATTTACGAATGTTGTAAATACCACCACCACGAACAAACTGATTGCTGATAAATGGTTGGTGCCCCTCAAAGCCTACATTGCTACAACGATTGACATGACGGGAGCAGAAACAAAGTTTGATGGCGAATGGAAAGAAAAAGAAATTGAGAATCGCAGCAGAAAAATCGTTGGCGATATTGTGGCGGAATGGGTATCGAAAACGCACGAACATTTTGGCGGCCCGGTCAAGACGATTTGTTTCTCGGCATCCGTGCCGCACGGGGAAGAACTTTGCCGGGCATTTTCAGATCGCGGTTACGTTTTCCAACAGGTGTCATATCTTGATGGTAACGATGAAAAAAGAAGAAAGATTATTGATGAGTTCAGGAAACCTGATTCCAACATTCATGGTCTGATTTCGTGCGAAGCATTGGCAAAAGGTTTTGATGTGGTGGATATTTTGTGCGGTATTGGCGCACGACCGTATCGGAAATCCCTGAGCAGTCATTTGCAGCAACTTGGCCGTGTGATGCGACCGCACGAAGGCAAGGAATACGCACTCTGGCTGGATCACGCGGGGAATTTGCAAAGGTTTGCGGAGGATCATGCAGAGGTATTTGAAAACGGCGTGCAGGATCTGGATCATGCAACATACGACGCGAAACCGCGGCAGGAGAAACTGGAAGAAGAAAAAATAGAATGGCAGTGCGGCGAGTGCAAGTATTTTTTTTCAGGAAGCACATGTCCATCGTGTGGATGGCAAAGGCCAAGAAAAAAATCCAAGGTTGTGGAACTGGCAGGCGAGATGAAATCCTGGCAGAACGATGCAGTGACGGGCAAACATCAAACCTGGAAAGAGATTTGCTGGATTGCGATTGAAAAGAAAGGAACGTCGGATAACGCACGCAAGTTTGCGCAGGCGCAATTCAAAAACATGTACGGTGAGTTTGCGAAGTGGAATTTTTTCGACACACAACCTGTACTGCCAACACGCGCAACGAGAAACAAAGTGCAATCTCAACTCATTAAATATTTTCGATCACGGGGGAAGTGATGGATTTTGTAGAACATGCCAGGGCAAATGGTCTGATCATGACGCATGCTATTGCGGATTCACGTTGGCATCGAGTCAAAACAACAGACAAACCAAACAAACGAAACGGTGCCTATATTTTCGATGGCGTGCGCGGGTTGATCAAGAACTGGGCGACGATGGACAAGTGTTTGCGCTGGCCCGAAGACGGGCAAACATGGATCAGAGCTGCCATTTTGCCGGACAACACACTGCTTCGGAATGCTGACGCATCAAAGTTGGCGCAGAAAATAATGGATCGCGCCCGATTGGACAGGCATCCGTACCTGGAGAAGAAGGGGTTTCAGGATGTCAAAGGGCTTGTCGATGATGAAGAACTTATCATCCCGATGAGAGATTTCATAACCCATGACGTATTGTCGGTGCAAAAAATAAAGCCCGACGGGCAGAAGAAATTTCTTCCAGGCGGGCGTGCAAAAAATGCAGTGTTCGTGTTCAACCGAAAAGCATTGAAACAGGGCGCATGGCTGGTGGAGGGGTATGCAACCGGGCTGTCGGTGCATCATGCACTGCAAAATGCCTACTGGGATGTGGCAACCGTAGTGTGTTTCTCGGCGGGGAATTTGGCAAGTGTCGCCCGGCAACTTCACAAGGGCTGGGTGTTTGCGGACAATGACGCAGCAGGACTTCGTGCTGCTGAAGAATCATCGTTACCGTGGGTGACGACGGACGCGGGCGACGCCAACGATCTGCACCAGCGCGACGGGATTTTTGCAGTCCGGCGTGTGCTGCAGTCGGTGCGCTAGTGCTTGGTGGGCATTTTGAGCGACTGCTGGATTTCCGCCACAAGATCTAGTATCTGATCGTCGGTGTAGCCCATATCACGAGCGATCAAAATGACCGCGGCCTGGGCGTTGCACACTGCAGCCGCGGGGGATGGGAAGCGGTCCCGGAGGCCCGCAAGAACATCGCGGATCCCCGGGGTAAGCATAAAATGCAAGTCTATCAATTCCATCGCTTGGATTTTATACCATGGACGCTAATTGTCACGCTTGCCGCGGCAGGTTTAAGCGCGCCGTCGCAAGCTAAACAGTTCGCGCACTGGCGGTTGTGAGTTTCGGAAGGGCAAAGCATCTCGCCCGCGGCTACTGGATCATTTTTCCCCTTGATTCGGAAGGTCCGCCATCCCATTAGCTGCGCGATATCGGCATCTTCTAGTGTCTCAACGGATGCCATGCATAACTCACGATACGGTTGCGCCCATCGGGCGCGCCACTGGTGACTGTACCCGGTCCAATCATCGGCACCGGCAAGTAGCCGGCTAGTGTTCTCATAAGGTACTGCGGCCGGGTCCCCGTATGCGCCCAATCTAATCTTTTTTCCGGCTACTGCTTCGCGCATTTTCCGGGGTGCGCGGCGAAGGTCCACATAATCGTTTCTTTTTTTCCATACCTGAGCGGGCGCGAATCCCACATTGACATAGCAAACATCCCTGGCGGTGCAGTCGCCACATATCGCTTTGTCCTGGCCGGATTTTACTGCGTCGACAGGGTGGACAGTGTCGTGCAGGATCCAGGTTTGCGCCATATTCCCTGTCTTGGGATTATCGGACTCTAGGGTGCATATCCCGATGATCGGATCACTCGTGATCTGCGACGGTCCACGATAATAGATAAATCCATTCATACTAACACCCTCCGAAGTTGTGCAATGATTGCAGGCAGTTCGAATTCGTAACACTGAAACACCACGCCACCACCGAAACTCTTCGTGTGGTGTTTTCTTCCGCCTAGTTTTTTCGCTTCCCGAAGTACCCTCTCATATCGGTGCGTTATATCGATGCCGTGGTTATGCGTTCCCTCGAGGAAGGTCCAATGAAGGCAGAACCTAGGGTTGCCATTCACATCGTTGCGTAATCTGACGGCATGCCGCGAGTTCAATTCCGCGGCTAGTTCCTTCTCAATGTGTTCCATAATTTCACCCCGCTGCTGAAAATGGTCTCGTACATGATCACCTCGAATCAAAAAAAAATTTCAGGGCATAAGCCAGCGCGGCGTCCTTTTTCTTGAAGGTGACCGCGCCAATAGGCTGACCGCTGTCAAGGTCAGTCGCGGCTACTTGATGCCCTCCTGGTATGGGGTAAACCCTCACGGCTATATTTTCAGGCGCGATCAGTTC
>OGWJ01000073.1_pt1 | contig 14248 bp, 13 predicted proteins | sample 1575991 | NCBI WGS metagenome assembly OGWJ01 (sample SAMN07581533, study PRJEB24739) | freshwater metagenome | place: Singapore | collected 2015-01 | reverse complement strand
GATTAGTACTAAGGATAAATAATTTATGTCTTTAGAGACTATTATTAAAAAATATGGAGCGGAAAATATATCTTTTGCTTTACTGAAAAGGGCTTCAGCTAAAAAGGATGGCGAAAATGCAGAAAATGGACTTGTGCAGTGGTCTCTAGAAACTATACTCGAACATAACCTAGACAGCTACTTTCATCCAGCTAGTCTTCTAAAACTGTTTATAAGCCTCATGGCAAGTGAGCTTGCAGCGCAAAATAATCAATTAGAAGTCAGCAAAACTAAGTATGAAAAAAATGAATTCAACAGGGCTATTCATGAAAGTATCTCTGCATCAGATAACGACGCTCTTGCTTTCCTTGTCGATTACCTAGCAGCTTATCCATGGGATTATAATCTCATTAATATAGAAAACACCCTGAAACTCACTCCAGATAAACAGTCCCAAGATATTTTAAATAAAATACTGGATAGCCGCCTTCAAATCAATAAATTCTTTTTGGAAAAAGGTTTTTCAGAAAAAATAAACCTCGTAAATAAATGCTTTAGCTTTGATTACTATGGCAAAGAAAGACAGATCTATGAAGCTCTAGGGCACAATCAGATCAATAATCGAGATCTAATAAAACTGCTAATCCTTATAGAAAAAGACTTTCCTTTTATTCTGAATTCCATGAAGCGTGTGCTTGAAAATAATGAGGACGACGAAAACGCAGAAATTGGAGTTCGGCTACACGCCCATGATATTCCTAGTGGCATAATCAATACCGAAGATTATCAAGCTCAAGCCTTCTCAGGGAAAGTACTTGCTGAGGAGTTTAAAGTGAAAAGCGTTTATTCTAAGGCTGGCTGGAATTCTAAAGTTAGACATGATGCTGTGTTATTTAGTATGAACGCAGAGAGTGGAGTTTGCGAGCGGTCTCAGTATATTTTAACTGTACTAACCAAGAACCTTAGCCATGACGAAGAAATTTTACAGGAGATAGCGCGAGAAGTACTCTTAACATTAACCTCTTTACCTGAGAGTCCTTGATGAAAAACAAAGTTTTTCATCGCTTAAATTTAGACCCTTCCGAGTTCACCCTGCAACAGCTTCATCCAAAGCACTCTGCTTAGCACCAGTCTGCCCTTGATAATTACTTTTAGAATTCTTCTTCTTACCGTAAGGATGAGTAACTGGTAAATTACGCATAAATATCATTTGAGCGATAGGCTTGCCCGCTATAAGCTTCAAAGGCGCCTTTCCTTGATTAGTTAGCTCAACTACCCCTTCACCCTCAAAACCGCTGTCAAAAAGCCCAGCAGACTCCACGTAGAGTCCTAAGCGTGCCCATGAACTTTTCCCTTGAAGATAGCCATGTATAGTATTCGGAAAATAAAAATATTCTCTAGTAGTGCCTAAGACGAAATCACCTGGTGCAAGAATCATTTCATCAGCATCAAACTCCTCAAAACTTCCATCTGAACGCTGCTTTGCAAAATGTCTACCGATATGTACATCTAGGCTATTAGGCTGTATCGCCTTTTCTTCTAGATTATCTATTCTTAGAAAACCCAATGCTAGATAGAGTCTCATCTGCCAGTCTACCAAATTACCAGGGCTTAAAAATACCAAGTATAAGCCAAAAAGTATTATCGGACTGATTAATAGAGAGATATAAAGAAGTATCAAAGGATATATGCTCATAAAATTACGCCTTAACTGCCGCTCCCACTAAATTTTTCAATTCATCTACTTTAGAGCTTCTTGACATAGCATCCTCTAGGCTGATGACATCACGGTTATAAAGTTCTGCTAGAGCAGATTCCAAAGTCTGCATGCCGATATTTTTACCAGTCTGAATCGCTGAATAGATCTGCGAGGTTTTAGACTCTCTAATTAAATTAGCCACACCTGGCGTAACCAACATCGCCTCCATAGCGACTACCCTTCCTTGACCATCACGCTTAGCAAGCAAGCTTTGGCTAAGTACCGCTTTTAGTGAATGACTAAGCTGAGTTCTCACCTGCGCCTGCTGTTCAGCTGGGAACACATCAATAAGCCTATCTATAGTACCTGCTGCAGACGAAGTATGCAATGTAGCGAAAACCAAATGGCCTGTTTCAGCAGCACGCACGGCAAGTGAAATAGTCTCTAAATCACGCATCTCACCAATTAAAATAACGTCTGGGTCTTCTCTTAAAGCAGCTCTAAGAGCATTAGAGAAAGAATGCGTATGATTACCTATCTCACGCTGATTAATAATACTCTGCTTAGAAGTGTGAATATACTCTATCGGATCTTCGATGGTAAGTATATGCTCAGCACGATTAGTATTAATCCAATCCACCATCGCTGCTAAGGTAGTGGATTTACCAGAACCAGTAGGACCAGTAACCAATACCAGACCACGAGGTAGCATGACTAGTTTTTTTACTATCTCAGGCAATCCAAGTTCCTCTATAGATGGTATCTGATAACTTATCATTCTTAAAGCCACACTGTAACCGAGTCTATCTTTAAAAACATTTATTCTAAAACGACCCACGCCTTCTATACCATAAGCACAGTCGACTTCCCACTCATTTTCTAAAACCTTTAACTGATCCAAAGAAAGAAAACCATCACAGATACTCTTAATCTGCTCACTAGTCAGCTTCTGCATCTCGGTTCTTCTTAAGACACCATTAATTCTAAGTATAGGTGGCTCTTGGGGAGTAAGATGTAAGTCACTTGCCTTCGCTTTCTTTACTAGATCTAATAATTTATTAATCATAGAGTACCTTTCATCTTAGCCTAAATACTTAAACACCTTATATGCAGTATCTAAAAGTGGTGCATAATCTTTAGCTCTAGATTTTAAAAGTAAGTAATTACCCTTAAACTCAGCGATTAAATACCAAACTGCTCCACTACTAATCAATGCCTGACAGACTTTCCCTGTGCCAATAGCCTGTGATGCTTGGCTAGAATTTTTAAATACCGATGTAAGCTCTTCTTTATTACTGTCGTCCCAGAAAAAAACAGATTTCTCTAATGAAGTAAAACTATCATCCAAGCACAATGCTGCCGTAATATCTTTATTAATATATTTAAGCAAAGCCTCTTCTAGACTGGATAGCTTAGCATTCGTATTACTATAACTCTTTGTTGAAAACTGTTCTAAATAAATATCGAAGATTTCACTAACTTCATCTTTAAGCTCATTTGCCATTCTGCGAGACTTTAAAGCCTGCTGCTTATTTTTAATCTGTTCTTCTGGAACTTCTGCGATCAAATTAGAAAAATCAGCTTTTTTAAAACTATTTACAGTAGTTTCCGAATCATCGAAGATAGTCTTCCAGTGCAGTCTTTCCTTTAGATAAATTATCCCGAACACTAAAAGGTTTATAAGAAGTAACACATAGGCATTCACTAAAACTGCTGTAGGAGACTGTCCTCCACTACTATTGCCAGCTACTTGGTTTACTAAAGGCTCTTTAAATATAAAGGCTGGGTTTCCCTCTCCAAGTGGCACGAAAACTAAAAGTAAAAAGAAAACGGCTATGATGACTAAAAACTCTGCTGAGAGTTTTATTACCTTTTTATTATCTACCGATGGAAACATAAAGCTAATGCTTAAAAAAGCGAAAGCTAATTCTCCCATTAAAAGATTTAATATAGAGATCTCCGTCACCAAGCTGCTAAAAGCTGAGAGATATGAAAGCACTGTCATTAGAATTAAGACAGCCACGATTAATGAGACTATACGCCTACGCATTAATCCTCTTAAAACCGAATTTAAATCAAACCCTGAAAGCAACTGATAATTCCCTTATTAAAAACTCTTTTAGCTTCACGACCTGAGCATCTATCTGTTCCCTAGAATACTCCTGCTCAGAATGCCATCTCAGCCTTACGGTAAAACTACTTTGATAAAGATCTAATAATTTAATATCCTGAAGATCTTTCGCTTTAAATTTCTTAATACCATTCACTATCTCAGCGAAAGTGTGTTCAGAACTAGCATCTACAGTAATATCCCTCTCTACTGGAGGGTTTTTAATAATCTTAGCGAATTTACTTTTCACCTTACGTGGCAGCTCAAGCTCAATAAAATAGAGCTTCTCTGGTAATCCTAGTTCTTCTACTTTCTGTGGATGAATCTTAGCGATATAACCTATTTCTTTACCCTGATATATGACCTTAGCAGCAATACCAGGATGCATTAAGTTTGTTAAGAAGCTTTCTGCATCTGAGTTAAGAGCTGTTTTTTTAATAGTAGACTCCGCATCTAAAGTTGTGAAACTCACATTCTGATAAAGTCTTTCAATAATTGATTTAAATTCATAAAAATCCTTCTCTCTGTGTAAGGGTTTCTGCTCATCAGTCCATGATTTTTCTAGTCTAGCCATTACTACAGCAACTTTCTCCACTTCCCCTGTGTCACTTAAATCGTATTTAGACCCAGAATGGCTTGGCTGCGAAACTCCGACTTCTGCATTTTTGTCACGCTTATAAGAGTAAGTTTTACCAAATTCAAACAGCTTAATATCAGTAGTTCTGTCGTTAGCATAATTTTTAGAAACAGCTTTTATTAAAGAAGGTAATAAAGAAGTCCTTAACACGGAATAATCTTTAGATAAGGGATTTAACATCTTAATCGCTGACTCAGAGACAGATATATCACTAACTAGGCTACTTAAAATCACTTGGTTAAAGCCTTCTGCGATTAATAAATTCTCTAATTCATCTTTAGCTAAATTATCTTCTTTCACTTCCAGACTAGCTTGCATAGGAGGTAACTGAGCTGGAATATTATCATAGCCATAGATTCGAGCTATCTCTTCGATAAGATCTATTTCACGCTGTATATCTTTAGTTCTAAAGCTAGGCACAGAAAATATAGCAGCCTCGCTTGTTTCACCCACATAGCTGATACCCAAAGGAGCTAAAAGCTTCTGCACCTCTGTAAGTGAAAGATCTATTCCAATAAATCTCTTTATCTGAGACAATCTTAAGGAAACTTCTTTAGTCTCTAAAGTCTCTTCTCCAGCCTTTGCTAAATTACCTAAAATAATAAGCCTGCTATCTTCAGCATTACTGCCATCAGTAGCTAAATTACTTAAAAGATCAAGAGACATTAATATCGCATTTAGGGTATTAAGTTTATCTACACCTCGCTCAAAGCGTTTCTTAGCCTCACTATCTATACCAGCAGCTCTCGCACTGCGTCTTACTGTCGCTGGATAAAACACGGCTGACTCGATAACTATATTATTTGTGACAGCAGTAATCTGTGAATCAAAACCACCCATCACCCCAGCGATAGCCACTGGGCCAGACTCATCAGCGATAACTAAATTAATTTCACTTAATTCATAAGTCTCACCATCTAAGGCTTTCATGCTTTCGCCTGAATTCGCTCTGCGGGAAACGAGTTTAGAACCTTTTAATTTATCTTTATCGTAAAAATGCAGTGGCTGACCCAAAGTTAGCTGAACATAATTACTTATATCCACTAAATTATTAATCGATTTCATGCCCATCGCATTTAATCTATCTTTCAGCCATTGCGGAGAATCTTTAACCTTAAGCCCTGAAACATTTAAAGTATAAAAAAGCGAAGTATCTTTAGTATCAGTTATCTCTGGCTCTATAAAATCTGCATTTTTACTAGAATAAGCCTGAATCCCTTTACTAGTAAGCTGTTTTAATGGACGCTGTAAAAGAGCAGATATCTCTCTTGCCTGCCCTTGGACTGAAAGAGCGTCGCCACGATTACTTCTAGCTCCTATATCTAAAACAGTATCCTCTTCTATGCCTAAAACCTTTCTGACGGTAGTTCCTAAAGGAAGATCTAAAGCCTTATTCTCTATATTCGCTTGATTCGGATCGAAAAATAAATATATGCCATCACCCTGCTTCGCTTTAATTTTCTCTACCTCATCTTCACTAAACCCTAGTTCCTCTACACCACAGAGCATTCCAAAGCTTTCTACATCACGAATTTTACTAGGCTTAATTTCAATAAAATCACCTTTAACGCTTTTTAACTTCGCACCAAGAGTCGCGACTGGTACTTTCTGCCCTACGGCTATATTTTTCGCTCCGCAGACTATTTGTTGAATATTTTTAGTACCATCAGCATTTAAGCCGACAGCCGTTTTAGTAACCTGTAATTTATCAGCATTCGGGTGGGGTGCTATCTCTAGAATCTCACCTAAAACTATACGCTCATCTATAGAATCATTAAAGGACTCATAGTCCTCAACCTCAAAGGCTCTCATAGTTAATTCATGCACCAGATCTTTCAGCGGTACATCTTTAATATCAACGAACTCATTTAAGCAGTTTAAAGATACTTTCATGCAAGTTACAATATTAGCAATATGACGTTTATGAAGAAATCATTTTCATCTTTTTTGGTTCTAATTAGCTTAATTAGCTGCCCTTTAAGCTCCTCGGCCGCAAATAGCCCAGCAGAGCCACATGAATCTCTAGAATGGTTTGAGCTTATGCAAGACTGGTTAGATAGTAAAGTTGATGAAACTACTATAGAACTTCATGAAGAAATGGATAAAACTTTAGAAACAGCCGAGAAAACTAAAAAAGAAGTCCGCAAGGATATAGAAAAAACTAAAAAAAAGAATCAAGAAAAAAGGCTGAGCTAAAAAAGAAAAAAGAAGCTCATAGAGAGAAGTTAAAAAAAGAACTGAGTGCTGACAAAGAGCTTGATGCTGACTAAGACAGGGAAAGTAACTACAAAATATCTGTTATGATAAATTAAAAGTTAAAATAAATACCGAACTAAAAAGGTGAAGAATGAGTAGACTGTTTGAATTTGATTCATGTGTTTCAAAGATTTTTAATCAAAACTGCTTAGATGGACTAGTAGCCCTAGAAAGTAATTCTATAGATCTAATTATAACTTCTCCTCCCTATGCCGACCAAAGGTCAGCTACTTATACGGCAATAAAGCCAGATCATTATGTCGAATGGTTCTTGCCAATAACATCCGAATTATTTAGAGTCTTAAAACCCACTGGTACTTTTATTCTTAACATCAAGGAAAAAGTTGCTAATGGAGAAAGGCATACTTACGTTCTTGAATTAATCCTTGAGATGAAAAAACAAGGTTGGTTATGGACTGAAGAATTTATGTGGCATAAAAAAAATTGTTATCCCGGTAAGTGGCCAAATCGTTTCCGTGACTCATGGGAGCGTCTCTTACAATTCAATAAAGAACGTAAATTTAATATGTATCAAGAAGAAGTCATGGTGCCTGTTGGGGACTGGGCTCAAAATCGCTTAAAAAATTTAAGTGAAACCGATAAAATTCGAGACCCTTCTAAGGTCGGCAGTGGGTTTGGTAAAAATATTTCCAATTGGGTAGGGCGAGATAAAGCTTATCCAACAAATGTACTCCATCTTGCAACGGAATGCAGCAATAAGTCACATAGTGCTGCTTTCCCTAAAAGCCTCCCCGAATGGTTCATTAAGCTTTTTACAGAAAAAGGAGATACTGTACTAGACCCATTTTTAGGATCTGGAACTACTTGTCTTGTTGCAAGCTCAATGAAGCGTAACTCAATTGGTTTTGAGCTTGAAGAAAAATACTTTAATATTTGTGTAGAATCACTAGCCCAGTTAAATGATAGTAATAAACAATTATGCCTGTTCTAGATTACAACAAAGTCGAAGTATTTATCCAAGATCATGTCATTGAGCCATTTTACGAAGAAAAATTTAAAAAACTACAAAACCTACAGTTAAAAAACTTTCTTTCAAGAAAAAATCCTTATTTATATAAAGCTAAAAATGCAACTATCGTCAGTGAACTGGTTGAATCCATGCTAGATTCTTATCTCTCATCACAAGAAGAAACTATTTTAGGAAACCTTATGGAGAAATTAGCCATCTATATTTGTGAATTAGTTTTTAATGGAAAAAAAGCAGAAGAGAAAAAATTCAAATCAATTGATCTCATTTTTGAAACAGATCTTAGCCTATTCATTGTTGGAATCAAATCCGGACCATCTTGGGGGAATGCAGATCAAATTAAAAAGATGCAAGAGAATTTTAAAAAAGCAAGAATCATTCTTCGAGAAGAGGGCATCCAGAAATCAATAAGAGCTATCAATGGTTGTATATATGGCAAAGAAATTAAAATTTTAAATAACAATGTAGATCCAGACATGAATTATGAGAAAATTTCTGGACAAGCTTTCTGGGAGCTTATTTCAGGAGACGTGAATTTATATAAGAAAATTATCAAACCGATGGAACTGCGAGCTAAACAGAATTCAGATAAACTAGATGTTTTATATACACAAAAAGTCAATGGTTTTACAGATGACTTTTCAGCAAGTTTTTGCACTAATAACCTAATAGATTGGGAAAAACTACTAGATTTTATTTCAAAAAATAAATCATGATGATTCGTAATCTATCAGCACTCCAGACCCAAACTCCAAAAAACCTAAGCACATTTTAGACTTCAACTCCAAAACACCCAAAAACTGGGTAAAATATTAATATTCAAGAAAGTATTTTAAAACCATGGATATAAAAAGAGAAGTACAAATAGATAAGCTTCTAAAGAAAGGCAAAGCCTTACTAATCTATGGTGCAAGGCAGGTTGGAAAAACTACTTTAGTTAAAAACTTTCTTCTCAAGAATAAATCTAAATTCAGGCAGCATACTGGAGAAGATATTCAGCTACAGATTTTATTTAAAGACCTTTCAATAGCTGACTTAGACGAGTTTGTGGAAAATTTAGAAATTCTCATTATAGATGAGGCTCAAATTCTAGAGAATCTCGGCAGAGGAATTAAATTAATTTTAGATAGAAACCCAAAGCTAGCAGTAATATTAACAGGTTCATCTTCATTTGAATTAGCAAATCAGCTCAGCGAACCACTAACTGGCAGGAAAAAAACTCAGTGCCTCTTACCTCTTAGTATTAAAGAGCTTTCTCTTCATTATGAAAAATATGAAGTTAAACATAAACTAGAAGAATTATTACTCTATGGCTCATATCCAGAAATCATTACCACTGAAAATAAGCATGAGAAGAGAGAACTAATCCTTGAGATAGCTAACAGCTATTTATTTAAAGATATTCTGAGTTTTTTAAATCTAAAAAAAGCTGATGTACTTTATAAATTAACAAAATTACTTGCTTATCAAATCAGCTCAGAAGTGAATGTTAATGAGCTTGCGAGTAACTTACAAGTCGATAATAAAACTATTACTCATTACCTAGATATATTAGAAAAATCCTTTGTTATAAAAATGATTCCAGCCTTCAACAGTAATCAGAGAAACGAAATCAAAAAATCTAAAAAGATATATTTCTTAGATCTCGGCATTAGAAATGCTTTAATAAACCAATTTCAAGATATAGAGCTGAGAAATGATAAAGGCGCATTATGGGAAAATTTCGTTTTTCTGGAACTCTATAAGCGAATCGAATACGACAGAAGTTTTAAAACTATCTATTTCTGGCGCACCCATGAACAGCAGGAAATAGATTTTATCCTAGAAGCAGATGGTTTACTAGAGCTCTATGAAGCGAAATTTAATGCTAAAAAAAGCACGAAGATCCCGCCACAGTGGCTTAAACATTATCCAGAATTTCAAGAATTAAAGCTTATTCATACTGGGAATTTTATGGATTATTTTACTAAATTAGATACCTAATAAAAACCATTATAAATACAACCCCTCTAAAAACTCTTTCGCGACACAGATCTTAACTTCAGACTCGATTCTAGATTTACCCATATTTTTCACTACCTGAAAAGCCTTATAACCATAATGCTCTTTAAAATTTAAAAGGCTTTTAGAAATATTTTTATCACTTAATTTCGCTTCTAAAATATACTCTAGCTCACCCTTATTAGCCACCGCGAAATCGACTTCCAGCCCATCTTTTGTCCTAAGATAATGTAATTCTTTTTCTTCTGCAAGATAATCATTCTCAGCATAAATACTTTTAAGTAAACCATTAACATGTTGCTGCCTCCACCTGCTTGCTTCTAAATCATCATCCACTAGAAACGGTTCAGGGAAACCACTTCTAAGCATTAACTGACCTAAAGAGACGGTCTCATTTATCTTCCTAAACTCCGCTAAAGAAAAAGGCATTAACCTATGCCTAAAATACCTACCAGCTAGTGAGTCACCTAACTTATCGAAGACCTCTAACCTTGCACTACCAGTAACTAATATGCGTGTTCCACTTTCTTTAGTATCGAAAACACCTTTAATAAAATTTTTCCATTCTGGTTTTTTATGCAGCTCATCAAAAATAATCAAATCTAAATCCCTGTCCCAGATTTCGACTTTTTCTCAAGCCATTGCAAATTAGTCGCGACTTTTTTGCAATTTAATGCAAATTAGTCATTTCATTCACTAAAAAATCACAAGGTCATTTCCCCTCAAACTTGCTAAAATAGCTAACCAATATGTCTAAAACTCTCTTCGATAAAGTCTGGGATGCACACGTAGTGGAAGCACTTCCTGGAGATAATTACCTGATATTCATGGATAGAATAGTGGCTCACGAGATCACTACACCACAGGGTGCGATTCAAATCGATGAAGAGTTCGCGGGCAGAATTTTTGATGCTAATCGTATTTTAGCGATTAATGACCATGTCGCTCCAGCAAAAGATACAGCTACAGCGATTCAGGCAAGCGTACTTAGAAAATGGGCTAAAAAGCACGGTATAAGACATTTTGATATCGGCGAAAATGGTATCTGCCACGTAGTCGCCCCAGAAAGAGGCTATGTTCAGCCAGGGATGACGCTTTGTTGTGGCGATAGCCACACCTGCACGAATGGAGCTTTCGCTTGTTTCGCTCTAGGAATCGGGACTACTGCTAATGCTGGAGCTATGCTCTCTCAGTGCCTATTACTGAAAAAACCTAAAGTTATGCAGATTAACCTTACGGGAAAACGCCGTCAGGGAGTTTATGCTAAGGATATTATTCTAGCTATTATTAATAAAATCACTTTTAAAGGTGGCACTGGCTTCGTTCTAGAATACACTGGTGATGCTATCGCTGACCTAGACATGGAAGAACGCATGACTATCTGTAATATGGCTATAGAAGCTGGTGCTACTAGTGGCATGATAGCTGCTGACGAAGTGACTTTCGAATATTTAAGAGGTAAAGAACAGATCACTAAAGATTCTGCTGAGTTTGATGCACTAAAAGCTAAATGGTCTAAGTTCACTCCAGATGCGGGTGCTACTTATGATGAAGTGGTGGAAATAGATGTTTCTGCACTAAAACCTACAGTTACTTGGGGAATTAATCCTGGTGAATCTAGCAGTTTCGATGGCGTAGTGCCTGCTGATGCAGATCCTAAGGCTTTAGAATATATGGGGCTTAAAGCTGGAGATAAATTAGCTGACCTAGATATAGACCAAGCCTTTATCGGTAGCTGTACTAACGCTAGAATTTCCGATCTTAGAATCGCAGCGAGTATTTTAAAAGGTCATAAAGTTTCTATCCCGACTATTATTACTCCAGGTTCTCAAGAAGTTAAGCGCCAAGCGGAACGTGAAGGATTACATGAAATATTTCAAGATGCTGGAGCACTCTGGACTCATGCTAGCTGCGGACCTTGCCTAGGAATGAGCATGGGCGTAGTAGCACCACAGGAAAGATGCATTTCTAGTACTAACCGTAATTTCCCAGGACGCATGGGTGCTGGAGCGAGAACGCATCTAGCTAGCCCTGCGATAGTCGCTGCGACAGCGATTAAGGGTAGGATTACTTCGCCTGAGCTGTTACTCGCTGGGGTGTAAGAAGCTAGCTTGGATTTAAGTTTCGCGATAAATCAAATTAGTAATAATTATGTAGCCATAGCTGGCTTGGGTCTTGATACTTATCTCTTTACTTTATGCTCTTTAGATAAACTAGATGTTAGTTACAGTCCTTCTTTTTCATTGAATGGTGAAGTTAGTAAACAAGAATATTCTATAGACCTTACTCAAAAAGCTAAACTCAAACAAAGACAAGCAAATCTTCTTTTACTACAAATCATTAGTGGTTTAGAAGTCGCTTTAATGCAGGCTTGTATTGTTACAAAATTCATCGAAAAACATCTTGAGAAACCTTTATCCAATGATGAGCTTGAAAATCATGATAGAGAATATCTGAAAAAACCTTGGGGAGAGCTTTGGAGAAGCTTAGAAAAGTCTTTTTTACTTAAAGACCTAAGTGAAGATAACGATTTTAAAAAATATTTTACTGAAATTAAAAATCATGCAGACAAATTATATAAATCTAGAAACGCCTTAATGCACAGAGGTGGCGTAGTAGCAGAACAGGATATATACCCTAAGAATGCAGAATCCCTAGAAATCTCTTACCGTAAATTAATTTTTAGCTCGCAAGGTACGGAAACGGGTCAATCATATAATCTTCAAGAAATGATAGCTAATGGAACCCCATTTTCTGGACCATTTAATATTATGGTTAAACATGAAACAATCACTGCAAAACAATTTAAAGTAGGCGATCAAATAAACTTCGCAGACCAAGATCTAAATTCTATTTATGTAACCTTTCTGATGTTTACAGTAATTTTACAAAATCGGATCACCACTATCATTACTACTCTTGATTTCATTCAAATTATCATTAATAGTAAAAAACTAAACGAAAGTATACTTTAAAATAGTACAACTAAACTAAAATATACTTTAAAATAGTTCTAAGTTGTGGAATATATAATTTGGCTTATCCACTAAATAAAAGATAGACTTATGTTCCCTAGAGAATTCTGGATCAAAAAAATACAAGAAGCTTGGAGGCTGAGATCTATCATCTGGCTAGTCGGCGTAAGGCGTATAGGTAAAACCACCTTAGTAAAATCATTATCCGAGGCTCATAAAGCGGGCAAAAACGCAGAAAATGGAGTTGAGCATCGCTCTCTTCTGTATTATGACTGTGAGTTAAAAAGAAACCGTGATCTTATTGAAAGCGATGTAGAAGAATTTTGGCAGGGGAAAGAAAATAAGATCGTCATTTTAGATGAAATTCATCGTTTAGAAAATCCTTCTGAAGTTCTGAAAATAGCTGCTGATCATTATCCTAAGGTTAAAGTAATAGCTACAGGTTCATCTACTTTAGCTGCTAGTAAAAAATTTAAAGACACTTTAAGTGGACGAAAAATCGTCATAGAGCTAAGACCATTAATAGAAGCCGATCTTCTTGCTTTTGCTCAGAATAAAAATCCCAAGATTATAAATGAGGACGACGAAAACGCAGAAATTGGAGTTCGGCAACAGTGCCATAATGCACTTTTGGAAAAACGTTTTCTCTACGGTGGCATGCCCGAGAATTATCTCAGTGACGAGCTGCCTGAATATGCCTTTGAGGAATGGATTGACTCTTACTGGTCTAAAGATATTCAAGAACTTTATGAGCTGCGTAGTAAATTTGCTTTTCAGAAATTTATGGAATTACTCTTTATACAGAGTGGCGGAATCTTTGAAGCTAGTAAATTTGCCACTGACTGTAAAGTTAGTAGTCCGACTATCAGTAATTTTTTACACGTACTAGAAGAAACTTTTGTTATAGATGTTCTTCGTCCTTATCATAAACGAAAAAACTCTGAAATCGTTTCAGCACCTAAGGTTTATGCCTTTGACACTGGACTTGCTTGTTATTTAAAAGGCTGGTCATCACTCAGGAACGAGGATTTAGGTATATTCTGGGAACACTTCGTTTTAAATGAATTCAAAGCTCAGCTCCAAAACAATGCAGACATACTATACTGGCGAAACAAAAAAAGCAAGAAGTCGACTTTATGGCACTGTTGCTTAATTAAAATCACAGAAAGGAGTTAATGGGAAATGACGAAAAAGGCTTCAAGTATTGAGTTCGCAGCTCATTAGATTTAATGTTTTATTGATAAGTCAGTAAGAGAGAGGGTTTCAGGTGCAAATATCCCAAATTAGGATACACGTATCCCTAGGAAGCTGAGATGGTCATAGATATTTACAAGAGTTTTAAGATTTTGGGAGATAGCATCAAGTGTTTGGTGGAAAGTAACTTTAGTTAGTCCTCTAAAATATCTAACCGATTGATCTGCATAATGAAAAAGCCCTTCGAAAGGCGATCTTCTTTTAGTTAGCCATAAATCAAGATCTTTATTTTTATCTTTGCGATTATTTTTTTTAATAACACCAGAATGAAGCCCTTTATCTGAAAGTGCTTGAAGGAAATCAGCGGTATCATAGCCTTTATCTGCAAATACCATTCCAGATGGCGGAA
>OGWJ01000072.1_pt1 | contig 14389 bp, 11 predicted proteins | sample 1575991 | NCBI WGS metagenome assembly OGWJ01 (sample SAMN07581533, study PRJEB24739) | freshwater metagenome | place: Singapore | collected 2015-01 | reverse complement strand
GTTTCCCAGTCACGATATACCGCGTCTCTGCAAATCTATTTAGTTTAGCAAATAGCTCATTAAAAGATATTAGTAAAAAGCTCTCTGAAGAAGGAAAAGCTGTTCTTAGCAGCGAAGAGCTTATCGATTTAAATCATTTAATAAGTTTTTTAAAAGGCAGTGAATATCACTTTAGAGAGATTTTTACCGAGATACAGGATTCACAGAACGGCACTCAAGCAGAGTTTCACAATTATTCAAAATCCATTATAGATTTAAAAGACCTAATAGAGCTTGAGTTAATGGAAATCTTCACATTAAGAAGAGTTACAACAGAGGATAATATATACCAAAATAACGCCCTAATATATGGGAACTTCTCTTTAATAGCTAAAGCTGTTTTTAATTTAATTGAGAATGCTCTAAAACACAGTAATGGAGAGGTTAAAATCACACTTGATGACTCTAAAGATTACTGGAAGCTTAAAATATTATCCCTAAAAAATAGCTTCAACCTAGATCTAGAAGAATCATTTAAGAACCTAAGACCTAGGACTTCTGGGCATGGTTTAAAATCTGTGTCCGAGATACTTAAATATAATGATATAGAACTTGATATCAGCTCCCTGATTGACCAAGGAACTGTTATCAGCTTATTTTTCCCTAAATATCACGAACAAAAGAAAGAAGCAGATAAGATCATGTCAAATCCAGTCAATGAAAAGCAATCAATAACAAAAAAAACTACAACGCCTTTCTTAACTAAAATTTGTAGTAATATAAATCTTCAAAATTCACTTATTCTACTTAGTCTAATTACTCTGCTTTTTCTAACAAATGTATTTAAAACTGAACTAGAAATTCAACAGCAGATAAATCAACTAGCGAGATTCAAACTCTCTCAAAAACAAGAAATGCTGCTGAAAAATTTTAAACATATTATAGAGAATGATCCTGATTATTTAGCTAATTATGAATCTCTAAATAAATCCAGAGAAACATTAGTAAGAAAAATTATCCTTAAAGAAAAATTTCTTAAATTCAACAATACCAAGCTAGAAGCATCTCAAATAAAAGCTCTAGAAAAATTTAGCCACAATCTAAATGACCTCTATGAATTAGATTATTTTTTAGCTGACCAATATAAAATACAGGGCGATTTTAAAAATCAATGCCTATATGAACTCAAAGCCTTTTATAAACAGCTTCTGAACTCAGCTGTGCCAAACTTAGAAAGAAGAGTTTTAGAGACTGGGGATTTAGAATTGGGCTTGAGATTATTAATAATCCATAGATCTACTTAGACGAAAACGCAGAAATTGGAGTTTTGGCAACAGTGCCTTAAACTACCCCGGAAAGACTCTCCAGACCAAGCACCTTAATAATCTCATTAGCATCAGCTGGATAAGTCTCATTTTCATCCATATCCACTTCTTTAATCGCAGTAGAAGGATCTTTCAAGCCATTACCAGTGAGTATACAAACCACAGTAGAATTCTCTTTTACTAAGCCTTGCTTAGCAGCTTTCAAAAGACCAGCTACCCCCGTTGCAGAAGAAGGCTCGCATGCTATACCATCCATCTGATGCAAAAGTTTATAAGCATCTAATATCTCACGGTCTGTAACTGAATCTATATGACCATTAGACTCATTTAAAGCATTATTAGCCTGCTCCCAACTCGCTGGATTACCAATACGAATAGCTGTAGCAATAGTTTCTGGCTTATCAAAAACTCGCTTATTTACGATAGGTGAAGCCCCCTCTGCTTGAAAGCCATACATATGAGGTCTTTTCTGATTCTCTGAAACATACTCTTTAAAACCTTTCCAGTAAGCTGTTATATTACCTGCATTACCTACAGGCAAAAAGAGATAATCTGGACTTTCCCCAAGTTCATCCACTAGCTCAAAAGCACCAGTCTTCTGTCCCTCAATACGATAAGGATTTAATGAATTAACAAGTTCAATAGGATAATTTTCAGATAGAGATTTCACTATATTTAAAGCATCATCAAAATTACCTCTGACTTGAATAACTTTAGAACCATAGATCATAGCCTGTGAGAGCTTTCCAAGTGCCACATAACCTGCTGGAATAATTACAAAAGATTCCATTTCATAGCCCATAGACCTTACTCTTGAAGCATAAGCAGCAGCAGCAGCACTAGTATTACCAGTACTTGCGCAGATGATTTTTTTAGCCCCTTTCTCTACAGCCTTAGACACAGCCATAGTCATACCTCTATCTTTAAAAGATCCAGATGGGTTAAGTCCCTCTATTTTACAAAAAACTTTTAGACCTTTTACGCCAGTCAGCTTAGCAATATTCATCGCTTCCGCAAGTGGCGTACGCCCCTCACAGAGACTAACAATCGGTGTAGCATCCGTCACTGGCAAATATTTTTTATATCTATGAATAATCCCTTGGTAATGCATAATTTATGTTATCTGAAATATAAATCTTATCATTAATAAAAAGACTTAATTAGGACTACTCGCAATCTTAAATTTCTGCATTTTCATCTCTTAATTTACTAAATTATATTGAGTATCCCGCTGTACAGCCTTGCGCCCGCAAGCTTCAATAAAATATTCCATTTGCTGAACTGAAGTCCTATATGTCGTATTAGCAGCCGAGACAACATTTTCCTCCATCATATTTCCACCTAAATCATTACAGCCAAAATTTAAAGAAAGCTGCCCGATTTCATGACCTTGCGTCACCCAGCTAGCTTGAAAATTTTTAAAATTATCTAAAAATATCCGAGAAACAGCAAGCGAACGCAAATATTCTTCACCAGATGAATCTTTATTATATTTAGGTAATTTCCCATCACGTTCATAAGCATTCATAATCTTCCCAAGTGGCGTATCCCCACGCTGAAAATTCCAGAGTACAAAGGCGGTAAAACCATTAGTCCTGTCTTGTAAATCACGTAAGGCTTTTAAATGTTCAACTCTGTCTTCATAGGTCTCCACATGACCATACATCATAGTCGCTGATGATTTAAAACCTATACTATGAGCGACTTCCATTATATCCAACCAACGCTGTGAATTAATTTTCTTGGGAGCAATAATTAACCTCACTCTCTCAGTAAGAATTTCAGCACCAGCACCTGGTAGAGAATCCATACCAGCTTCTTTTAAAGCTAAAAGTACTGTCTTAATTTCCTCTAAAATAGGTTCTTTAATATTAGCTATTTTAGTACCATCCCCGTAAGCAGAGACAGAAGTGAAATATTTTTCAGCAATATGATTAATTTCAGAAGGACTAAGAGCATGTAATGTTACAGAAGGAAAATCCCTTTTAATATTAATAAATAGCTCCTGATAATAATCCAAACCTAATTCTGGATTATGTCCTCCCTGCAAGAGAATCTCAGTACCATTTATGGCGACGAGTTCTGCGATCTTTGGTTTTATCTGTGTCTCATAATCTAGAGTATAAGCTGGATTAGATTTATCATCTACGCCAGGGTAAGTATAAAATGCACAAAAGCTACAGCTCGCCGTGCAAACATTACTGTAATTAACATTACGCTGTACTACATAAGTAACGGCTTCGCTATCTGGGTGAAGCCTCTGACGCTTTTCATTAGCTACATAAGCTAAATCTAAAAGATCAGCATTCTCAAAAAGCTCAAGAGCTTCTTCTGAAGTGATTCGCTGACCTTCTAAAGCTTTATTTAATATAGGATTTGATGTTAAAAGCATAAACTAATTACATTTTAGCTAGGTTTCAATATGCAAATGATAAAATTACTTTTATGAATCATAAAGCTAAAAACGTGCTTGGTGGAGAATTAAAGCCATGCTGTTACGAACCAATGACAGGTTACTTCAGAGATGGTTTCTGTCACACAGATAAGAATGATTATGGTAACCATACTGTCTGCGTTATCGTTAGTGATGAATTTTTAACTTACAGTAAAGCTATGGGTAATGATCTCAGCACGCCTTTTCCGCAATATAATTTCCCTGGACTTAAGCAAGGTGACAAATGGTGTCTATGCGCAGCTCGCTGGCAACAGGCTTTTTTAGATGGCTTCGCCCCAGATGTAGTTCTTGAGTCTACTCATGAAAACTGTTTAGAAAATATCATGCTAGAAGATCTAAAATCGCATAGCTATGTCTCATGAAGATATTACACACCTCTGACTGGCATATTGGACGCACTCTTTATGACAGAAAAAGATATGACGAGTTTGAAAAATTTTTCATTTGGTTATTAAACACTCTTGAGTCTGAAAATATAGATGTCTTGTTAATCGCTGGTGATATTTTTGATACAGGAACTCCTAGTAATAAAGCACAGGAGTTATATTATAAATTTCTTTGCAACGTCAATAAAACGAAGTGCCAGCACATAGTCATCATAGGTGGAAACCATGACTCAGCTTCATTTTTGAATGCTCCGCAAAGTATCTTAAAGTCCATAAACGTACACGTAGTCGGAGCTATCTCTAATAATATAGAGGACGAAATTCTTATTTTAGATATTTTAAAAACGCCAAATGCAGATCTAGAGCAAATTACAAAAAATATATCAAGTCCAGAAATTTCAAAATTAATAATATGTGCCGTTCCCTATCTTAGAGATAAGGATATTAGAACAGTAAATGCTGGTGAGAGTCTAGAAGATAAAGCCCAGAATTTAATTCAAGGAATTAAAGAACACTACTCTGCCGTAGCTGAACTAGCTTTAAAAAAACGAGATGAACTTTATCAAGAGTGTATGGATCAAAAACCAGCATATATTCCAATAATCGGCACAGGCCACCTTTTTGCAGCTGGTGGTATCACTGGAGACGGAGTTAGAGATCTTTATGTAGGCTCTCTTGCTTATGTGAATATCGAAGCCTTCCCTAAATGCTTTGACTATGTAGCATTAGGTCACTTACACATAGCTCAATCGCTAGGAGGCACTGAACATATACGCTACAGCGGCTCCCCTATTCCTATGGGTTTTGGGGAGGCTAAACAGATAAAAAAGCTTATCACGATAGATTTTTCAGAAAATAGAGATAAAGACCATGTTCACGAGGAACAGTATGTAATCCCCTCCTCCGTTAAACCCTCTATTAGTGAGGTGAGTATTCCTAATTTTCAAATGCTAGAGAGAATTAGTGGTAACTTAGATCATATAACTCAAAAAATAAAAGAGCTAAAGACAAATCACAGCAATGCATGGCTTGAAATAGAATACACAGGTTTAGAAATAATTCCAGATCTGAAAACCAAACTAGATGAAGCTATCCTAGAATCAAATTTGGAAATCAGAAGAGTGAAAAATAAAAGAATCAGTGAAAGCATTATAAAGTCTAACTTTAGCCAAGAGAATCTTAAAGATCTAAATCCAAATGAGGTTTTCGATAAATGTCTTGAAATAAATAAAGTAGAGGAAGCTGATAAAATCTTACTTAAAGCTAGCTATCAAGAAATTCTAAACTCAATCCTTGAGGAGGACATACGGGTATCTTAATTAATGAAGATCTTAGAATTGCGATTTAAAAATCTTAATTCATTAGTCGGTGAGTGGCTAATAGATTTTAATGCCCCAGAATATATTAGTGATGGGATATTTGCTATCACTGGTGCCACTGGAGTTGGCAAAACCAGTATTTTAGATGCTATCTGTCTTGCATTATATGGGGAGACACCAAGATTAGGAAAAATCACCAAATCCTCAAATGAAATAATGTCTAGGCAAACCGCTGAATGCTTTGCTGAGATTTGCTTTGAAACTAAAGAAGGTCAGTTTCGCTGTATCTGGAGTCAGCATCGATCTCGTAAAAAAGCTGATGGTGACTTGCAAGCACCTAAGCACGAAATATCTAATGCTATTACTGGTCAAATCTTAGAATCTAAAATTAAAGATGTAGACAGCATCATAAGAACCAAAATAGGCATGGACTTTAAACAGTTCACACGCTCCATTTTACTAGCTCAAGGTGGCTTTGCAGCCTTCCTTCATGCAAAGACAACAGAGAGGGCCTCTATCCTAGAGCAGATTACAGGTACAGAACTTTACACGAATATCTCAATGCGCATTCATGAAAGGCGTAGTAGTGAACTAAGAAAATTAGAACTCTTAAAAAGTGAACTATCTAGTATAGAACTTCTAAGTGTAGAAGCCTGTCATGAAAAGGAACTAGCATTAAATAAAAATGAAGAAACAGAAAAAACTTTAAATAAAGAAATTGATGTTTTAGAACAATCTATTGATAGATTAAAAAAAATAGCGACCCTAAAAGAATCATTAACCCAGTCAGAGAAAAGGCTTAGCGAGTATAACGCTGCATTAGAAAAAAATCAAGCAGAAGAACTTAAAAATATTACAGAAAGAATATTCTCAAGAAAAAAAGAATTAGAAGCTAATAAGGAGAAGCTTTTCAAGCTTAATATCAGTCTAATAAATGCAGTAGAATATTTAGAAAAAAATAAGCAAGATGAAATATTAATTTCTGAGTTAAGTGCGATCAAAGACTCTTTCCTGCATTATCAGGAATTATCTAAAACTAAAGAAGAAAAAAATAAATATTTTTCAGAACTAGATCACAAACTAAGTAGTCACAGAATACTTTATGCACAAGCATCTCTGTCCAGGGATGAGAAAAATAAATTAAAAGATAAGCTAGTAGAAGCTTTACCTAAAATCAAAGAAAATCAATTTAAGCTACTAAATATCAAAAAGTCATTATTAGAAACACAAATCAAGAATGAAAAAAATAATTTAGAATCCCTTACAGAAAAGCTTAAAACAGCTGAAGAACAAAAAAATATTTTAAATGATCTAATAGAGAATTTAGAATTAGAAAGAATACTACTAAATAAAATTTCTGATTTAGAAGCAGAGCGACAAAAACTAGAAGAAGAAAAACCTTGTCCTCTCTGTGGTTCCACTAATCATCCTTACACAAAAGGCGAATTACCCCTTTTAAATAAAGACTTTGAGCATAAATTTACAGAAGCCAAAAATAAATTTAAAAATGCAGGGCTAAATATCATAAGCCTAGAAAAAGAGAAAATAAGTCTAGAAAAGGATTTAGAATACTCCTCAAAAGAATTAAACTCATGTCTTTCACTAATACAAACAGAAAAAGATAAATTCGAATATCAAATCGAAGATTTCATTAGCTGCACTAGCGATAATACAAACCCTGAAAACACCTCTATATCTACTTTAGATAGAATCTCTACAGATTTAGAAAATTTAAAAATAGAAGAAGAAAATTTATTAAATACTAAAAATAAATTAATTAGCGAAATAGAAATAGAGAATAATAAACTTAATAAGCTTAAAGACGAAGGTCTGAAAATGAATAGTGAACTTAAGCTTGGTCAGGAAAGAGTTTCAGAAATAGAAAAACAAATCCTCTCAATGAAAAAGGCATTAACACTAAGACTCGAACCCTTTAAATTAAATTTATTCAACATTTCCAAATCAAACGCAGAAATTGAAGCCTGCGAGCAGTTCCTAGAGGAAAGTGATATAGAACAAATATTACACAAACTACAAGATAAATTAAATAATTACAATCAAGAGTTACGAATCAAGAATGAATCAGAGTCTCTGATTATAAAATTGAATGACGAAAATGAAAATATTCATACGAAAATTAAAGCCATTTATGAAGAGCATCTTGAACTTAAAACTTATATCGAAGAAAAACTAAAAAACGCAGAAATTGGAGTTCCACAACAGTGCCATAAAGGTTTAGAGAAATTAGAACAGGAATACAGACAAATAATTCGCATAAAACAAAACTTAGAAAAAGACAAATACAGCACAGAAGTAACCATCCAGACCCTAGAGCAAGATTTACAAAAATTATTTCAAATTGTGCATCAATCTCCAGAAGAAGGGACTACGGTAAGTGAAAATCAATTTAATGAATTAATGTCTGAAAAAAATTTATTAACAGAACAAAAAAGAAATCTCCTCGAAGAAATCGGTAGTTTAAAAAGAGAACTAAAACATAATCTAGAAGCTAAGGATAAATATCTTGAAAAAACTAGTTCCATAGAAGCTCAGCAAAAAGAATATGCACGCTTTGATAAATTACATAGCTTAATCGGTCACTCTGAAGGAAAGAAATATCGAGAATTTGTACAAGCACTTAGCTTTGAGATGGTTATACATCATGCTAATAAACAATTAGAGAGTATGTTTGATCGTTATTTATTAATCATGGATAAAGATATGCCTTTAGAGCTTAATGTCGTAGATAACTATCAAGCTGGCGAGATACGCAGTACTAAAAATCTTTCTGGTGGTGAAAGCTTTATCATAAGCCTTGCTCTTGCCCTAGGCTTATCTAAAATAGTCAGCTCTAAGGTAAATGTAGACTCACTATTTTTAGATGAAGGCTTCGGCACTCTAGATTCAGAAGCTCTAGAAATAGCTTTAGAAACTCTATCTAATTTAAAACAAACTGGAAAGCTGATAGGCATTATCTCCCACATGGAAGCTCTTAAGGAAAGGATTCCTACTCAAATCAAGGTGGAGAGTGTATCTGGAGGTAGGAGTGTTCTTAGTGGTGCTGGAGTGAAAAATATTAGAGGCGTGTAGCGGCTACACACCCTCTTAGTCCCCACGAATATAAAGCCACTTAGCATCTATCTTTTTAAAATAACTCCTTTCTTGCATGAAACTCTTTTTCTTAGCCTTCTTGAAAAAAGCCTTAAATTCAACATAGCCCTCATCATCAAACTCTAGACCTCTGTCCCTGTCTATAATTTCAAGATATAGCCATTCTAAATCTTTCTCGAAATTTAAAAACTTAGGTCTAAAATCTTCGTGCCAAGTCTTTAGAAGATAGTCTCTAAGCTTAAAAACATAAGCCGAATAACGCGAACGCATTAAAGCTTCTGCCGTAGCAGCTTTTAATAAACCGTCGTGTAAAAATTTACAACAAGAAACGTAAGTCTTACTAGAACCACATGGACAAATGTTTTCAGCACAGTCTTCGCTCATATCAAGAATAATACCAGAAAAATTATCCTTCTAATTTGGGCGTGTAGCCAAGCGAACAAGTTCAAGGCTGAGGAGGGTGAATGACCGCAGTGCACTAGGTGTGCATGAGGATCATGAGGACGACGAAAACGCAGAAATTGGAGTTTCGCTACACGCCCAATTTTACTGGCTTAAGCGTAACTAAATACTCAGCTAAAGCCTCAACTTCTTTATCAGTCCCAACTAAAGGTGGCATGATATTTAGATAGCTATTCTTTTCAGGATCAGTCTCACGCATCATTAACAAGAAAGTTTTAATACCCTCTAAATCACGTTCACCCAGTAGCTTTTTCATGCTGCGGTAGCCATCAGTAGTGTGGCAAATCATACACTGCTGCCTAAACATAGAAACACCTATATTATCTGGGTCCTCCCATTTACTAAAAGCGGCAAAGCTGTCTTTATTTATGGTCTCTAAATCAGCCTTTCTGATGCCATTAGAATACATATAGTTATAAATAACATAAGGCTTTCTCAGCATCTCTCTTGACCACTCAGACATAGAAGTCACTCCTAGACCACAAACCAGAAAAGCTACAGCCGAACCAAATGAAAAACCTCTAGGATTTAAATAAGGACCCACTAACGCAAAAACCAGTACAGTACCTGAAAGTATAAGACTTAGATAAATAGCTCTAGCTAAAATAGAAAAATTCCCTACTCCAGAACTCTGAATCCCAGTAAAAATATTAGTTATTACCGCTTGAGGGACTTGTGAGAAAAACCAAAAACCAACAATTGGTCCAATTAAGAATACTGGAATAAACCATTTAGAAGAATACTTCAGCATATAGGCTCTGAAATTCGCGACATCTTCACTCTCAGAAGCTTTCAAGCGTGCAGAAGTAATCAAAGAATACATACCAGCGATAGCGAGCATAACTAAAAGTCGAAGAATCAGAGATGGCCAATATGTAGGATTAAAGAAACCCTCATACCAAGCCTTAGATTCAATCCAGCCACCTGGTGTTAGCATAAAGCTTAAAATGCCATTAATTATGATAAGCGTAAACACTGATAAAACTGCATACCACTGTGCAAGAGCTAAATGTAATTCTTTAGAAACCTTATCCCATGTATAGAAATAAACTAAAACTGTAGCGATCTCAGCTACAAAAAATAAATACTCAGTAGCCCAGCCCAGCGAATAGGTCTGTATCAAAGAAGCCGTGCCGTCTGGACTAACTAAACTGATAGAAAACCAAATCCCTACTCCAGTTACAGCACCAGCGACAGTGGTAACCATCATAAAAAATTTAGAATGCTTTCTTAAATAGGCATAGAGCATTTCTGAGTTATGTCTTAAAGCAAAGTCATTAGAATCACTTCTCTTCAATGCTAAATATTCTGTGACAGCAAAGAAAATGCCGCCACCCACAGCGAAGTGTGAAATAAAGACATGGATAACAGATATCAAACCCACTGCCCATGAGCCACCTAAACCAGGTATAGACCAAAGTGGATAATTCATGCTAAATACCCCCAAATCGTAAATGCTATTAAACCAATCAGTATCATCAAACCATATATATCAAAGAACATACTCAATTTAGGATTCTCTCCTTTATCAATAAAAGGAGCCGCAGCAAATATGCCGCCTATTAAAGCGAATATTAACAGTCCTACTTTCTCACCTTCAATAAAACCTATATGTGCTGGTAGTAGTTTCAAGAATTGGAACATACCAAGAAAATACCACTCTGGCTTAATACCAGCAGGAGCAGCAGCAAAAGGATCAGCTTCAGGACCAACTCCCCAAGGGAAGAGAATAACAATAGTCGCTAAAACATTAAAAGCTAAAAGCCAGACCATCAGATCTTTCATAAAAAAATCTGGAAAAAACATTTCATATTTTTTCTTTTCAGGAGCTTGTGCTTGAAAAGACTTAGGCTCAGACATTCCATGTAACTGAACTAAAAGTAAATGAATACCAGCTATAGCAAAGAGTCCTAACGGCAGTACTATCACATGAAGCAAGAAGAATCTAGAAAGCGTTCCCTGCCCAACTTCTGAGCCACCTTTAAGCAAATTAGCTAGAATACCACCAATTAAAGGAACCTGCTCTGCAATATCAATACCGATCTTAGTCGCAAAAAAAGCAACCTCATCCCAAGGCAGTAAATAACCAGTAAAACCAAAGCCAAAACAAAGCATTAAAAGTCCTAGACCACTTATCCAAGTGAGTTCACGCGGTTTTCTATAAGCCTTCATAAAATAAGCACTAAACATATGTGCAAACAATACAAAAATAAGGATATTAGCTCCCCAACTGTGCATGGAACGCACAAACCAGCCAAAATCAATCTGAGAGTTAATAAATAATACAGAAGAGTTAGCGGAACTCAGTTCTGGAATATAGTAAACCATCAACAAAATACCAGTCAGAAACTGCACTGCAAGCAAGAGCATCGCAATACCGCCCATGTAATACCAAAAGCTCTGTTTATGTAACGGCACCTTCTTCTTTCCAGCGGCAGAAGCGACAGCAGAAAGACTAAGCCTCTCATCTAACCATTTAAACGTAGTTTCAGAAATTTCACCTAACATAAAAAACCTCTTCTTAGAACTTAAAACCTAAGCTCTAGATACAATCAACTCCCCAGAAACGACCTCTGCTTTTAAAGCCGCTAAGGGTTTAGGTGGTGGACCTGCTAAATTTTTACCACTAGCAGCATCAAACTGCCCGCCATGACAGGCACAGAAGATATGCTTCTTCTCCGAAGAGAACTGTACTGTACAACCAAGATGCGTGCAAATAGCATTGTATGCATGAAATGCTCCGTCCTCAGTTCTAACCATCAAAGCTGGTATACTACCGAATTTAAAATTCTTTGAACTTCCAGGAATAAAATCGTCAGCCTTACCAAGAGAGAGAGAGGTAACCTGAGAATCTTCCCCGGTCTTCTTTTCTGCACCAGACATAAGATATCTAAAAAACGGGTAAGTCGCAAAAGCAGCCCAAATCGCAGCAAAAAAACCGCCTAGCACTCTAATGAAATCTTTACGGGTTAAATTAAACATTAGCTTAAAACCTCCTTATCAAAAGCATTATGTGCAACTTTTACAAGCCAGCCAAGATAAACAATCAGCAAAAATGCAAGTATGCCAAATATAAATAACCAATCCCACTGAATCTTCACTGAAACTTTAGCTGGATCAATATAGTTAATAGTCTCAACGACTCTCAGGTAGTGCCTCATAAAGACCATCCCAAGAATAGTAAGTAAAGCATTTACCAAGGTTATAACGAAAGCAAACTTAGAACCCTTAAGTACTGCGAAAAGAGCCATGATTAAAGATACAATCGCAGTAAAGAAAGATAAACCAAAACTAATAGTCGCTGGTAAATGTTTCCCCATGTAAATGAGCATCACTTCTCTAGGTAAACTTAATAAGAACCAAACACCAGAGAGGAACTGAATAAAAGTAAGCACTAAATAAATCGTCGAACCAAACTTAATTAGCCAAGTAGAATAGGATTCTGGATTATCTGATCCAGTAATTAAAGGATCATTAACCTCTAGAGTAGCTTCTGGAGCATTCTTTCGAGTTTTTAAATATAGACCAAAACAACCAATAGCAAGACCAGTAACAGCGATAGAGCCGATAATAGTGTGTAACAATCTTGGTAAAATCTGAGGCTCTGCATGATTCAAAGCAAGTCCAGTAGTCGACTTAGACAATTCCAGCCATTTTTCCGGCTGCAACATTAATGTCATATTATTAGTGAAAATATAGGCTATCACTAAGAAAAGCAAGCTAGCTGCAATTAAAAGCCAAGGTGCAAACGCACCTAATTTTTTAAAATTAAATTTATAGATATACAGCAGATAATAAGCAATTATAAGAATAAATACTATAGATATCCAATAAGAACCCATCAAAATAGAAGATGTATAGAACAGTGGTCCATAAAGCAATTGGATAAAGAGTAGAGGTACTATTCCTTGAGTGATCGCAAAAGAAGTGAATATAGGTAAAGAGAAAGCTAACTGCTTGCCAATCCTAGAATAAAAAGAATCAGCATTTTCACCACCGATAAATAAACAAATCGCTGAAACAAAGCCACCAACTAAACTAATGTTCATCGGAATCAAATGCAAAAAGAATCCCAAAACTAAAAGAACTTCAAGTACAACAAATGGTGCGGGAAATGGAATAGGTTGATAACTAGGTATACTGACTATTTCACTCATAAAAACTTCTCTACTTTCATCTTATCCAATACCAGAGATATTTTTATGCATTATCAGCAAATTTAAGAAATATAAAATCTTTAAAAATGATTAAAGTTTAAGCAGTAAGCTCGCTAAAATTAAGCATGAATGAAGATCGCTTTTTTTAGTACCCAAAAATATGACAGAGATTTTTTCTTGAAAGAGAATGATAGATTCAATTTTGATTTAGTTTTTTTTGAAGTTCATTTAAAACAAGAGACATTAGAACTTGCGAAGGGTTATGAAGCTATCTGCGTCTTTGTCAATGACAAGATAGATCAAGCGATGCTGAAAGAGTTACATAAAAATGGTACCAAACTAATCGTCTTAAGATGCGCTGGCTTTAATAACATAGATATAAAAGCAGCACAGGAAATAGGGATTACAGTAATGCGAGTACCAGCCTATTCACCATATGCCGTAGCAGAGCACACACTAGCTTTAATACTCACACTGAACCGTAAGATTCATAAAGCTTATAACAGAGTTAGAGAATCGAACTTTAGCTTAGATGGGCTTTTGGGCTTCGACTTATATGGGAAAAAAGCTGGGATTATCGGCACAGGTAAAATAGGCAAGCTAGTAGCTAAGATACTTTCAGGATTCGGCTGCGAGATTTTACTCTATGACCCTTTTCCTGACAGTCACATAGGATATGGTAAATATTATGATTTAAAGACCTTGCTAACTGATTCAGATATAATCAGCATACACTGTCCTCTTAATGATAAAACCAAGCATCTGATTAATAAAGAATCTATTGCTCTAATGAAAGAAGGTGTAATGATAATCAATACAAGTAGAGGAGCTATTATTAACACAAAAGATGTCATACAGGGATTAAAATCTTGCAAAATAGGCTATCTAGGTCTAGATGTTTACGAAGAAGAAGAGGAATTATTCTTTGAAGATCATTCCGAGACGATAGTTCAAGATGATGTATTAATGAGGCTTATCAGCTTCCCCAATGTTATAGTTACCGCTCATCAAGCCTTTTTCACGCAAAATGCCATGAGAAACATCGCCGTCACTACACTTAAAAATATTAAAGACTTTGAAGAAAATAAAGAACTAAATAATTTAGTTCTCCCCTAATGACGACGAAAACGCAGAAGACGGGAAATGTGGGGACTGCTCGTATCGTGACTGGGAAACAGATCGGAAGAGCACACGT
>OGWJ01000071.1_pt1 | contig 14435 bp, 16 predicted proteins | sample 1575991 | NCBI WGS metagenome assembly OGWJ01 (sample SAMN07581533, study PRJEB24739) | freshwater metagenome | place: Singapore | collected 2015-01 | reverse complement strand
GTTTCCCAGTCACGATAGCGCAAAGGCCAAAGAAATTCGTTATTGTTGTTCGATGGGAATATGGTGAAAGACAGTTTGGCTGTGGAACAGGAAGGCATTAATCTAATTAAGGATTATAGAAACAAGATTCATTTGGTGTGCCACGAACAGGTCTACCATGTGCAAACAGCACAAAATAAGATTAATTTGAATTCGATACCGAAAAGTTACTTCACCACCTATATTCTGCCTGTTGTAGATAGCACAACATGTAAGATGTTTTTCAGTAATTACAATGAGTTTTATCCAGCATTCGATTATTTTTCTTTAGATTTAATCGATTCTACTTACAGAAAGATTATTCATATTGAAGATACCTTGATGATGGAATTGTACCGTTCGGAGTACAAATGGGTAGATGTACGTACACGTCTTTGGGCAAAACACAAAGAATTAGAAACAGGCATCGATGCGCAAATTTGGGTTGGGGCAAATTATTTCACGCAATCGATTTACTATAAAATGCCTTTTGCGCCAATGTTTAAGGTGCAAGATAGCATCTATGTATTCGATTTCCCTTCGGATCGCCTTTTCGTGCACAATCGTTATGGCGAGAAGATGAGATCGATAGCGATTCATTTCCATTATAAAAAGGACAAAACAGGGTGGAAGCGAATACTTTTAAAGGATTCGTCCACAGGGTTTCTCTATGCGGTTTTTGAGAAAGATGGCATCACGACGTTAGGCCTAATTGATCTTCAAAAAGGTACAATAACCTCTTCGCATCGAATTTTTCACAAATACGTGGAGAAAATAAGAATTCATAATGGCTTAGTATATTATATTTACCGCCCTTTTGAATCCATTCAGAAACGATTTTTGTATAAAGAACGCTTACTTGACTAAGGTTACGTGACCGTTAGCATTGGTGGTACCTTGATCGGTTACATCATAACTCACCTTCCAAGAATAGGTTCCGAATTGGGCGAGTTTTCCTTTGTACTTTCCGTCCCATCCGTCGCCAGGTTTGTTGCTTTCGTATACAATTTGCCCCCAACGGTTATACACTTCAAATTTGTAATATTTTACTAGTGTCAAATTGCTTATTATTGGCGTGAACACATCGTTTAATCCATCACCATTCGGAGTGAATGCATTTGGCACAGTCAACCGCACGACATCGTTACTTTCCACGACTCCTGTTACGGTGTCGGTGCAACCATTCGCATCGTATACCACAAGGGAAACATTGTAATTACCCACCGTGTAAGGAGGATACGTGTGAAGCGGGTTATCCACGATGGAAGAATTCCCATCACCGAATTGCCAGATAGATCCCGTATAGTTTTGTGAGGTATTCACAAATTCAAGCTCCCCAGTGATAAAATCTATTTCCGGTGTTACAGTAGTGAAAGATGCGGTAGGACCTGGAACAACACACACGGCGTTAGTAATCGTGGTGTCTGCTGTACATCCATTGGCGTTTGTGAGCAATAAGGTCACATCGACACAGCCGATGGTATTAAAGGTCGTAGAGAACTGGTTCGAGGTGAAGGAAGTTCCATTCGATAAGGTCCAAAGTACCGAGCTAAAGGCCCCTACACTGCCATTAGTAAAGGTGACGGTAGATGGAATACACACGATATTATCGCTCACCGTAAACGAGGCAATAAATGGAGCAGGGCTTGTCAATACATCATTCACCACGGCGGTACATCCATTCGCGTCTGTAATGGTAACGAAATAATTGCCAGGTCCAAGGAGCGAAGCGATGCTTCCCGTTTGACCGGTTGGTGTCCAAACATAATTGTATGGAGCCGTACCTCCCGCTCCAGAAGCGGTTAATTGCCCGTCATTCAAGCCATAACATGTTATCGGATTTTGCGAGACTGATCCCGTCAAAGCGGCGGCAGGTTGGGTTACGATAATTTGAGCTGAAGCTACGCAGTTGTTCGCATCAGTGATGGCCACAACGTAAGTTCCTGGAGGAACATTGTCGATATCTTGTGTGGTTTGGCCAGTCGTCCAAAAGTAGGTGAATGGTACTGTTCCGCCGAGTGGCGTAACATCTATTGCCCCATCAGTGAGTCCAAAACAAGTTACATTCGTCACTACTGAACCCACCGTTAATGGTAAGGCAGGTTGGGTTACGTTGACGCTCAATACCGAAATACATCCATTGGCATCGGTTACGGTTACATTCGTCATCTGAAGAGGGTCCTTGTAAATGAGTTGATTGACGATTATTGGTGATATCATCCTTAGTAGTAAAAGTCTGGGCAAACATTGGAGTCTGAGTAACTAAGGTCTCCATGTTGTTAACTGTATCTTGAATAAAGAGTCCAGCAAAACCAGTCTCATCAGTAGAAAGTTGATGACTTACTGTGACTCCATTACTATTATTAAAGACTTCAGCCTTAAAGATATTCTGAGTGGCTAGGACTCCCGGATATAGCTGTAGAATTGAGTAGTCGCCGGTTGTTAGGTCTTCTGATCGAATGTCTACTTTGTTATCACCAGGTGAACCTGCTCCTAGGCTAATGCTAGACTCTAGAGGATATAAAGCAGTAGGGTTAGTAATACGATCATTGCTAGACAAGACAATATTTAAGCCTCCAGTTTCAGCACCTAATGCTAAGGCGCTATTAAGATCTGCAGGAGCAGCTGGAGCACCTAAGACTGTGATGCCTGCCAGGTCTCTAGAGAAGAGAATACCATCTGCTACGTTGTAGAAGAGCTCCCCTTCAAAGATATCAGTTGCACTAAAGTCATTTAGGTTGTTTGTTATAGGCACAGTAGGTACTACGCCTGATGTCACGCTCCTCTTAAGAAGGAGTCTGCTGTATTCTATATTAGCCATATCTTTATCTTTTTTCTATAATTGACCAAATGGCTCCGATTAAGGTCATAGCTGCACCTGTTAATTCAGTAACTAGGGCCTCATCTACCAAGCCTTTCATTACGATGATACCACCGATAAAGGTTAAACCGTGGCGTATGATACCTAAATATTGTTCCTTTGTCATAATTGAGGGTTTATTTTCTATTTATATTATAGTAGAGCAGTTCTATTTTTCTTATACTCTATCGAGTCCACCATCGATCCAAGTTCTAGTAGTCAAGGTTCTAGGGATGCCACTAAAGGGTCGAGTGATATCCAGTCCGCCATCAATAATATCTATCGGATCAGTCTTGTCTGGCGGAATAGCTACGTCAGCTCCAGCATCAATGATTGTAGTGCCGACAATCTCGATGCCTCCGCTATTGAGGGCCCAGTTTTGAGTATAGAAGCCCGGCAGATCAGCTCGAATATCACTAGCTACTACGACCCCGGCAAAGTCTGGACCCAGCACGTTTCTCTTGCCATACATGTCAACTGGCGCATCAGTGTTAATAACTGAGCTGGCTAGATTACTCTTTTTAATTTGAGTAGTTGCAGCATCTAAGACGGGCTTAGTAGGCCGGACTGGAGTGGTAGAGTCTTGAGTACTAGATGGAGCCCAGGGTGCGACAACTTGAGACTGCTTGCCGAAACGAGGTAATTGCAGATTATCATCAATTGAGATCAATTCTACCTTAGTAAGACTGTTGCTATTAGCATCGTAGTCAATGACTTTATTGATATTCCAGTAGGAGTTATCAATACGTATTTTATCATTCATTTTCATTTGTTGAATGTCTAATGGCGTGAGGGCAAAGAGTGCCGTGAGCATCTTGCCTGAGTTCATCTGGGCCATCGTACGCTTCCAAAAGAGATTATAGAGGTTGTTATTGGTATACTGTTGAATATCATAAAAATAGTATTCACAGACTCCGAAATTGATATCAAAAGTAGGATTGTAATCCGCATTTAAGTGACTTAAGAAGGGCCAATCCGTAACTGGTACGTCAAAGCCTACATAGTTTTGAATTGTATATGGATGACAGGGTATGCCACCGTTATCAATTAAGATCCTTAAGCCAGTACTTGGATTTTGACCAGGTATTAGGGGTGCAATCACTCCTAATTGTTGAATCGGTCGCATAGGGGTTGGCGAGAAGATGATCTCTCGACGGTCAATATCCTTTATGTAAGAGTTTTCAAAGACTACCTCTTGCATACCATAGGTCTCCTTAGTGGTATCTAGATAGGCCTTGTTATAGACATCATCGTCATCCTGATAAGTGAGTATCATTCTCTTTTTAAATAACTCAGGTAAGAAGCTTAGAGTCTGCGGAGTCTCGCGATCTAGTTTATAGGTCCAATCACGTAGGGTGCCCGAGTCGTAGTAGTCATCTCGATGTCGATAGATTAACTTACGAGTATCATTAGGGTCCTGATCGATAATGAGGTTATACATCATACAGATTGACTTGATAAAATCACTCTGTTTAACCTGACTAGGTATGTAGTCATTGATCAATATTGGTTGATTATAAACAATAGTTTCACTATTAAATTTAATAGATAATTCAATAGGGTTATAAATGTTTATAATAGGAGTAAAAGTAGTAAAGGCAGCATTTGGAGGTGTAGTTATATAGCTAACTGTTGCACCTGTAGGATCCACTCCAACTCGTAGTCTAAAACCTATAGGTGTACCTGCGCTAATGTTACTAATACTTGTAGTTAATTGTAATTGAGTTTGAGATATCACTGTGTTAGCTCCCGCAGATAAAGTTTCAGGTACGGTAGCAGGGACCGGTCCTGGTGGATAACCAGGAGTATAAGAAGCGAGTGGAACCGTTTCTAATACAACGCCATTCGTTTGATTAACAATTAAAATTTCTGGCCTCATTCTCATATTAGGGCCAGATTGAATTATTGATCCAGCAGTTGGATTATTGATAATAAAATCAAAATCGATATTAAATGTAAATTCAAGAGAATTAGGAGCAGCTACTGGTGAATTAGGAATATAGACCGAATTAAGAGGATCATAGAGATTTAAGGCATCCTGTATCTCTGTTGGAAATTTAAGTGGTATAGCTTGAGGAGTTACATTCCAAATATTCAAAACTGGACCAATGTTAAAAGTTTGAGCTGGTCCTTCAGCTAGAACTGCATTTGCGTTATTAACTCCCTGATTTAATTTAGCATCATCACCATTATAAGGAATTACTAGACGATCGAATTGTACAAAAGGATCCGCTTGAGTAGTCCATTCATAAACAAAGCCAGCCTCATTATGAATCTTTTCCCAATATTGTTTAGCGTAAATAGCTGGCTTCCAATCATTAAGAGTAAACCAAGGACTACCTGTTTGAGGATTATCTACCCATGGTCCTAAGTATTTGTAACCGTCTACCCAAGTATTATCAAAAGAATCTGTGATACTTTGTGCACTAGCTGAGTGATCAAAGGCTGAGAAGTCTAGATCCCCTAGCTCTGCTGCTCCTAGTTTAGTAAAGAAGTCTGAGACCTCATCTTTTACAACTACTTCATATTCAACCCACTCGTCCTCCATCGGCCCCATCTGCTTCTTGTTTACTCGCACTAACTGCATGTAAGCGTTTTGTACGACAGGTATGTTATTTTGCAAGAGATGGCAGGGCTGTAGCTTATTGATATCAAAGGTGCCTTGTACTATATTGATGTCATATAATTGGCCTAAGAGGTTATGATTGTTCTTCGTACCTGGTAACTTAATAGTCTTAGAAAAGGCTCCGCTTCTCTTGCCTGGTTCTTTGATATCAGCTGCTGAGTAATTTACTGGTACTACCACCTCTTCAGCTACGTCTAAGTAGCCAATTGAAGTAGTGCCAGGTACTGCTTGTGGCAGGGATAGCAGTTGTATTCTAGTAGTGTTGTTAGCCATAGGGTTAGATATTTATAGAATCATCGACTGCTAGTTTCAAGTTAACTACGTTGCGAATAAGTTTCTTGTTTTTAGTGCTTTGAATCTCGTAATTAGAGTCAGTAATATGTACTCTTCTCCAAGTAGGAGGCGTTTCATTGAGCCCAGACTCTAGGAGCAGATAGACTTCGGGTGAACTTACAAGCTCTCTAAAGTAGGAGCTCATCTCATTGCTTAAGAAGTCTGAATTTAGCTGCCAACTAGTGGCTTGTTCTACCCAGAAGGTAGTCTCGCCTGCATCCCAAGTCCGATATCCCCAGACATTAGCAGTTGGGCCGCCATTTTGGTCTCCATATTCCTTACGGAATGTAGTACGAGTGGTAGCTTGAGACTCTCGAGCCCGGAGTGAGAAGGAGAAGGAGCTCCAGCTGCCAGCTCGGTCTAAAAATAGTAGTTGATGCTGATTAATAGAGCATCGACGGTCTATTTCTATCCTTTTAGGATTAGTAGAGGGCACACTCGGTGAAGCCGCGTTGTTTACACCATATACTTCATACCATTCGACCCCCGGTTTAATCAGAGGGAGAGTGGCAGCGCCTACTGGGGTGAGCGGTCCATGATTTGCTGGGCCGACTGCAGCACATTTCATGTAGACGTTACCGAGGCCGCCTGCTGTTTTATAGAATTGCTCACCTAAACTGTTCTCAAACCAGATCTCGTCGATCGTATTGGTCTCTCCGTCGTAGAAATTCCACCAGAGATACTGATAGAGTTTACATCGGAAGCCAGTATCAGGAGCTGAGGTCTGTATTTCACTCATAGGATTATCTGGTAAGACAGTATTTTGATCATACACATGAAAAGCCTCGAAGCCGTAGGCCCGATTAAAGGCTATCTGATCCAAAGAATTAGCTTGATTGGTAGCTCTAGTCTTACGGCCATCTGCATATTGCACAGTGCCAGGAGTTACTGGACCGTTGCCTATAAATGCTAGGTCGACTGTAATGGTATAGGCATTCGGGACATCAACTACAGTAAAGAAGCCATTTAGATTATCCCGAAAGTTATTATAGACCGTGGTAAGTGTAACTGCTACTTGATCTCCGACTGAATAGCCATGTGGAGTCAGGGAAAAGTTAGTTAGGTCCGTTAGGCCTATAAAGCCAGTAGTGTTGCAGTATTGGTAATCTGAGAATGCCCATGTAGCGATATACTCCTCTCCGAATTTTAGGTCATAGTTAAATATGGTTCCCTGATCTGCATCATAAACTCCAGTACTGAAGAAGTCGATATTAGAGCTCAATTGAGTTGAGACTATCTTAGAGATATCGACGTAGCCATAGCCGTCACCGGGTCTAGGGGCTATCTTAAACTCAGTCAGGAGATTAGCCGATCCCTGCGGAAATATCTGAATGATATAACGAAAAGCCGGTTGGTTTTTGTTTGTCGAGTCTAAATACGTAACTAGAGGATTATATCCAGGGCTCGGTGATGGTGGTGTCGCTACAATTGAAACCATGTTTTAGAGTTATTTTTCTTATTTATATTATAGTAGAGTCTAGCCTATTTTCTTATAGATTAAAGGAGTACACGTGACCACTAAGACTAGGACTGCCGTGATGCTTTTTCAAGTACATGATACCGTAACGCAAGGCATCCATAGCATCATCCCACATCTTATTGACCTCCTCTGTCAATTCACCGTTGACTTTCTTCCATCGATAGTTTTCATTCTCCTTAATTACATTGGTGGCCTTAGGACTTAAGGTAACACGATAGGTCTTCACAGTGTTGATCCCGTCCTTTACATTTTTATTGGCCTCTTGTACACGATAGCCAGCTCGACGAAGATCGGCTATGATCTCGGGTCTGGCAACCTCTGATACTATAGTCTTCGATCGGTCTACGTTGAGCTCGGACATGCGTTGGAGAATGTCTGATGAAGTCAAGTGTGATTCATATATTAGTTCTTCGACCCAGACTTCCCGCTCACCTGGAGTGAACCAAATCTTAATTAAGGCAGTGGGGTGCTGATAGCCAAAGTCGATCGCGTAGATCCAGTCGGTCAAGTGAATTGGCCGCTCGGTAGTGGACCACTGTTGATAGACATTCTCTCTGGAGAAGGCCCGCTTACCTAGTGCAAAGATCGTATAGTAATCCATGTCGGTATGTTGAAAGTCTTCGATCTCTCGAATAATAGCTGACTCTAAAAAAGGATTATCCTTATAAGTAGAATGAATAAGTTGAGTATTATCAGGCGGCAGATGATAGCACCAGGACTCGATCTCAGAAGGGTTATAGTCTACGATTATCTTTTCAGTAGTCCTAAGGTTAAGCTGTTTAAAGTCTTCAGCAAAGAGCTCGTTGGCTTCATTACACCAGGCAATATCCCTCTTACGACCACGTAGTTTCTGCTCGTTATCTACTGAGAAGAACTCGACTGCTGAGCCATTCCCAAAGCGATAGGTGCGCTCCATCTTAGAATGTTGGGCCTCGTCATAGATCTCCATAGATCTCAAGACATCAAAGAAGTCTCTCATTACTGTAGCTGCCAAGGCCGGACTGGTCTTACGTATAACACTCACTAGTTTATTGGGATTCTGTAAGCACCAGAGAATGAGACACTGGCAGATGCTATAGGTCTTTGAAGAACGAGAGCCTCCTTCATTTCTGATGAACCTGTGAGGGCCGAGTAGGGCCTCCCAATTACGTTCAAATACTGGTGTCGCCTTGATTTTCAATTGCATTCGGTCGGACGATTTCTATTTTAACTGATTCTATATTATTCTGCACGTTAACTTGAAAGTCTGGCTGATACATGCCATTCATCTTGGCTAACATGTCTAAGACCTTCAATTGTAGATTACGATCAGGATTTCTAGACATGCGAATCTCTTCGATAATATCTCCCAGCTCGACCATGATACGCTCTCGAGTAATATTAGAAGCGGCAGCTAGTGCCTGCTGTCGACGAAGGATCATTAACTGTACCCCTTCATGTTTAAGTAGATCATTGGCCCTCACGTGTGCCCCGTTCTCAGAGTAGCCAGCAGCAATCGCAGCTTTAGTAGCTGTCATGCCTTGGCAGAAATGTATTGCAAATAGTTTTTGTCTGTAGGTTAATTGATTAACTAGAGGGTCCCTCTCTATGTCGGCTTGCCATTGAGCATCATCTACTTCGGCTGGCACATGTAACAGGGCCTCCAGTTCGTCTACAGGGTCGGTCTTTTTCTTTTTCATTAATTTAGGTGTTTTAGCATCCATTCGCGATAGCTCTGCTCTAGTTCACGAGCCTCCTTAAGTAGGAGATAGGCACCGCTAGTGGAAATATTTAGGTGTTCTGCCAGTTCTCGGCCTCGACGTAGGTCCAGATCCCAATAGAGACTCCAGATTCTACGACTACGTAGATCCAGTCTCTTTACCCAAAGGGCGGTAAGTGGATCGACTCGTTCCCAATCGGGATCTACAGTTTGACTCTGATCCCAGTCTCCTAGTTCAGCATGTTCTCGACCTCGATGCTCTCGACGTAGAGGACTCTGAGTCCAACGCAGATTCATCTTGATCCAGTTTTTGCCATGAGATACTATTTCACTCCCCTCGTGAAGCTCCTCTATCTCTTTTAAGAGATGTAAATAAGCACCGGTAACTGAGTCTTCTGCCCGAATTGAGAGACCCAGATGCTTAACGTATCGAGTAGCGTATAGATTAAATTCTTCCCAGTGCTCAGTGAATATTCGGTCAAATTCCGAACGGGTCATATTAGGGTTCATTTTTCTACGAGCTCTCGATGTCTCTCTAGCCAGTAGGGAGCCTCTTGTTTAAAGACCCCTAGCCAGATGGCTCGCTTATGGGCATCACAAGCACAACCGGCAGAATTATTTATTGGACTCTTAGGATCTACTCTATCAAAGGCTTGAATTATTCGGCGAATCCAGAGCTTAGAGGCAGATTGGGATTGGAGGCATCGCTCCATAAGTTCGACTTCTTCCGGGTAGAAGAGTCCCTGGAGTGGTCTCTTTGGTGTACGGTGTATCATGAATGGGTTATTTTTTATCTATCTCTTTGAGTTTACGTTGAGCCCAGGCGATCCCAGCGTCACCGCCCCAAGCCAGCCAACTGAGACGACCACAGCCATCACCTAAGGCACGTTTAGAACTGTCACGATGACGCTCAAATGCTGCCATTCTGGCAATGGTCTCTCGACTAATAGGTTCACCTTTTGCTAATTGATTGGCTCGAGCCTTGCCGACTGGTGTACCACAGGAGCCCCATCCGTTTTCATCTGCCCAACGTAGAGCTGTTTGAGCAGCCTCTCGAGCCGCTTTAGGATAGTCGGTCCAGGTCTCTACTAGTCGGGTAAATTCACCAGTAGCTACTCCTTGTCGGATGGCCTTGCGCTTAGCAGACTTGCGACTCGCATCAGATTGAGGATCGTAGGTATAGCATTTGCCCTGGTCTCCCCACTTGTAGCCGGGTCGACCTTCGAATTGACAGGTTTTAATTGGCATAGTTTATTGATTTTTATTAGATCTCAACGCTAATAATTCTTGATATTTTTGAGCAAGTTCCAACTCTGCTTCAGCAATCAATTCATCGATAGTTTTGATATGGACCTCTGATGATTCACTCAAGACTAGTTTCATTGAACCATCTTCTAATTTAATCCAAGTTTCATTAATATTTTCAGTCATATTATGATAAATTATTTTTAATCTCTGTATCCAATATATGGAGCAGCGGTTGTAATATGATTATAAGTAGCCCAGGTGGCAGCAGATATAGTAGCTGGAAGAGCAAAAACTCCAGTAGTTTGAACATGAAATAATCTGTTCATTGTTGTGCCATCAAGAGAACCCCAGTAACTAACAGTTGAATTGTTATTTGGTCCAGCAATAGTTGGAGTTCCAGCTATATTAGATCTAGTAACCGCTAACCAATAGACTCCACCAGAAGTTGCAGGAAGTGTTAAGCCAATACCTGTAATTGTTTTTCTACCTGTTGTAGCAAGAGAAACCGTACCAAAAGATTGAATCAAGGTACTAGCATAAATTCTACCATTTACATCAAATGAGCTAGAATAAATTCCTATTTCCATAGTAGTACCAGCGGCGGCCAGTGAACAGAGGATGGCCACTTCATTTATTATTTCTCCTTCAAGTATACTAACTGGAGTTAATGAAAATCTTCCTGGATCAAAAGTAATGTTAGTGGTTGAGAATGTAGCAGTTTGAAGATTTAATTTATACCATGGTAAACTACCCGTACCGCCTAATGGACTAGGAACAGAAGTACCAGTATAGATATCTTCAGTAGCACCAGCGCCTCCAGTTGCTGCAATGGTGATATCACTCGCAGTGCCAGTTAAACTAATACCGGTGCCGGCCGTTAGGCCACGTACGGCCATAGTGGGTCCGATACCATCATTAACTAACGATTCTGTACCACCAGCTGAATTAAGGGTAACCCCACTAGCTGGGTCACTATTGGTGATAGTAAAGTTAGGGTAAGTACCGGAGGTCGAGATGCCCGTGCCTGCGGTGAGAACTACCGTCTGATCTGGAGCTGAGTTAGTGATAGTAACAGCATTGGCTGCAGAAGTAAAACTAATGCCAGTACCTGCATCTATACCTTTTATAGCTATAGCAGGGCCTGTGCCATCGTTGACTAGGGTAGTACCACCAGCTGAAGTTAGAGTAACCGCAGATCCACCATCAGTATTAGTTATTGTAAAATTAGGATAGGTACCTGAGGTGGAGATGCCTGTACCTCCAGTCAAGACTACCGTCTGATCGGGAGCGGAGTTAGTTATAGTGACTGCAGTAGCTGAACCTGTTAGGGAGACCCCTGTGCCGGCCGTTAGGCCTTTTGTAGCTAAGGTAGGACCTGTTCCATCATTAACTAGGGTCTCAGTTCCGCCAGCAGAAGTTAAAGAGACTCCACTACCTCCATCAGTATTAGTTATTGTAAAGTTAGGATAAGTACCTGAGGTGGAAATGCCTGCTCCAGCTGTAAGAGCTACTACTTGGTCAGGCGCTGAATTCGTAATAGTAACATCAGTAGCTGAGCCAGTTAAACTCACTCCCGTGCCGGCCGTTAGGCCTTTTGTAGCTAGGGCAGGTCCAGTGCCGTCATTTACTAAGGTCTCGGTGCCTCCTGATGACGTGAGGGTGACCCCAGATCCGCCATCAGTATTAGTTATTGTGAAGTTAGGATAGGTGCCTGAGGTTGAAATACCAGCTCCGGCCGTAAGAGCTACTACTTGATCAGGTGCTGAGTTAGTTATAGTGACATCAGTGGCTGAACCGGTCAGAGAGACTCCTGTACCTGCAGTTAATCCTTTTGTAGCTAGAGCAGGTCCAGTGCCGTCATTTACTAACCCCTCGGTGCCACCAGATGAAGTTAAAGTTACCGAACTAGCTGGGGAACTATTAGTTATGAGAACTTGATTACTAGTACTAGACATGCTAATACCTGTGCCTGGGTTTAGGCCCTTTGTAACTAACGCCGGACCTACACCATCATTTACTAGGGAGAAATTGGTCCCTGGAGCAGCAGGTGATAGAGTGACAGCACTACCAGGATCAGTATTGGTGATAGTAAAGTTAGGGTAAGTACCTGAGGTTGAGATGCCAGCTCCAGCTGTAAGAGCTACTACCTGATCGGGAGCTGAATTAGTTATAGTAACATCGGTGGCTGAGCCTGTTAAACTTACTCCAGTACCTGCTGTCAGGCCTTTAGTGGCTAAAGTAGGACCTGTGCCGTCGTTGACTAGGGTCTCCGTACCTCCAGCTGAGCTTAGGGTAACTGAACCTGCTCCACCAGTAGAGTTAATTGTAAGGTTAGGATAGCTGCCAGTAATCGAGACATCTGTACCTGCAATAAGGTTTATGGCAGAACCTGGATCGGTGTTATTAAGAGTAATTGCAGTGGCACTAGAACTCAATCCCATACCGGTACCTGCAGTTAGACCCTTGATGGCTAATACTGGACCTGTACCATTATTGACTAGGGTGGTTCCTCCGGCTGAGGTCAAGGAGACTCCAGTTGCCAGAACTGAGACATTGCCTAGATCATCTTTAAAATACCAGACTCCACCGTCATTAAAGAGAGCATCTACTCCAGTAGGAGGAGTTGGTACGTCTCCAGGTGAGCCAACGATTCTTGATATGTTTATTATTCCCATTGTTTATCTTGTTATTTCATCGATTGCCACATTGATATGGCTTAAAGTTATGTCTTGTGCGGCAGTTTGATTTTTAACCCAGACTTCTAGGTACTCTCCAGTATCTAGATCAGTCACTAGTGAAAGAGTCATCGGACTGGCCTTGCCACCACTAAAGGTACGTGTATCCATCTCGGATTCAGGTATGATTACGCCAGATTTATAGACCGCTCCATGTAGAGCTTCATTATTACCAGCTGACATGGAGAGTGCGACTTCCACTTTAAATCTCTTTAGGGTGCCGTCATTAGTTATCCTATTATTAGTTACACTGAGGTCTCCGTAGACTGGGCCACTAGTCGTGCTTGTATTTAAAAGATACCAGGTATTAGCTGCCAATACTGTAGTAACAGGCGAGCCTGTAAACTGCCAATAGTTTGCATTGTGTGTCGGATATTCTTGAGGTACATCAAAGGTGGTAGTACCATAGACTGTAAATGAACCATCAATATTAAGATCAGTCTGAACAGTAAGTAGGGCCTCGTTGCCTACAGTAGAGGTTCCCCAATTGTAACTAGCATTGGAGCCTGCTATAGTAAGATCTCCAAAAATCCAAAGATCATTTACTAAGGCCTGTTTGCCGGCTATTAGGGTCTCAGTGCCGTCAATAAATCTAGGTGTGGCTCCGTTTGTTAAGGAATCCCATGAAATTCCATATTCCCGGGCGTATATCACCCAACTAGTTCCGTTCCAGATCCATGTGGAGCTATTGGCGCCACCGGCGTACACTTGCCCGACTGTTGGATTAGATGGAAAATTTAACGCCATTAGGCCTTGTAATTTATTTTACTGCCAATCATAGCCCCAAATAAGGCTACTACAGGATTCCAAGTCAGACCTAAGGTAATCCAGAAAGTCGTACATTTCATGCATGTTATTAATACATAGAAGTGTTCGACGATCGGATACCACCGGCTATCTTGTGTATTTTTAGCTAGCCATGCTCCATAGATTAAGTCTATAAAAGCTGTAATAAAATTATTAGTCGTCCAGAACCACGTTAGGGGCAGTACCCCTAGCATGATTAGTATATGTTCTTGATTAATCGTAAACGACATTTTATAATTTTATTTATTTATACAATAAGTTTTTTTATTGTTCTATTTATATTATAATAGTAAGTTTAGCTTTTTCTTACAGTTGTCGAAGTGATAACGCATCATTAAATTCTTAGCTCCAATCTTATCACAATGAGGACATTGGACTTTGGATTGAGGACAAGGTTTACCTTTATGAATTAGACTCTGTTTAGCTCGAGTTTCAGAAGAGGCTTTTTTACCTAGCATTGGACTTGGTCTACCTTTAAGAGCTAGACTCTGTTTGGCTCTAGTTTCTTTAGATGTAGTTTTACCCCACATAGGATTATTTTTTCCTATATTAGAGATCGGAAGAGCACACGTCTGAACTCCAGTCACTAATGCGCATCTCGTATGCCGTCTTCTGCTTGAAAAAAAAAA
>OGWJ01000070.1_pt1 | contig 14468 bp, 21 predicted proteins | sample 1575991 | NCBI WGS metagenome assembly OGWJ01 (sample SAMN07581533, study PRJEB24739) | freshwater metagenome | place: Singapore | collected 2015-01 | reverse complement strand
TTGCAACTGATTCAGCTGATCTACCAACAACATATCCTCCTAATCCAACATTTAAAAGAGTCCATACATCGCCTGGCAATTCAAAACCTATAATAGCACCTGTTAAAACTTTAACAATTGGAGCTAGTATATAATTAAAAATTAAAACAAATATTAATACATACATTAATAATGGTCGCCAAGAACTTGCAAACCATCCTGCTTTTGCTTCTGCTTCTATAATTCTAGCTGCAGCTTTAAGCTCATCAGTATTAGATTGTATTAATTGAGTTTGTAAATCAGCTTTTAATTTAGCTTGTAAATCTTTATCAGGTACAGCCTTTTCAATTGTATTAAAAAGTATTTTAGCTAATGGTGCAATAGCACTCAACATAGGTAACATTTAACACTTCCATCTACGTCTAGCTTGACGTAATCTTGAATTAGGATCTTTAGCTGCATTGGGCCACATTTTTAATTGACCAGCAGATCTAGCACAAAAAGATTTTCTTCTTGCAGCTCTACGACCTTTTGGATTACTTTCAGTAACAGCAGTATCTAATTTAGATCCTGGATTTAATCTTCTATATGCTAATACTCCAGCTTTAGTCATACCAGCACCAGACTTAGTTGACCTAAAATATTTTTTATTTTTAGGTGGCATTTTAGTTTCACGTCTCATCTATACCTCGCAGTTTTTTTAGCAATACTTTTAGGTTGTTTAGAAAATTGTTTGCCTTTACGTTTAGCTAATCTTTTAGCTTTAGTAGTGGCAGCATATTCAGCAGGAGTTAATGCTTTAATAGCATTGGTAGGTAAATATCGTTCACCAGTTACTGATGATTTTTTACCAGATTTAGTTCTCCATTTTTGTTTACCCCAGTCAATTAAATTTTGTTGTCGCTTTGCGTACATTATTTATAACCACCGCCTCTAGCTTTATAAGTTTTAGCTAGTAATTGAGCTTTACGTGCAGACCATTGACCTGCTTTAGTACCCATAACAGCTCTTGATTTAATTGATTGAAATAATTTTTTTCTTAAAGATGGTTTTGTATAAACACCAGCTTTATTTACTGTGCTTTTTTTTTTCATAATTTGTTTCAAGTATAAAGTCTATATATTGTTTAGCTTTAGCAAGATCTAATTCCTTGCCCTTGAAAGAATGGCGGCAAATGTATTTAATAACATTTCCTTCAGCATATGGTATTTTATTTTCCATTATAAATTTAGCTGGGCTAATTTTAAATCGTTTATAATGTGAACCACCAATTTGTTTAAAGAATGTTTTATTGGTCATATAATGATTTTGCCAATCCATCTTCCAGATTTATTTAATACCATAGGTATTAGTTTTGGTAAACCATTAATAATTACAGCACAACCAATAATTGGTCTCATACGTTGAGTTTTATTATAACGAAATGCTAGAGAGTCTTTATCAATTAAACATCCTACTTGTAAACCATAATATAATCCTAACGAATTACCATAGTATTTAATTGAATAAGACGAATGATAATGTCCTTGTACGCAAGACATACCCATTGATTGAGCTAGTTTTAATACGTCTGCCATTTTGCCATGACAAAAATATACAGGACCATTATTTGTATGCACAACTAAATCATCGTGCCATTTCCATTTATCAGAAACTTTTAAAAATTCATTATACTTACGTAAGTAAGCTTTAGGTATTCCATATTTAAGACTGCGTCTATAAACAAGGCTACCATGATTAGAGTCAAGTAAATCCATTACAGGAAATATTTTTCTATTTGCTGTATAATTGGAATTGATATTCTTAATTCATCTCCAGCACTTGGAAGATCTGGATCGCTATCATGAAATGATAATGCGTGTTTATCTAATTCATCACCAATGTGTATTACACGATCTGGTTTATATTCTTTTTTAATTGCAATTAAATAAGGAATTAAATCTTTATGATGATAAGGTATATGAGTATCACTAATCACTAAAATCGATTTGTTCATAGTATGTTCTTATACCTAAATTTAAGCAACAAGTATAGATTGAATTGCAAAATATATTTAAATAAATTTACTAATAAGATTCCTATAAATGCACCAGCTGCAGTTAAAAGAATCCAATATGTTTTGTCTATTTTATCTTCAATTCTATCTGTTTTAAAATTTAAACTATTAATATCAGATTCAATGTGTTGTAAATGATTGTCTTTAATAATAGCAATATCGAGTGCCAAAGCATCGATACGAGTATTGACTTTTAAAAGTCTTGTTTCAATATTATTGTCCATTTAAAATAAAGTTTCATAAGGGTTTCTTATTAATCCTTGTAGTTTATATTGTGTTTTTCTAGGCTCTTTATATTTAGGATGCCCAGTTTGTCCTAAAAACCAACTTAATGCAACGTCAGAAGCAAGGTCTGCAGATATACCATCTGTAATTAAACCTTCTTTAACTATTTCAATAGATTGATTAATCCAAATTGGTAAAAATTTAGAACCAATTTGACCACCATATTTTAAGGCTTTAGTGATAGCTATATCATCTTCTTGAGTAATTCTAGGAGACCATTTACCTGTAAGGTATTTTTTATTAGTTAAAACTTCAATAACACTTTTTGGTAAAGAACCAATTTTTTTAATACCTGTTCCAGTAGGATTAGTTACCCAATCAAATGGTTCCATAAATTGTTTAGAGAATGTTAATACTTCTCCATTACCTAAATCAATTCTAGTTGGATCTTTATTCTCTAATATAGAATGACCAGAAAATATATAGTTTAATGCTGAACCAATAGTAGCATATATTAAAGCTGTACGTAAAAAGTAATACTGATATATACCACGAATTTGTGGATTGCTTTCAAATAACGGAAACATTTTTGCAGCAATACGCAAATTAGCAATTGTCCAATCTGGAGCAAACATTAATAATTGCATATATCCTCTAGATCCAGGAGCAAATAATGTTTGAGCTAATTTTTTAAATAAAGGATTTTGTATTTCTTGTGATAATGCAAACCAATTTAAACCACCAAAAGCATCATTAATTGCAGTAGCTGCCATTCTACCTTTAGCATAAATAACAGATTGAGAATCGCCTGGTTTAACTAATTTATCTAGTTGTCTTAAAAAAGAGTAAAGCTTACCAGAAGTATATATTCTATCCCATGTAATACGATCAAAGAATTTAAATACTTTTTCTACTGTTTCAACACCTTTAATATTAAAATGATGTTTTGCAATTCTATCAATATTACGCATATTAGCATAGAATCTATCAAAGCCTGTATCTTCAGGAATAGAAATTTCTAATTTAGCTGCTTGTGCAAATCTAACAACATCTTCAAAACCTAATTTTTTAATTGCATCAAGAGCATGAGTATATTCAGTTAAGTATAATGAGGGATTATCTATTAATCTTAATATATCTGGTGTTTTACGTGGATTTAATATTTTACCAATTTCTTTAAATGGCATACCAACACTAAACATATTTTCAACTAATCCACCAGCATGAAAGAATGAAAAACCTACTGCCATTCGTTTCATCATTAAATTAGTATTAAAGATAGCAGCCATTAATTGACTTTCTGTTTCAGCAGAAAAAATCATTTTAAGAGAATTAATAATAGACGAATGTACTTTAATAGGATTATTTGAAGCAATAAATGGATGTTGAAAATCTACATATTGATCAAGATAAAATGGACTAATATTTTTTATTTCATTACTATTAGTAGCAATATAAGGGACTCTAAATAATCCTTGTTTAGAACCTGGAATAGAATTTGTTTTTAAATATTTAAGAATAGTTCTAGTTATAACTGCTTTACCTGCAGCATAAGAATATATACGCATAAGTTCTGCAGGATCATCCATTCCTTTGCGTAATTTTAAACCTAATGCTAAACCAGCATTTATATCTTCTAATATTCTAGGTTTTGCATATTTAAAGTTTTTATTTAAACCAGTAACTTTTTTAATAAATGCTTCAGTATATCCAATAGGATCTATACCTTTATAATCATCCCATAATAATGGAAGATAATTAGATCGTTTAGCAAATAGTATTGGTTCATCTAAATTAGATAAAGTATCATAAAACATATCAAATGTTTTTTTAATGTTTTCTGCAGCAGCAAATTCATTTTCAGATAAATCTGCTTTGCTTAATACTTTACCATATTCATGAAAGTTAAGATTTTTATCTACTTTCTTTTTAGTGATATATGCAAATACTTTTGCACGAGAAGTAGGATCAGGAATTGTATCTTTAATTGAACGAGTAATTTTTGTAGCTAAACTATTATATTTAGCATTCATTATATCTGCAGTATTTATTACATCTTCAAATGAAGCTTCTATTTTTTTAGATAATAAATATTCTGGAGTTTGAAAAGCTTTATTAAGAGCTCTACCTGCTGTATATATTGCTGCACCTAATAAAAATCCTTTACCAGTTGCTTTAATCTTTTCATCTTCAGATGTTAAAAATTGTGCAGCACCAAATATAGTACCAACACTAGCAGCTTTTTTTAATACAGTATTTTTAGAAGCATCTAAACCATTTTCTATTAATGGTCTTGCAGCAGAAACAATTTGAGCTTTAATAGCTTCAAGCTTTTCTGTACTACCTAAATTTTCAAGTTCAGGTTTTAAGTCTGCAATAAGTTCTTCAATTAATTTTGGATGAGCTGATACTGCATCAGGTTCTAATAATTCAGCATAATTTTGTTTATTTTTTTCAAATACATTTTGTAATGCTTGATTTATTCTATTTTGCTGAACATTTGTAGATCTAGTTGTTAAAGCACCAATCCCTTGAATTGCACTACTAATTAATAATCCAGCAGTAGCTCCAATAGTAGTTTCTACAGTTGTACGACTTCCTGATATTTCACCTTTTTCTCCTAATTGTAAACCAGTAGAATATGCAAGTGGAGATAATATAGAGCCCATAGCTCCATATTTAATATCTTTATTAAAATCTTTTTTTAATAAATCAACTGCTTCTTTTGGAACAGATTTATAAGCATTAGAATATTTTAACTTAACACTATTAACAATACCACGACTTAATCTACCATATGCAAGTTCAGGTATAAAAAATAAATATGGATCTGAAACAAACATATTTACAATTTCAGCACCAAAAACACCAGGATGTTGTTTTGCTAAATTAACAATTTCTTTTGCATCAAATTCTTGATCACCTTCTTCTAGAAGATAACCAAACTTTTTATAAATACGTTCTGCTTCTTTATAACGAGTTGAATTTTGTAAATAAGGATATTGTTGTAAAAACTTTAAAGCTTTTTCTGCTTGAACTTTTTTAGTATTACCAGTGATCCATTGATATAATGAAGCTGGTAAAGATTCTTCTAAAAATAATTCAACAGGATTACGTAATGAACTAAAAAATCCAGGTGGTTCTTGTTGAGGTGGTTTTTTTGAAGGATCAATTAAACCATCTTTTAAATCAACAAGTGGATCATTAATATCTACATCAGCAGTGACTAATGGATTAGCCATTATAATTTAAATTCTTTACTTATATATGATTTAAATTCAGTTTCAAAATTAGATTTAACAGATTTAACTTTAGGTTTTTTGTATTTAATTTTTCTTTCAGATTTAGCAAGATTATAAATATCTTGTTGAGTAGCAACTTTTGCACTAGGTGCAAATTTTCTTTCTGGAGAAAAACCCATAGCAGTAGCTGATTCTTTAGAAATTTGTCTTACTTTAACAGGAGCAGATTTAAATGATTTAGCTTTACGAGCTGTGTATCTTTCCATTATTCTATCCATAGCAATATCAGCTTCTGTTCTAGCAATAATATCAGCTTTCATAGCACCACGAGCTTTACCAATTTTAAGTCCAGTTTTAGATACTTTACTACCAGAAGCTTTTAATGATTTAACACCTGTTGCAGTAATTTTTCTAGTTTTACCTAATTCAGATTTTAACTTTTTAAAGTAAACTCTATTAGCTACTTTTTCAGCATATTCTCTTGCAGCTAATGAACCTGATCCTTCCATGCCATAACCCATGTATGCAGGTTTATCACCAAATTTTTTAACAAAAGATTTTTCAGCTGCTAGATCTATATCAATTTGACGTACTGATTTACCAGCAGGTAATTTAATTACAGGAAATCTAGATTTAATTATTTTCATATTTATTCAAAATAGTCAGGAAATCTATTACGTAATATTTTTTCAGCTCTAGCTGGGCTAACATTTTTAAGTTGTGGATTAGCTTCTAATAATAGATTAATTATTTTAGAGTCATCATTAGAAACAATTTTACCAGATTCTTTAGGTATAAATACTTCTGGTCCTACTTCACCAACTAAGTAAGATGTACCTTTAGTTACTGGCCCACCTAATTGACGTTTATTTTTAGTTGGTATGTTATCAGCATTAGTAATACCTTTACTAGTACTTTGAACACCACCACCAAGAACCCAAAAACCTGGATCTAAAGTTATTTTGCCTTCTTTAATTAATTCTTTAGTAGCATTTTCATAATATTCTCTACTAGATCTTACTTTAGTACCTGCACCTTTAGTTGCATCTTTTTCCATATTATCTCGAGCTCTTTGTGCAATATCATCTAAAGCTCTAGCATTTAATGCTTCAGTATTCTTACCAAGAATAAAGTTTTTAAATTTAGTAGATAATGAAGCTGTTTCACCTAAATCACTTTCAGCTAATACAGCTCTAGCTTGATCACGTTCAGCAGATGTAATAGGTCCTGCAATTTTAGCTCTAGCTTTAATTCTATCAGCATAAGCAGATGAAATAGCACCAGCTTTAACCATTGAATCTAATGCACCAGCACCAATTGATTTACCTTGACCAGCTTGTTCTAGCATACCTAAACCAATTAAAAATCCAGGATCTGCCATTAATTTTTCAAATCCACCAGAATCTTTCCAAGTAGTTCCTGCTTTATCAAACCAAGCAATAACTTCTTTTCCTAAAACTCTTTTTAAAATAGAATCTTTATCTGTAGGTTCATTAGATGGTGTAGTAATTGGAGCTTTTGTTTGTTGTTTTTCTTTTGCAATAGCTGCTTGTTTTTCTGCTTCAGAAGAATATGTTAATTCATTAGCAGGAGCTTTTGCAGTTAAATTAGAAAAATAATTACCAATTTTTTCTGGAGTTAAAAATGGTTCAGCTTGTTGTTGTTTTTGTAATCTATCTAAAATTGTAGCTGTAGGTGGATTTAATGTATTAGATATATTTTGACTTAATGATTTTCCTGAATCTTTAAAAAAGAAATCATTAACTCTACCTAATATACCACCATCTTTTTCGTCTAATATTCCTGCCATTATAATATTCCTCCAATTTTATTTGTTTTAAGAAAGTCATAATATGGGCTTTCATTTACAGCTAATAATCCTATTGGACTTGGAGTATTAACAGTTTGATTAATTTGTTGTTTAGTTGCATTATACATATCCATTATTGATGGTTTTGTAATTGTACTAGTAGAACCAGCATAAGTAGTACTTGGTTTATTTGAGAAAACTCCTTTTGCTATAGCATCACTAATTACTGGCATACCAGCTAATATTGCTTGTTGTGTAGGAGTTAATGGAGCTGTACCAGCTTGTGGACTTGCTAATGCAGCGGCAACTGTTGGTCCAAATGTTTTTAATGCTTCTGTAGGCGTTTTTGGTATTTGTGCAGAAATAGCATCTGCAAGAGTACCTTGAGTAATTGCTAATTCTCCACCTTTACCAATAAGTCCTTGTGTAGGAACTGGAACTGCACCTTCTGCTACTGCAGCAGGACTAACATATCCTGTTTGTCCATACATAGTATCAATTAATTTTTGTCTAATAGATGTTTCATATGCTGTTTCAGCTGCTCCACCATATTTAGCAAATGCTGCTGCATATTCAGCTTGATTAGCTGCTGTTGCTGCTGCTAATGCTTGACTAGCTGTAAGTACTTGTCCTTGTGCTGCTGCTGCACTAGCTGCTTCAGCAACTGCAATTTCAGCTGCAGTAGATGAACCAAATGTTGCACTAGCTGCTGCGGCTTCTGCTGCAGATAAACTTGATAAATAATATTGACCAGAAGCAATTGCTGCTATTAAAGCTAATTCAGGATTTTCTTTAACAACATCTACAACTTCTCCTGCAACATCACCAACAAAATCTAATCCTTCAGAAACTATATCTGCACCAGTATCAATAACATCGCCAACAAAATCAGCTACACCACCCATTATAATAACCCACCTAAACCACCTAATATTCCACCATAAACAGTTCCAGATATTCCACCAATTTCTGGAAGTTTAGAACCAATACTAGCACCAGCTAAAGCTCCACCAGCAAATTGTCCAAGTCTATTTGGAGCTGGACCTACAGTTTGAGTTGTGCTTCCACCACGTGCAATTGGATTTATAACGTTAGCATAATTTAATAAATTTTGATATTCAGCTTGTTGTTGTTGTCTTTGATAATCTTCTAATGTTTGACCTACAGAAGTTAAACTTGGCATACCACTTGCAGTAGCTAATTGTCTAGCTCTTTCATTTTCATAAGCTTGGAAAGCATATGGTAAAGCTTTTTCTGCAACACCTTGTGTAACTTGTGCTTGTCCTAATGGACTTGAAACAGTTCTACCTGCACCAGTAAATTGTCCAGCAACACCAGAATAAACATCTTTAGCTGCTTGAGCAATAATAGGTGATAAAAATGGATTTGAATATTGACCTTGCATAGTAGCTGCAAGTTGTTGATTAGCTTGTGTTGCTAATGCTTCTTGAGCTGTTAAGCCTTGTAAAGTTAATTGACTAGGTGGTACATAACCACTTGGTCCTTGTCCATAAATTCTAGCTGACTCAGTAATAATTTGATTTAATGCTGGTACAGATGGTGCATATGGTTCTGCACTAGATGTAGTTGTTGGACTACTACTTCCTCCAAATGACATATATTATCCTTTTTTTAATTGTTTTTCTAAAAGCACATGGCTTTTTTTATATCTAAAATTTCTTAAAACTTTTTCCCATCCTGGTCTTGCAATAAGTTCCATTTTATCGCAATTATTTTGGGAAGCAAATTTTTCAATTTCTTTAATTAAATGTTGCCATTTTTCTCTATGATGTCCAGTCATTATACGTATATGACAACATTTTTGTAAAGGTCTTTGTATAAGTTCCGTTACAACAACACCATAGTATTTTTTTTGATCAATAGGTTCATCAGAATCCCATAAGATCCATAATTGACATTTACCTTCTTTGCACCACTCTAAAAAATGGTTTGAATTAGCATAACCGCCAGATCTTATTAAAGCTTCAGTAATTGATTGTTCAACTTTATTCCAAGAAGCATCAACTTTATCTTTTGGAATAGGTACTAAATAAATCATTAAAATGAAATTTCAAGAAATGAAATAACTCCAGTAACTGTATTAGCAGTTGCAGCTTGTAATTTTATAATATCTCCAGCTTCTAAAACAATTGGACCTTTAGCAAAATTTTCTGTTGATCTTGCTGCTAATGTTGTATGAGAAATTTCATATTCAACACTAGCAGATGAATCAGTAATATAAACTTGAACATTAATATTACCAGTTTCATTAGTTAATTGTATTGTTTTAACTATTGAAGTAGTATTAGCAGGTACAGTATAAATAGTTGTTTTATTAGTAGATGTTAAATCTATAAAAGCACTTTTATATGTATTAGCCATTTATTTTTTATTGAAATATTTTTCAATATCCTTATACCAATCTTCAAAAAATTTAACAGAATCAGTATATAATTTTTCAGTTGATTCTTTAACTTCTTTGTATGTTGGAAGTTTAAAAGGATTTAGATTAAACATATTAACCTCCTTTGTTTAAAAATTCAAGTTCTTCTTGAGAATAAGGGAACATAATTTACTCCTTTAGTTTCAACATTATATAATGTTGCAACGCACAATAATCAATAGCAATTAATTATTTTAATTTTAATTTTATAGATTCAATAATATCGTTAACAACTGATTCATATTTCCATCCTAGAAATACTCCAATTGCTAATCCAATGATAAATATAATCATATTAATTTTTAGGTTGTACTGGAAATACTACAGCATTAACTTGCTCAACAGTTGTTAAACCTTGAGTTATATTTCTAAGATTAGTTCTGTATGTCATCCATTCAGATTTTTTACTAGGTGTTAATACGCTATCTTGTAATACTGTATAATCGCTATCTTTTAATAATGCGTTACGTTTATTACGCAAAGCAACCATAGCTCTATCAAAAGCACCTTTTTGCCAAAGAACTGCTTCGTTTTGTCTATCTAATATTTCCTGTGCTGTTAGTGGTATAATTTTACCATCTACTAATTTGTGTTCCATAGTTTCTATTTATTATTGTTAGTTAAATTAGTCAATCTCATTATAGTACTCCTGCGAAACGCAGTGTAGCTTGTGTTGTTTAAAATACCTACCATTTTAAACGACACCGAATAAAGCAATAGTGCCATCAAAGTTTCCTGTATCCATCTTAAATTGTATAGCATTGATAGCTGATGTAGTATTACCATATCCAGCAACAAACCAATTAACACTAGCTGGATAAGAAGCATCATGACTCATATTAACGCAAGATATAAAATGCTTTACATAAGTTGTTGAAGCTGGGTTAAATAGTTGCATAGAACCACTCATATTGTCATCACTATTATTTCCTTGATTTTCACATAATGGTTGGAATGCTGTGCTTTGTGCTAAATCATTAGATGTATTATATCCAAAATCAGTTGTATCTGATTCATAATGAAATGGTCGAAAAGCAGTTGATGTCTTAGTTACGTTATAATTACTTCCTGAGTCAGTTGATAAGTTAAAAGTTAGTTTAGCATTATTAGTAGCAGGTTTAATATTAATAAAATAAAACTGATACTCCTTATAAGTAGAATTAATACCAGTAGTAAAAGAAATAGAAGCACTGTTACTAGCAGTTTGGGATTGTATATGAATAAGATTACCCACACCAAAAGGTAATGATGTTACGTCTTTGATTGATCTGTTATTTAGTTTTATAATCGGCATTATGAATTATCTATTGCGTATAAGTATATTGTACCATCAAAGTTTCCTGTACTCATTTCAAATCTTATAGCATTTATTGCTGAAGTAGTATTACCATATCCTGCTACAAAATTATTTGATGTAATATTACTTGCATGAGCATAATTTATTATTGTAATAAAATGTTTTACATAAGTCGTAGAAGCTGGATTAAATAACATAAATGAACCACCTAATGATTGGTCTGCGTCATTACCAAAATCTCCAGGAGTAATTTCTTGAAATGCTGTTGATTGTGCTAAGTCTTGACCAGTTTCATAACCTAGTGTTGTAAAAGAATCGTCTTCTGTATGATATGTTCTAAACCAAGTTGTAGTTTTTGTAACATTATAGTTTGAACCACTATCTGTTGAAAAATTAAATCTAAAAGCGGCATTATCTGTTCTTGGGTGGATATTACTAAACACAAACTTATATACTTTGTAGGTAGAAGTTAATCCTGAAGTAAAGGATATTGAAGCTGAGTTTGAAGCTGTTTGACTGCTGATTAGCTTTAATTTGCCAGTTGGGATTGACGCAGGTAAAGAAGTAATCGCTGATAATGATTGGTTGTTGTATTTAATTAATGGCATTAGCTTTTCTTTACTCCATACAGTTTTATTGTTCCACTAGAAATATTACCAGAATCAAATTTAAAATTAATTGCGTTTACTGCACTAGTGGTATTGAAATAACCAGCAACATAACTATTAACAGAATATCCACCACTTGATTGTCTATTAGTATTTAAAATAAAATGCTTAACGTATGTAGTTGATGAAGGATTAAATAGTTGCATTGAACCACCTGAATTTTTGCTACCAGTATTTCCAACTCCTTGATGTATAGTTTGATAACCAGTAGATTGTGCTAAGTCACTACTTGTGTCATAACCTAATGTTGTAGCTGTGTCTCCTTCATCATGATAAGCATGAAAGAATGTAGTTGTCTTTGTTACATTGTAGTTACTACCTGAATCTGTACTTCCATTAAATTGAAAAGTTGCATCATTAGTAGATGGTTGAATATTAATAAACTTAAACTCATACACATCATACGTTCCATTTAATCCTGTTGTGAAGGATATGTTGGCACTATTACTAGCTGTTTGAGTAGATATAAGTATTAGATTATCAGTAGGTACTGCAGAAGGAAGTGCAGTTGTGCTTGTCAGCGATTGGTTGTTTGCGAATTTAAGTGCCATAAGGATTTTACTCCTTAGGATATTTAGATTTTATACTTGCTACTTTAGTTTTCCAAGCATCTAAGCCATTTTCAGTTATATATTCTATTTGTTCTGCAATAGAACCATATTCTTTAATTCTGTTTTGTACTTGTGCCTGATTGCTTTCAACAATTTTAGCTTGTGCTTCATAGGCATCTAATTGTGCCATTGTAGGTTTTGGAATATCTAAATTCCATTCAGCTATGAATACTCCTTTGCCATCTGAGTTGTCTTGCAAGATAACATCTTTAGAGAAATTTATTTCTCTATTTGCGTATAATTTTATTTTAGTTGTTAAATTTGCCATTATGCTCCTATTCTATAACCCATCATATAACCATTAGGTGAATCTGAACCAGAATCTCTAAAAGCAACAGTACTACCACTTTCTTGACGACAATACATTTCAACATAATCTCCAACAGATAAACTAATAATTTTAGCATGATAATTATTTTCATAATGTTCTTGAACAATATTACTTGCTAATTTTTGTGTGCCATTTACATAAGCATAAACTACACAATTATTAAAATCACCTGCTGTTAGCCAGTTTCCTGAAATTGCAATAAAATATTTTCCTGCTTTACCACTAGGAACTGTGTATCTATAATTAGTTGTAGAATCAAAATTTGTATTAGAAATAACAGCTGTTGCAAGTTGTACTTTAGTTGTTGTAGCTGTTGAAATATTTTGGTCTGCAGATACTTTATATAAAAAGTATTCATCTGGCGTTGTTATTACACTAAAAGTATTATCACCTCTTAGGAATGTTGTAGCATCTTTAGTACCAGTAGCTGTTAGTTTCGCAAGTGATACAGTATTGTCAGATGGTGTGCCAATGTTTAATACATCTCCTAATACAATAATAAAATCTATTACATCGGATGTTGTTAGTGCAGATGAGAATATAATTGTAGAACCTGATATTGTGAATGAATCTGTTGGTGCTTGTAGAATACCATTTAATGATACAAGACAATGATTAGGGGATTGTGGGTAGTATGCCACTCCACCATTGGTTAGGTTAAATGTAGTTGTAGCAGATGTAGTGATTGCGTCTAATTTGACGAAGTTTCCAACAGTAGGTTGTTTGCCGATATATGCCATAATTATTTAGGATATTTATTTTTAACTGCGTTAATTGCTTGTTCCCAATTATTAGTTCCATTAATCTTATCCCAATATTGCAAATCTAATTGTTCTTGAATTGAAGGATATGCTTTTGCTCTATCTCTTTGGTATTGATTAGCATTATATTCTGCAATTAGTTCTTGTTGCTTAGCTAGTATTTCATTTGCAGGAATAGGTTGAGTTCCATTGTGCCAAGTAATTTGATTAATGTCGTCAGCATTAACACTAACTTCTGCATTAGGATTAATTGCTTTAATTGAATTAATTATATTTGTCATATTATGCTCCTATTTCCATTACTGTTATTTGAGACACCGATACAGTTCTATTAGTATCATCATTACTTGGTGCTCCATAATCTTGATTTACTTGATAAGTAGCAGAATTATTACTCATTCCTTGAATTTTATAAGTAGTAGATGATGTTGTACTTGGTGAATCTAAAAACATTCCAGTTAAACTTTGTACTGAATTTTCAGTTCCTGATGGACCAGTTTGATTAGAACCTCTTTTTCTATTACTACCAACTTGGTTTCCTTGATAAATTGCTGTTGAACCTCTTATTAATTGTAAAGTGCAATTAGCATTTGAACTATATTGTCCAATTTCTACACTAAATAAAACTAAAATTTTATTAGCAGTTGAAGATGGAGTAATTGAAACTGATAAACCAGTTATATCTACTAAAGAAGTTGAACTTGAAGAAAATGTATCTGTCTTAGTTGTTTGTACAACTTGTAATACTTTACCAAATGAACCAGTAATTTTAGATTGAGCAATAGCAGCACTGGCATTAATATCAGCATTAACGATTGTACCATCTGCTATCTTTGCAGAAGTAATAACGCCATCTGTTATATCAGCTGATGTTAAAGGTTTAGCAGCTGGAACATACCCAATGTAAGACATTTAATATCCTATGTAGAAATATCATCTACTGTGCTAACAACTGTATCTAAAGATGTAGCAGTATCTGATACAATTTTTAAAGCATCACCAGATTGAACTATAATTTTAGCACCACCTATCGTGACTGGGAAAC
>OGWJ01000069.1_pt1 | contig 14505 bp, 8 predicted proteins | sample 1575991 | NCBI WGS metagenome assembly OGWJ01 (sample SAMN07581533, study PRJEB24739) | freshwater metagenome | place: Singapore | collected 2015-01 | reverse complement strand
GTTTCCCAGTCACGATATAGCTTGAAGTGGTGTTTATTTCAGGAAACCACGACAGATTGTCTTCTTTTCACCCGTTGCACGCGCTGTCACAGACATTCAAAGAATGGCCCAACACAGTGTTCAATATTGACTACGCAGAACGAAAAGTGATCACCTATGGGGACAACATGCTTTGTTTCGAACACGGGGACGTCACCGCTAAGAATAACCCTTTGGTCTATGCTGTAGAGTACCCCCAGCAATGGGGTGCTTCCAAGCACCGCATGCTCTATACAGGACACTATCATGGACGCAAAACCAAAGAGGTTATTACAGAAAACGAAGAACATGGCTTTATTTCCAGGATCATACCTGCATTGACCAACTCAGACTATTATCATTATCACAACAAGTTTGTAGGCAACAAGCGTTCAGCAATGTTGCATTTGCATGAAGCTGATAAAGGTTTGATATCAGAGTTTGTATACACTGTGTAATTTGTAGACCAAACATGCACAAAATGTCCATTTTTTTACGTAAATTCTTATTGTAAGGCGACTATGAAAGACGCAAAAAAGCTTGATCTCCACGCGCCTCGTTTCAGAAGAATTGCTGAAGGAACCCTTAATAGAGAGTTTATCAGCATTATTAGAGAAAGTATACCTGCTGCTAAGAATCTGACAGCTGCTGAAATTAAAGAAATTATCAGCACTTTCAATGGGGTAATGTGGCAAATGGTAGTTGACAAGCGTGATGGGGTAGAAATTCCAGAGCAAATTGGGCATCTTTTTATAGGAACTTGTCCTCCTAAGAAGCACAAGAATGTGGATTATAAAACCACACTTGAGTACATGAAGGTCATTCAGCACCGCAACTGGGAAAGTGACCAACATCTTGCCAAGATATTCTTTACTACTTATGGGACTAAGTATCGCTTTAAGAACAATGAGCTATATGGCTTTGTGCCTACCAGAGACTTCAAACGTACTGTAGGAAAGACCTATCCTGAAAGATGGAAACAGTATGTGCAGGTAGACCCTAACATGAAAATGGCAGGGCTTTATCGTTCATTACAATATCACATGGATAGACAAGAATCAGCAAAAGAACAGGTTGATACATACAATGAGTTTGAACTTTAAGAAAAATGATTACTATATCAGAAGCTGTATCTAGAGTACGTAACATCATAAAATCTGTAAAGCAAGATGCTTTTGTGACTGACAGGTTTTTGTATTCGCTGATCATGAAGCATGCAAAACTTTTAATGCGTCGTCAGGATAATCTGAACCGCATTATGAAGTTTAACTCTGTTTTTCAAGTGCTTGACTTTGTTGAACTTATAGAAGTTGACCGGGCTCAAGCTGATTGTCACTGCATTACTTCAGACTGTTACATAAAACGCACCAAAGAAAAGCTTCCAGCAATGATAGAAGGTTATTATGGACCTCTAATTAGGTCTGTAACCTCTATTGATTTTTCTGAGGAACTCACTCCCACTTTTCCTACTACTTATGAGCAGATGAGTCGCCAAAAAACCTTTAAGTACAACAAAAAGAAATACTACTGGTTTCTTAACGGTTATCTCTACTTTCCAAATCTTGAGTGGGATGCAATACGTATAGAAGGTGTATTTGAAGGTGACATCAGCCAATATAATTGTACAACTTCTGACAATTGTGTTTCTGTTCAGAATAAGACTATCAATGTTCCTGAATTTTTGTTTTCAGAAATTGAACAACTTGTCTTGAGAGATCTTGGAGTAATGCTTCAAATACCTCAGGATACTCAGCAAGATAACAGACACGTGGCACGATAAACAAGTTAAGCAATGATGACTGAAGTACAATACAGAAACTTTGACGATGTTCTTGACAGTGTCAGGATTGATCTAAGAAGCTTTGATCTTGAGGGTATGATTGATGCTCAACAGCTCATCAAGGTTGCCATAAGAGTGAATTACGAACTTGGCCTTAGGGTTAATCCTTCGCGTTCAAAAGCTATAGAGATACACAAAGGCAAGGGCAAATTGCCTAACGACTTTTACGTACTCAACTTTGCGCTGCTTTGCGAAGGACATAACGTGCATGACATAGAGCATCCTGACAAAACAAAAACTTATACAGAAGGGTTGCTGGAAGGTGCTGCTATGGGTCAACAGTCTGCGTTTTATGCACTTGGAAACGTAGTACAGCAACAGACAGTTATTCAAACCCTTGCGCCCGGTGTTAACAATATTAGTCATGGTCTAAACTCTCAGAACCTTATAGTGCAAGTTATAGGGCCTGATGATACTATTCTTTCATTCAACATACTTACACCAACTACGTCGCTGCTTCAAATTATTTCTGATGCTCCTGTCAGTATTTCTAATGCTAAGATTATCATCATGGCATCAAGACCTGTTTTTACAGGAGTAAATTCAGCTGTCATTGAGCAAGATCATGATGGAAAGCACATTATGGCATATAACACGCCAGGAAGACGACATACTTACAATGTGCTTACACCTATGCGCATTGAAAAATCCAAAAGTGTATCACCAGACTGCATCAATATTAACAGTAATGACTGGCATACAGCTGTTATAAAGAATGGTTTTTTGGTGACCAACTTTGATGAGGGTGTTGTGTACATAAACTATCAGTCTTTAATGGAGGATGACGATGGAAACCTTATGGTGATGGATCATCCTTTAGTAAACGAGTTCTATGAATATGCAATCAAACAGCGCATTTATGAGAACCTGTACATGAGTGGTGAAAATGTGGCAAATTTCATGCAACTAGTAGAGCAAAGACTCAAGGCGGCCAGAAATAATGCACTATCCTTTGTTAATACACCAGATTTCAGAGAACTTAAGCAGGTGTGGGAAATGAACCGCAAGGCTCAATACCACAAGTACTACAACATGTTTAAGAGATAATGCAATGGCCAGTAAGATATTTAAGCGCAAAATACCTGTTTCAATTTACAGCAGGTACGCAAATCTTTGTGTTGTAAAGAACATGGAAGATATGCAGGCTCAACTTGATAAGAAGTGCAACGGAATGATAAATGTGATGGACGCAGACGGCGTTGTTTTTGAGTTGTTTAGTTCTAAAGGGCATGAATATTACATAGTTCTGGTTGAAGAACAACTTTCTCACAATCTCATTGCGCACGAGGTTTTTCACCTTGCTGTAAAGATGACTTCTGACATTGAAATAAAAGATGAAGAGTCTACAGCATGGCTTATAGGATATCTTACAGAAGAAGTATACAAGGTGTTGAAATCTAAAAACTACAACATCAAAGAACAATGAGCGAGAACTTTAGCAAAAGCAGTGTAACTGAGACGAACAGTTTTCACAAAGGTATGGTCAAAGACTATACTGACATTTATATGTCAGAGGGGATTTGGCTTAACGCTGTGAATGCTATCAACAACTCTCATTATGGAGAGTCAGGCTCTATTGGAAACGAACCTTCTAATGAGTTTTGTGCTACTGTTCCTTACAGCATTATAGGTTTTGCCAATATTTCTCAGACCCGCTGGGTGATATTTTCTACCAATGACAGTTCTTCAGAGATAGGAATTTTTGATGAAAGTGACTGCAGTTACTCGTTAGTTGTTAACGCAGCATGCCTTAATTTCAAAAAAACGCACATGATTAGTGCAGTAGTCAAAGGTAACTATGACTGTACTACTTCTGTATATTTTGCAGACAACCTGAATCCTGATCGTGTTCTGAATCTTGACAGGGTGCCATATAAAGTAATAGGAGATGCAAATCCTGATCCTAATTGCTATGAACCACTTTATTCAGAAGAGCTGGACTGTGACGCGTTAAGGCTTCATCCTTTGGTTACACAACCTTGTGTGAATGTTAGCAAGGCTCAAGGTGCCGGTCAGCTGAACAATGGTAGTTATATAGCATGTGTAGCTTATTCTGAAAATGGAGTGCGTCTTACAGACTATTCTATTCCAAGCAATCCCCAAGCTATTTGGGATCACTCAGGTATTGGTGGTTCTATTGACATTACTGTTACAAATCTTGACCAGAATTTTGAGGAATATGAATTGGTAGTAATAGCTGTTGTCAACCAACAGACTATAGCCAAAAAGATTGGATATTACTCTATACGACAAAGCAAAGTTACGCTTGATCTGTTTTTACAAAGTCTGCCAACAGTTGACATTAGTCAGATACCACTTAAATCTGTGGTATATGAAAAGAGTGAAAAGATGTTTGAGGTAAATGACTATCTCATTAGAACAGGTGTTACTACACAACCATATTTTAACTATCAGCCTTTAGCAAATCAGATTAGAGCGTCATGGGTAGCCGCTGAGTATCCTGTTGACTATTACTGGGGCGGTGGAAACACAGTTGGTTACATGCGTGATGAAGTGTACTCATTTTTTATACGTTGGGTATACAGAACTGGTGCGCGTTCAGCGTCTTATCATATACCAGGACGTGCAGCTAATTCACTTGACACAACTACTGTTTCTGGTCCAGACTTGCTGACACCTTCTCAAAACAAGGTGTGGCAGGTGTATGATACTTCTACAAGGTACAACGCCGGTGGAACAACAGCTGATGGCGGTGTTATTATTGCTAAGGGTGACATGGCATACTGGGAGTCTACAGAGCGTTATCCTGATGACAAAGAACCTGTTTGGGACACATTATGTGGCAAACCTATCAGGCACCACAAAATGCCTTCCAATGAAACAATTCATATTCATAATCAAGGAGGTACAAAAATTATTGTTCTTGGTGTTGAGTTTTACAATATTGCTCATCCTGTAGATGAAAATAATCAGCCAATAACAGACATTATTGGTTATGAGATTCTGAGAGGTTCGCGCGAAGGCAACCGCACAGTTGTTGCAAAAGGCTTGTTTAACAACATGCTGGAGTATAATCTTGCAGGTAACAACTCAAGAAAAGGTCTTATTCAGAACTATCCTTATAATGATCTGCGTCCAGATAACTTTCTGACAGATGATTATTCTATTTTAGATAGTGGCAGTGCTAACCCAGGCACAATTGAGTCAGCATCAAAGCTCTCTAACTACAAAAGAGATATTTTTTCTTTTCACTCTCCTGAGACAAACTTTGTAAAACCTTACCTGGGTGGAAACTACGTAAAGCTTTACACAGAAGAGAGAGGCACTGTTACAGGTCGTTATGAATTTCCAGAAAAGCACCCCAAACATGTATTGCTTTCAGACGGAGCTTTTGCTATTGCAGCAGTTGTTGGAGCTGGTATAGCGTTACTAAATGCTCTTGGTAAAACAACTTATTCAGGTACAGTTGAAGCAGGAGTTGTTGTTGCAGGTGCTTCTACAGGATCTTCAACAGAGTCTGGACCTGCCACTATTTTACCTGCGCTTATCGCAGGAGCAGTTCAAAATCCTGTAGGCGCTGGTGTTAATGCTGTTGGTGTTGGACTATTGGCAGCAAGCAGTCTTTACTATTTTGGTCAAGGAATAGACCAGGTTTTAGAAGTTTTGAGAAACCTGTCTAAAGATCGCCAGTACATGCTGCAGTATAATTCTCATGGATTTTACTCTAGTTTTTCTAATGTGAGTAATAGTTCTGTGCCAGGAGGATTACAAAAGTCTATTAGACGTCAAATTGTACCATCATCTGCCAAGTATGTAGGATCAGGCTTGCACGATTTTGATGCAACATATAGGATTAACAATCTTAATCGCAACAAGTATGTAGCATTAAAACTTTCATCAACTGTGTCAGACCCTGTGAGTGGACAAGATAATACAAAGCATAGAGTAAAAGATGGTGGTGTTACTCACAGTGAACCTTTGAAAAATGAAATTAGTACAACTACTGTTGCTTATTATGGTGCTGTAAAGGTAGATTTTCAAAACCAATATGGCCAATTAAGTTCAGTTGTACAGATTCCTACGGGATCATGTGTGTTTTTGACATCAAGTGAAACAGAGCAAAGATTTACATCAGGTCCAATTTTTGGTGGAGATGTGTACATAAATCGTTACACAGAAAAGAATCCTTACATGTTCTTTAACACCTGGATGTATGACATGCCAAACAGGACTGAGTATGATTATCGTAACTATGTAAATGGTCCTGTGCCGCGTTACTGGGTAAATTTTGAAAAATATGACGCGCAAGACTTTACCATACGCGTTTTTCCAAATGGTATTTTTACATTACCTATAATTGACATTAACACACCAAGTGACTTTCATCGCTTAGATCGTCCAAGTTCTATAACAGGGGCTTTGACAGTAAAAAATAGTTATGCGTATTTGTTTCACAATGGTGTGAGAGATTTCTTTACAGAGAGTGAACTGAACATGGCATATCGCGACTATGGTCAGGAATCTTATGAGAAATTCTATGATGTTTATGGAAATTCCTTTAATGATTTGAGCACAATGTTCAGATCTGATCTTATCACAAAACCAATCTTTTTTAAGTATGACTTATCTCTCAGCGCATCAAAACTTTTCAACAACTTTGCATCATGGGCTTCTGTACTCCCCCGTGACTACGACCCTAGGCTATACACCACATGCTTTGAATATTACCCTGACAGAGGAATATACTCCCTCCAACAGCAGTCTGGACTTAGACGAGATAATTGGAGAAATTATCTTGCGCTTAACTACAAAGACTTCTCAGGAAAAATAAGTACAATTAAGAATCTTAATGCTACAGGCGCTATGATTCTTTTTGAGGATGCTGAACCTGTAATGTTTGTAGGTGTAGATCAGCTTCAGACAACAGGGGGTGTTAAACTGACCATTGGCGATGGAGGTCTGTTTCAAGGAAACATGCAAGCTCTTGTTAATGCTGATGACACCATTGGATATGCAAGTAGCATATCATCTAGAGCAGCAGTTAACACACCTCATGGTTTATTTTTTGTTTCACAGCAGTCTGGTAAAATCATGCAGTATGCTGGAGGAATGACAGAAATTTCACGCAATGGCATGAAATTTTGGTTTAATGAAAATCTTCCTAGCAAGTTTTTAAAAGCATATCCTGACTATCCATACTATGACAACCCTGTTGTTGGAATTGGTATACAAGCTGTATATGATCCACAATATGAACTTGTGTATTTTACAAAGCGTGACTATGTGCCGTTAAGAAACGACCTGATGTTTGATGATCCTTCAGGTGTGCCTTACTTTGTGACTGTGTCTGGTTCTGGAAATAATCCTGTAATTACCAAAACTTTTTGTACTTTTGACAATCCTGCAGTATTCAAGCCTTGTCACTGGACAGTGAGTTATGATCCTAAAAATAAGCAGTGGATAAGTTTTCATGATTGGAAACCAACTCTGTTAATACCTTCCTTTAGACATTTTCTTTCAATTAAAGACAATGCTATTTGGAGACATAACAACCGCTGGGACAGTTATTGCAATTACTATGGCACAAACTACGCATGGGAAATTGAGTATCCTGTGGTTACGCCAAACGCTGTAACCACGCTTAGAAGTGTAGAATACACCTTGGATGTTTACAAGTTTTACAATGACGGGAAAGATTTTCATCATGTTATTGATGAGAATTTTGACAGGGCTGTGCTTTACAATTCTGAACAGATTTCAGGGCTTCTTAAATTAAGAATTAAAGGCAAGAATGCTCCATTAGACTTGGTCAACTACCCACAAATTTCTACCAGTGGTATAGAGATTCTGTTTTCAAAAGAAGAAAACAAGTACAGGTTTAATCAGTTTTGGGATGTTACAAAAGATCGCGGTGAATTTACAACTGCGCGTGAACCAATGTGGAATACAGAATGTGCTGGTGTTCAGAAGATTATTAACCCTGACTACATTGATTACTTTAAGTCACCACTTGAACACAAGAAGTTTCGTCACTATGGTAACAACATTATCTTGCGCAAAAACGTCAGCGGTGACAAAAAGATGGTATTAAAACTCACAAATAGCAAGCACATCAACAGCTCAAGGTGATGAAAAATAGCAAGGGTATACTCATGAAGTTTATATCCACTCAAGGGTATAAGCGCAATAGTCCTGATGTTAACAGGCCACTAAATGTTATTCCTTCTGGTAGAATAACCATGCAGGATGTTGACTTTCCTGTGAGAGGTGTTGATAACTTAGGTAATGAAATGTTCATGGTACCTGGAGGAGAGTATTTCTTTCCAGGCGATTATGTTGTAGAAACACCTATGATGCAACGTGGTGGGCAAACTAACAACGACCGTGAAATGGTAGAGGGTATTGCTGATATCCTTACCATGGTAAAAGATCCTGTAAACCGTCGCCAGATTGCAGCAGAAATGGTGCGTGACTTTAAACGCGAAGGTGTAAAGTATGACCTTCAGGAGTTTCAGAAGATGGCTCAGGTGCGCATGCAACGTGGTGGATTAACATTTCAACAGTATTATACACCTGCTGCTGAATCTACAGGTGCAAACTATACACCAACAATGACTGTGCAAGCTGCTGAAAAGCTTAAAGCACAACGTGATGCACAGGAGTTAGCCAGAAGAAAACAAGCAATACAGGCTAGTCAAGCAGCAGCTTCAAAACCTCTTAGAGAACGTTTGACACCAGAAAACTTAGCTCAAGAAACTGGTGCTACCGGTGATAAACTCAGATTTTTTCCAAATGACCCTGATAGTTTTATTGATGACTATTTAAACCCTTTTAAAATGGTGGGAGATATGGCATCTGGTTTAGGGAGAATCCCGCTTAATGTAAAGCAAGGTAACTATGGTGCTGCAGCATTAGATGTTGCAATTCCTGTAGCAACAGGAGCATTAGCAGGACTTGGAGCAAAGAGTGCTGGACAGTTTGTAAACAATCTTACAAATCCTTTGGCAGGTACTGGTCAGTTTTTGACAACAAAAACTCCTTTGAAAAATGCTTATAGATTAAATTCTGTTGCGGCAAAGCAACCAACTGAGGTGATTTTGTCTAGAGTTCAAAAACCTGGACAAACTGCTGATTTATCTAGATTGGATGAACTTTTGCAAAGGCCTCCAGAGAGTTTGACATTGGCGGAAAGAATAGAACTTGCAAGAATAAACCAACCTGGTTATGGGAGAGGATTTAGTTCAAATCCTAATGATATTTCATATTATTCATCTCCTGGCATACAATCTAGCAGGGGTTATGTGGGAATGCCTGAAATAAGATCAATAAGGCTTCCTGCTGAAAAGGCGGCAAAATTTAATATTAGACAAAATCCTGTTGAGGGTTATTTTTCAGGTGCTCCTGGTAGAGAGTATTTGCTTCCAAGAAATTATGTAGAATTAAGTAAAAAGTTAACTCCTCAAACTTTTGAAGAATTAGAGCAGATTAGACGATTAATAGATGCTGAAACGACTGCACTAAATACACCTCATTGGTGGAGGGGATATCCTAAATCTACACCTAATGCTTACGATGATTTTGTTGAAAGTGGAGTAGTTAGGTCTAATGCGCCCAATTCTCTGGCAGGTACTGGTAATCTTGCTGCCAATGCTGCAGCAAAATCATCAACCTTTGGTCAGCTCAAATCAGGTTTGCAAGACTTGGGTTACATCTACGATCAGTCACTAGGCTATCTTTTTAACAATCGCGCGAACAAAAAAGCAATTGCAGAAGGTAACGAATGGCTCAAAAATTGGATCCAGCATCCAACTACTCAGGCTAAAATAGACAATGACTTTGCAGGTAAGATTAACAATAGTTTTGTCAAAAATATGTATGATGTAGGATACGAGCAGGCAAAAAACTTTACACCAGTTTCTACAGAGCTTCCTTTGTCAGTGCAACTTGCCAAAGGATTTTACCCTAACAAAGACAACTGGGGTGTGTCTTACCTACATCATGTGGATCCAATGCGCCGGCGCATGATTGAACAAGGTCAAATGGATGCTCCTATATGGCATGGCAGCTTTATCTCAAGGACTTTGGATCTGCCTTATAAAAAAAGAGTGGGCACAACCATCCATGAAGGTACGCATGACTGGACCAGCAAATTTGGTCTGGAAGCTTCTGGTCAAAGAGAGTTTTTAGAGCGCAACATCAATCCTGAGATACATCAGGATCTGGAGTATTGGAGAAGGCATGGTGATGACAAAACAAGAACAGACTTGGGAAAGAAAAGAAAGTACCAAGCATATCTTGCTGATCCTACAGAACAACATGCAAGAATCATGGAGCTTAGAAAGTATCTGGGACATACACCAGACTTTGTTTCTACTCCAGAGTATGCTCAAAAAGTTATGAATCATCTTAGCGCTATGCCTAGACATAAGCGCCCCATTGACTCTGAAGGTTTTTTCAAAGTCATTGACAATGATCCTCAGAAGCTCAGCAACATGTTCAACCGCTTGTGGGGTGTGACACCAGTAGCGGTTGCCGGTGCAGCTGCAGCTTCAGAAAAGCAATATGGTGGTCAGCTTGCCATGGAAGATCTTAGACAAAGAGCTTTGGCACAATCTGCGCCAAGAGTAGACAACACCAGGATTGTTTCTCAAAAACGTATTGTAAAACAAGAAGCAGAAAATCCTCTTGACATATTTCCTTTTGTTAAAAACGTTGGTATAGATACAGGTATTGATCAGATACCATACGCAAGTGTTATGATGGGCGCTAAAGCGCTGAATCAAGGAAGACCTTTGACAGCACTAAGTGAATTTGCAAAAGTTCCTTTGGGATGGATTGGAGATGCTGGTATAAATGTACTTCAGGAAAATCCTACAAAATACAGTATTAATGCATTAGAAGATAGCGTGATACCCTTTGTAAGACTGGTTAAAGGTGCAAATTTTGGAACAGGTGAGTCTATTGCTACTCAGGTAGGCAAGCAAATTATGTCAAGTGGTGAAAAACCTGATTCAAAATGGTATGCACGCAGCTTTAACTTGCCAGGACTCTATGAAGCTGCAAAAACTTATGGTGTAGACAACAACACTTTTACAAAATTTGTTGAAGACAACTGGGAAAATGCAGGTGGTGACTACAAGCAAATACTTGAGTTAGCAAGAACAAATTTGCGTAACAAGCAAAAAGGTGGTCAGCACGGTGGTCTTGACCGTTGGTTTGCTGAAAAGTGGGTAGACATCAAAACAGGCAAAGAGTGTGGAAGACAAGAAGGTGAAAAGCGTGCGGGTTATCCTGCGTGCAGACCCTCAAAGCGCATCTCAGAAGATACACCCAAGACAGCCTCTGAACTCAGCAGTTCAGAAAAAGAAAAGTTTAAGCGTTCTAAAACTTCAAGTGAAAGAATCTCCTACCAGCATAAGCGTAAGCAGGATGGTGGAGAGTGGCTTGACAAATATGACGAAGGTGGCGCTATTTATACTGTAAAAAAAGGTGATACTTTGAGCAAAATTGCCGCTGAAAATAAAACCACTGTTAACAAAATTGTTCAGGCCAACAACATTAAGAATCCAAACATTATAGGTATTGACCAAAAACTTGTTATTCCTCAAGGTTCATCTGTAAACAATGCGCAAACAGGTAGTACTCAATATGTAGATTGGAGTGAAAAAAAGAAAAATCTTGACAGACTTAACAATTTACCTGATGAGCAACTGATAACAGGATTTTATAGCGACAAACCTGAACAAACATATCTTGTTGTAGACAAGAAAAACGCACAAATGAAAGTCTATAAAGGAGATAAGGTTGTAAAAATCTATGAAGTGGGTGTAGGCGCAAATCCTGGAGATGCTCAAACTGTAACAAAAATAGTTAATGGTAAAACTGATTGGAGTGCTGGCAACAAATCAACAGGAGCTGGTGCATACACTATCTCAAACATTGATCCCGCAAGTAAGGCATATTATGGCCTTCCATCTTTTAATTTGAAAAATGACAGAGGCATAGAAGTTGCAACTACTATTCACGGAACACCTGCAGGAAGAAGGTCAAGATTTGACAATAATAATGTGGAAGACAACAGAATGAGCTATGGTTGCATTAATGGAAAATGTTTTGATCTGAAAGATTTACAACAGTATGTAGATATTGAGACACCTGTTTATGTATTACCTGAAGATGAAGGAAATCGTTTTCAAATTGTAGATGGAAAACCTGTTCTCAAGGTATCTGCTCAAAATCGCGCCAAATACAATAGTTACGTTGATGCTACAGGAAAAGTACAAAAAGGGCAAGGAGCAAATCAAAGTGTTAATACACTTTCATACAGTCCTATAAAAGCTGTTTTTGATGAAAACAAATTTAAAGAGAAAGTATTTTCTTGGAATGATTTAAATGATGAAAAAGAATACGTGCAAACAACAAAACCTTTTTACAATGCTTTAGTGAAGTACAAACAAAGCATTATGAAAAATGCAAAAATTCCTTCAGATGTGTATAATGAACTTGCGCGAATGGCATTTGGCATTTATGGTACAGAATCTAATTTTGGAGACACTCACAGTGCTGTTGGAAATTTTGCAAGAGATAGTGTTAAATTCATAGATCCTAAAAACTCAAGTTCGCCAGACTACAAGTCAAAAGCTACTACTTATGGTGCAAACGAAGATTCAAGAAGTGTTGGTTTGACACAAATACGATGGAACTATTTGAATAAAGATGAAAAACAGGTTCTAAATTCTTTAGGTATTACATCAAACATGGATTTTATGGATCCTGAAAAAGCAGCAATAGGTACTGTTGCATTGTTAGGTGTAAGATATAATCAGCAGTTAACAGATGATCAAAAACGCGATATTTGGTCACACTTACCAAGTAAATGGAACAGGCGTGGAAATTACAGTGATCGTGTAAAACAAAATGCAAGCTATCTTAATTTTAAAGAAGCAACCAATAAACGTCAAACAGGTGGTCAGACAAACTGGCTAGACAACTATACCGACTAAGTACCGACTATGTACCGACTAAGTAACAATTAAGTACCGACTAAGATGAAAGCACAATTTTTAAAAATAGCTGGTGTAAACTCTGAAAAAGAGTTTTACCAAAAGTATCCTACGGAAGAGTCATTCTTTGCTGCACATCCTGAAGCAAACATGATGAAAAATGGTGGCAATATGCCCACCAATCCTGAACTGTGGAGCAGGGCAAAAGCTGCTGCCAAAGCAAAGTACGACGTGTACCCTTCAGCTTACGCAAATGGTTTTGCTGCCAAGTGGTATAAAGAACGTGGTGGTGGATGGCGCAAAGCAGAAATGGGTGGTTGCATGGAGTGCGGTGGACAGATGGCTCAAGGTGGCCCTATTGCAGAATACAGTGTAAATCCCATGGAGATGTTTTACCAGGAGGGTGGAGAAAATAACCAAATGTATCAGAGTGGTCAGGAACAACCTGACTTGACTGCTGCAATTGCTGAAATCTCAAAGATGATCATGCAGGGCGATGACCCCAACGAGATCTATGGCATGCTCATAGAAAACGGCGTGCAGGAAGAATACGCCCTTGACATCCTGGAAGAAGCCATGGAAGGTCTTGAAGAGATAGACATGGAAGAAGAGGATGTTCCTATGAGCCAGGAAGAGATGCAGGAGTTTGAAAACCAGGAAGAGCAGATGATGCAGGAGCAGCTAATGGAAGAAGATGATGAACTTTACTCTGTAGATCCTGCAGAAGAGATGCGTGAAGGTGGGCCTATCAAAATCAATCCTGCCAAGAAAGGCACTTTCAAAGCACAGGCTACCAAAATGGGCATGAGTGTGCAGGAAGCTGCAGACTACATTTTGCGTCACAAAGAGAAGTACTCTCCCGCCATGGTCAAGAAGGCTAATTTTGCCAAGAACTTTGCCAAAGAGTTGGGTGGAGAGATCTTTGACCTGGCTCAATACAAAGACGGTGGTGGTATTCCACAGCGTTACCGCACCATGGGCTTTACTAGAGTAGGTGCCAAGAAAAAGTCAACGCGTCCTGGTAAAAAGTGGATGGTACTTGCCAAGAAAGGCGACCAGTACAAAGTAGTGCATGGTGGCTGGAAAGGTATGCAGGATTTTACACAACATCGTAATGCCAAGCGCAAGGAGCGTTTCTGGGACCGCATGGGTGGTAAAGACTCTGCAAAAGCAAAGGATCCTTTTTCTCCATTATATTGGCACAAGCGTTTTGGTACCTGGCAAGAAGGCGGCGAACCTCAGAACGCAGGTTTTCAAGCACTGCCAGAAGCAGTTCAAAACAAAATTCTGAGAAACATGGCGCAGCAAGGTGGTGCAATGACTGCAAGTTATGAGAATACTCTTGCAAATCTTTCACCAAACACTTTGAATAAAAGTCTTGTTACTGCAAATACCTTGGCTGATCCTCGCAATATGATATGGGCATTGCCAAATAGAGGATTTTTAGGAACAGTTAAAGGTATTGCAGGAGCTGCTGCAGGTCTTTCTGGAGCAGCATTAGGTTACAGTAAACTGCTTGGTGTAAACAATAATCCTTATAGTCAAACTATAAAGTTTCAGAACGGCGGGCAGAAACCTAAGACATTTCAAGAATGGGCTGCAGAAAATCCTGTGTTTAGACAGAATGACTTTGCAGGTTATAACAACTACTTAAACTCTTTGGTCGTATCGTGACTGGGAAAC
>OGWJ01000067.1_pt1 | contig 14912 bp, 16 predicted proteins | sample 1575991 | NCBI WGS metagenome assembly OGWJ01 (sample SAMN07581533, study PRJEB24739) | freshwater metagenome | place: Singapore | collected 2015-01 | reverse complement strand
TTTTTTTTTTCAAGCAGAAGACGGCATACGAGATGCGCATTAGTGACTGGAGTTCAGACGTGTGCTCTTCCGATCTGTTTCCCAGTCACGATAACCCAACCAACCCTTGACAATTTAAGGGATACTTCTTGATGTTCAAAGTCCTTCCAAATGCAATTGTTAGTTCAAGATATTCCGGCTAATCTTTAGAGGTATTTATTTATGAAAGGAACAGTTCTGAATTTCTCAATTCAACAAGGTAATGGTGTAATTTCAGGTAGCGATGGTCAAAGGTATAAATTTCTTGCGTCTAGCTGGAATTTAGAACAGTCTCCTAGACCGGGGATTAAGGTAGACTTTGATACTAATCCAGACGGGGAAGCAATCGATATTTATCTAGACTTAGAAGCACGAAGTCCTGTCGCTGCTGCACTTAATTCAGGGAATTCTCAATCTGGTGAAGTTGGGGTAGGAGAAGCTGTTCTTTGGTTTTTGTGCTGCCTTCCAATTGGATTTATGAGATTTGGTCAAACTGGTAAGGGATGGGTTTGGGTCTTAATAGCAATTGCCACGGGAGGATTAGGTGGACTCGTAGCCTGGGTAGATTATTGGATTTCTTTTACTGCGCATCAAAAACGTCAGTTAAATGACTGGGAGTTTTTTCCAAAGTGATTGTCAAATTATTTTCACGAATTAACTATAAGTATCTCTTTTTTGTCATATTCCTGACAGTTGTTCTGCTTGGATGCGTAACTGAAAGATTTCAATTTCCCCCTTGTCCGTTTTCTGAATTTATCGGTTTTTGTTGCCCTATGTGTGGTTCTACTAGAGCTTGGAGAGTATTACTTGACTCAGGAGATATTGCACAAGCATTGCGTTTTAATCCAATTTTCTGGCTCTGGAGTTTTTGGTGTACAGTCGCCTATCTTGATGTATGGTGTAGGACATTCAAGCTAGAACATCCATCATTAGGAGAAAAGCTAATTGTTTATCTGAGTCGCCATCAAGCTTTATTACATTCTCATCTCTTAATCTCATTTATAACTTTGGTTTATCTTAATCTACCAAGTGTTGTCTATTGGAGAGAATCATTGAACTAGAAACCGGCTCTCCAGAGATTACACCCAAAATGGGGTACCCGCCCCGCCTAAAGCGAGACAAGTGCGATCGTTGATCTTGTAGGGTGCGTTAATGCAATGTAACGGTGCGATTACCCCTTAAATGACCTTCCATAAATCTGTGCGTTACGCTGGCGCTAACACACCCTACGGTTAATGGATCCTTGAGCGCGATCGGTTTGTAAGGGTAGCTTGGGGAGCGATCGGGCGTTTGGGTTAAGATTAGAGGGGGGTAACGATCGCTTTTATCGGGCACTTTAGTTAAAGTACTTTATGTACTTGCCAAGATTAGGGATCATACTACAAAATTAAAAATATCAATAACGTGATGATATGGCAAATATGGTAACTTTCACTGTCAAAGAGCAAGCCCGTGAGCTTGTCGAAAAATTACCCGATGACTGTACCTGGAATGATCTCATGGATCGCATTTACGTCATTTTAGCGGTTGAGGCTGGTCTCTCTGATAGTGAGATAGGTCGTACTCAGTCTGTTGATGAAGTTCGCTTGCAGTTCGATCTCCCCGTATGAAAGTATTTTGGACAAGCAAAGCTGTCGATCAGTAGTTGGAGTAATAATTCATAATTATGAAATCACGATACCACGGGTAGCAATCTGCTCCATCCTCCTGATTAAACTATGAAAATCCATTGGACAAAACACGCTGAAGAACGCCAAGAACAATGGCAACAACGCTTCCAGATTACCCGTGAAGAAGTTGAAAATGTTCTGACTGCCCCAGAACAAGTGGTTCCCGAAGGTGAAGCTTTAGTGGCACAATCCAAACGTGGTGAAGGACTCTTAAGAGTGGTTTATGTTGAAATTGCCCAGACTCAGCGAATTTTAACTGTATACTGGACTAACCAAGTTAAGCGCTATTGGCGGGAGGAGCGTGATGAAAATTAAGTACGATCCAGAGGCAGATATTCTCATGGTGATTCTGCGAGATGGCTTTCCCGACAATGCAATTTCTCAGCCTGGTGGGGTCATCGTTAGTTATGACGAAAATCAAGAACCTCTAACCTTGGAATTTCTTAATGCTTCCCAGCGTAAGCTTTTTAACCCTGAGCAGCGGTACCTTACTATCTCTACCCCTGCTTAACTTAGCTTTGCTCATCGATTTTCGTTCTGGTTATTTTACGTCCCAAGATCCCTGAGCGCGATCGTTTTGGAAGGTAGCTTGGGGAGCGATCGGGCTTTTGCTTGAATTAGAGGGGTTTAGCGATCGCTGGTTAGGGGCGAAGCATTTGTGTAACAAGTTTTGAGCTTCTCAGAAAGTATCGGTACAAATGCTTCGCCCGTACAGTAGAGGAGTAGCGATCGGTTTTTGATTTGGAACGGTGGGGTAGCGATCGCTGCTCACCGTCCTGTGTTAACTTTTTTCTACAACTTCATTGATGAAAAAATAAAATGATTAATAAGGAGGTTGAATCATGACCGTTGAAGACAAAGTGATCCAAATTCTGCGAACCTTACCCAATGTTCGTCAGCAGGAGCTTCTAGACTTTGCCGAATTTTTGCAAACCCGTACTGAAATCTCAAAGACACTTATTTCCCACGAACCCAGGTTAGTCCCTAAAGGAAGTGCATGGGTTATTGAAACTCCCCCGATCGGGTCAGTTGATGACATCAATCAATTCTTAAATGATCTTCGGGAAGAACGTATTGGGGATCGCTGTTCTGGTCTTGGGGGTAGCGATCGGCATCGGTAAACGGGATCTGAGGATCGCCCTCTCAATGGATCTCTAAGCACTGAATGTTAGGATTCTTGATTAGCTCGGTCAGCAAAATCTGCGTCTTGGGTCACAATACAAAAGCCCTTCAGTTTGGCAAAATCCCAAATTACGGTATCTGTTTTGTCAGCTAGATCATGAAACTGAACATGACTGGAACCGGGGAAAATATCATCTAATCGTGATACTAGCTTTCTACTCAAATTTTGATCGAATAATAGTTTCAAGCAGCACTCACTAACCTGACTAAACGGTGTTCACGATCAGCAGCAAACTCTAGACAAGCTTTAATATCTGCTTCTGTTAACTCTGGGAAGTCATCAATAATTTCCGCCGTGGACATTCCTGCTGCTAGCCAACCCAGAACATCGTAAACAGTGATTCGCATTCGGCGGATACAGGGCTTGCCACCTCGTTTATCAGGCTCGATGGTAATGATTTCGTGATAGCTCATACTCAGAAGAATTTACGATCGCTCTTTCAGCTTACCTCACCTTTGAACGCTCATCCCAACCTAGCCACAACATTGAAAAGCTTTAAGGCTCAGAAAGTACTGGTACAAATGCTTCGCCCGTACAGTATGGGAGTAGCGATCGGGTTGGAAGATGTGAGGGCGTGGGAGCGATCGCTGGTTAGGGGAGAAGTCTTTGTGTCACAAGCTTTGAGCTTCTCAGAAAGTACCGGTACAAATTGCCATGAGCCTCGAAATGCTGATCGATGATTTCATCCAAGCTGATTTTCTTCATCTGGTTCAGTATGAGTGGGATGTCATCGACTCTTTCGTTTTGGATTAATTCCATGATCCATGACCTGATCTGCTTATTTTTTAAGGTTTACCACTTTTTAGCGAACCATGAGTGTATAGTATGAAGTCAGGTGAAAGCCCTCTTCCTGATCTTCCCTCAACCTTTACGCTTTGATTATGCAATTGCAATTCTTTCTTCTGTTGGCGGCGGCATTGTTCTGCATCGGTGTCTATGGCTTGGTGACCAGTCGTAACGCGGTACGAGTGTTAATGTCCATTGAATTGATGCTCAATGCCGTTAACCTCAATCTGATGGCCTTTTCTAACTACTTGGACAGCGCCTTAATTCGAGGGCAGGTCTTTGCCGTGTTTGTGATTACGGTGGCGGCGGCTGAGGCGGCTGTGGGGCTAGCCATTTTACTCTCTATCTATCGGAACCGCGATACGGTGGATATGGAGCAGTTTAATTTGCTCAAGTGGTAGTCTGAGGGGCGTTATGAGTTTTGAGTTTTGAGTTTGAGTTTTGAGGTGAGCATCTGTAGGGGCAATCCCCCCGTGGTTGCCCATCAGAAGGTCTTACAAGCTTGTGTTATATGTGGGTTATCATCCTGATCTGTAATGTTGCCCTAGCGATTCTGTGCTGGCGGGTTGTGGTTTGGATGCTGCGGTTTCGGCTAGCGGTCATCCGTTTTCGGCAAACGATCGTTATGGCGGAAGAAAATTGCCGATCGGGTTTGGGGTTAGCCCCGGAATCGCTCTGGATTGCCCATTCCCAGTTGACCCAGTTTCGACAGTGGCAACGCCGCAGTAAAACCCAATGGACGAAAGTACGCCAGGGGTGGACAATTCTGCTCTGGGGTCAACGTTTCCTTCAGTTTCAATCCCAATGGCGATCGAGGCGTAATTCCCTCCCCTGAAGGGGTTATATTAACGATCGATCAATGATCAGTTAATAATGGGTGATCAATTAATAATGGGTACCAACGTAGGGTAGGAGCATGTCCGATCAAACCGATCAGTATTCAAAATCAGAGCCGGTCAGGAATGATCAGGGGGGCGCATTTGCTGGTTTTTTGTTGGGAGCGGCCCTCGGTAGCTTAGGCGCATTGCTGTTGGCTATTCAGATAAAGAAAAATATATAGGATCAGATTCTTATGCTTTAAACTCCATGACAAAAGAAGTTTCTTATCTTGATGATGGAGATGTATGCGTATTAACCAAAGATAAAATTGAATTCTTTGATAAAAATAAGAAAAAAATTGAAAAAAAAATACATAAATTAGCCAATGAAGAGGGAAATTATAGCAAAGGAAATTTTAAAGATTTTATGTTCAAAGAAATTTCTGAACAACCAGATGTTATAAAAAAATGTATTAACGAATATCTAGATAAAATAAGAAAAGAAATTAATATAGTTAACTTTCCAGTTGACCCCAAAAAAATTACAAAAGTTAACCTAATAGCGTGCGGTACAGCATATCATGCTTGTATAGTTGGGAAGTATTGGTTTGAAGAGTTTACTAACCTAGATGTGAACGTAGATGTTGCATCAGAATTTAGATACAGAAATAATAAAATAAAAGAAAATGAACTCTATATTTTTGTTTCTCAATCAGGAGAAACTGCAGATACGATCGCAGCATTAGATTTTTGTAAAAAAAGAGGAGCAAAAACATGTGCAATTGTAAATGTTACTGAAAGTTCATTATCAAGATTATCAGATTTGGTATTGCCAATTCACGTCGGACCAGAAGTTGGCGTTGCCTCAACAAAAGCTTTCACAGGACAGATTTTGGTTCTTTTATTATTCATTTTAAAAATTGCAAGAATTAGAAATGAAATAAATGAAGAGGAGTATCTAAATATTGTTAAAGATTTAGAAAAAATTCATTCTAATGTTGCATTAATTTTAAATAATAAAAAAATAATTGAAGAGTTGGCAGTAGATTTTATAGACATTAAAGGTTCAATGTTTTTAGGCAGAGGACTTTCGTATCCAATAGCATTGGAAGGCGCTCTTAAATTTAAAGAGCTTACTTACTTACACGCAGAAGGTTATCCAGCCGGAGAAATGAAGCATGGTCCTTTAGCTTTAGTTGAAAATGGAATGCCAGTTATTGTTATTGCCCCTAAAGATAGATTTTATGAAAAAACAATTTCCAATATGCAGGAAGTTATTGCTCGAGGTGGAAAAATTTTATTAATTTCAGATCATGCTGAAGAGGTTGCGACTAGTGAAAATATTTGGTCAGAAATTAGAATTCCAAAAATTCATAAATTTCTTTCTCCTTTTTTAAGCAATATCCCTTTACAGTTGCTCGCGTATTATGTTGCTTTAAAAAAAGGTAACGACATAGATAAGCCAAGAAATTTAGCCAAATCTGTTACAGTTGAATAATTTATTCTTGTAGGCTTAGAACTCTCTCTATATATACTGTAGGTTGAATATGAAAAATTGGAAACCAAATTCTTGGAGAGTAAAAACTGCAAAGCATTTACCTGTTTATGATGACGAAGGTAAATTAAACGAAGTTTTGAAAGAAATTTCTAAATTTCCTCCACTTGTTTTTGCAGGAGAGACACGCACACTTAAACATATGTTAGGAGAAGTGAGCGAAGGAAAGGCTTTTTTATTTCAAGGAGGAGATTGCGCTGAGAGTTTTGAAGAATTTCATCCTGATAATATTAGAGATTTATTTAAAGTTATTTTACAGGTTTCTTTAATACTTACCGTTTCATCGCATTTACCAATAGTAAAAATAGGTAGAGTCGCAGGTCAATTCTCTAAACCAAGAAGCTCTTCCACAGAAGTTGTAGATGGGAAAGAACTTCCTAGTTATTTAGGAGATAACATTAACGGTATGAAATTTGATGAGCAGTCAAGAAGACCAGATCCTGCCAGACTGTTAAAGTCTTATTCGCAATCTGCCTCAACATTGAATTTATTAAGAGCATTTTCTCAAGGGGGTTTTGCTGACTTAAGTAAAGTTCATTTATGGAATATGGATTTTGTAAATAAGAGTGCAGATAAAAAATTTAAAGAGATTCAAAATAAAGTTATGGAAGCTTTAAATTTTATGCATGCTTGCGGAATAACTATTGAACAAAATCGAAGATTAAGAACTGTTAATTTTTACACGAGCCATGAGGCTTTGCATCTTCCTTACGAAGAGGCAATGACACGAGTAGATTCAACAACAGGAGAACATCACGATACTTCAGCACATTTTTTATGGATTGGAGACCGTACAAGACAAATAGATGGTGCTCATGTGGAGTTTTGTAGAGGAATCAAAAATCCAATAGGAATTAAGTGTGGACCTAGCTTAGATCCAAAAGAATTAATAAAGTTAATTGAAGTATTAAATCCAGAGGACGAGGCTGGAAGAATAACTTTAATAGCTAGATTTGGTCATGATAAAGTCGAAAAATTTTTACCAAAGCTTATTCAAGCCGTTAAAAAGGCAAATAAAAAAGTAATCTGGTCATGCGACCCTATGCACGGTAATACTATCAAATCTACTACTGGATTTAAAACTAGACCATTCAAGGACATAATTTCTGAAGTTAAAAGTTTCTTCGATGTTCATCAAGGAGAGGGAACTTATGCTGGGGGACTTCATATTGAAATGACAGGGAAAAATGTCACAGAATGTATTGGTGGAGCACAAAATATTACTGATAAAGATTTATCAAGCAGATACCACACACATTGTGATCCTAGATTGAATGCAAACCAAGCTATTGAGTTAGCTTTTCTTATTTCTGAAGAAATTAAGAAAAATTCAAAATACTCAATAAATTCCATTAGAAAAGCTTCTTAAAAATTATTTTTTAATAATTTTTTTGCTTCAAACCTAAAAAAAAGTAAAAATATTATGATGACAGCAGCAGATAGAATTCAATTTATTAAAAACTGGATTAAAAACTATTGTAATTCAATGGAAAACAAACCTGACAGTCTAGTAGTTGGGGTTTCAGGAGGAATTGATTCAGCGGTCGTAAGTACTATTTCTGCAATGACCGGGATGAAAGTGAAAGCATTGTCTATGCCAATTAGACAACTAAAATTTCAAGACGATTTAAGCAGAGCACATTTGAAATGGTTAAAAAATAAATTTTCAAATGTAGATGAAGTGATTATTAATTTAGACGAAGTTTTTAATAGTTTTGAAAAAACATTAGGACAATTTAACAATGAATTAGCTTTTGCTAATTCTAAAGCAAGATTACGAATGGCAACTTTATACCAAGTAGCAGGAGCAAATAATGGGATTGTTGTTGGCACCGGAAATAAAGTTGAAGATTTTGGGGTTGGTTTTTTTACAAAATATGGAGATGGGGGCGTTGATATTTCTCCAATTGCAGATTGTTTAAAATCTCAAGTATGGGATATGGGTAGAGAACTTAAAATATTAGAAGACATTATCAAAGCAGCGCCTACTGACGGATTATGGACTGATGGAAGAACTGATGAACGTCAATTAGGAATGTCCTATTATGATTTAGAAAAAGCTATGCTTGATCCAAAAGATAAAAATTATGAAAAATATCTAAAAATTAGAAAAAGAAATCTTCACAAAATGAACTTAATTCCAATTTGTAAATTTGATAACAATGAATAGATTAAAAATTTACAATACTTTAAGTAGAAAAAAAGAAGAATTTATTCCTTTGAATAAAAATTCAGTTGGAATGTATGTTTGTGGTCCAACTGTTTATGATGATCCTCACATTGGTAATGCTAGACCATTAATCATTTTTGATCTTGTATATAGAATTTTAATAAAAAATTTTGGAAAAAACAAAGTCAATTACGTAAGAAACGTCACTGATATAGATGATAAAATCATACAAAGAGCTAATGAATTAAAAATTGATATTAATGAGCTTACAAAAACTGTCACAGATATTTTTTTAGCAGATTGCAAATATTTAAATTGTTTACTGCCAAATAATCAACCAAAAGCAACCGAAAATATTAAAGGCATGATTCAAATGATTGAAAATTTATTAAGCAAAAAATTTGCATATATCAAAGATGGCAATGTTTATTTTAATGTAAATAAATTTAAAGATTATGGAAAATTATCAAATAAAAATCCAAAAGATTTAATTTCTGGCTCAAGAGTTGAAATTTCCGAATTAAAAAATAATCCTTTAGATTTTGTATTATGGAAACCTTCAAAAGATAAAGAACCCTTTTGGGAATCACCCTGGGGAAAGGGAAGGCCTGGTTGGCATATAGAATGTTCTGCGATGTCAGAAAAGTATTTGGGCAAAGAATTTGATCTACATTGTGGGGGATTAGATCTTATTTTTCCTCATCATGAAAATGAGATAGCGCAATCAATCTGTGCAAATGATTCCAATATTTTTGCAAAGTATTGGATGCACAATGGCTATGTAACTGTTGATGGAAAAAAAATGTCAAAATCAGATGGTAATTTTGTAACTATTAATAATTTAAAAAATGATTTTAATGGACAGATTGTTAGATTATCTATTTTAGGTACACACTATAGGCAGCCTTTAGATTGGAATTTATCGTGACTGGGAAACAAATAAAAAAATATTAGAAAATTGGTATAGTCTTTATTCACCTAATGAAGAAGAGATTAGCGATGAACTTTTTAATATTTTATTAGATGATTTAAATACACCAAAATTTATAACAAACATTCATAGTCTTTATAACAAAGCAAAAACTGGTGATGTCGAAGCAAAAAAAGATTTAAATTCTGCACTAAAATTTATTGGTTTATTTGAGCAAAGTGTAGAGCAATTTAATAGTTTAAGAAAAAAATCAAATCTTGATATTAGTGAGATTGAAAATCTAATAGAACAAAGAAATCTAGCTAGAAAAGATAAAGATTTTAAAAAAGCTGATAAAATTAGATTGGACCTAGAGAAGAATGGAATTTTAATTGAAGATCTTAACGATAAAACACATTGGAAACATAAATAATGAGTAAAGAAAAAATTTATATATTCGACACTACTTTAAGAGATGGAGCGCAAACTCAAGGAGTTGATTTTTCTATAGATGAGAAAAATCGTATTGCTACTGCATTGTCTAAATTAGGAGTTGATTACATTGAGGCAGGCTGGCCTGGAGCTAACCCAACTGACACTAATTTTTTTAACAAAGCTCCAAAATTATCAAATTCCACTTTGGTTGCTTTTGGAATGACAAAAAAATCAGGAAGAAGCGCTGAAAATGATCCAGGTCTTTCTGCTATTTTAAATTCTAATACTAAGTCTGTTTGCATTGTAGGAAAAACATGGGATTTTCACGTAGATGTAGCTTTGGGAATTTCAAAGGAAGAGAATTTAGAAAATATCATTGATACTACAAAACATTTTGTAAAAAATAATAGAGAGTACATGTTTGATGCTGAACATTTTTTTGATGGTTATAAAAATAACAAAGATTATGCATTAAAATGCATTCGTTCAGCTTATGATAATGGAGCAAGATGGATTGTTCTGTGTGATACCAATGGTGGAACTTTGCCATTTGAAATTGAAGAAATTGTAAATGATGTAGCAAAAGTTATTCCTGGGAAAAATTTAGGTATTCATACTCATAATGATACTGAAAATGCAGTAGCAAATACATTAGCGGCTATTAGATCTGGAGCCAGACAAGTACAAGGAACTCTTAATGGTTTAGGTGAAAGATGTGGTAATGCAAATATTGTGTCCATTATTCCAACTTTATTATTTAAAAAATATTTTAGAGATAGATTTGATATTTCAGTAGAAGAAACAAAAATTAAATATTTAACCGAATGTTCTAGATTGCTAGATGAAATATTAAATAGAAAACCTAATAATCATGCTGCTTATGTTGGGGCCTCAGCCTTTTCTCATAAGGGTGGTCTCCATGTCTCTGCTGTTGAAAAAAATCCAAAAACATACGAGCATATTGTTCCTGAATCTATAGGTAATAAAAGAAATATTGTTGTTTCAGATCAATCGGGAAGATCGAACATTTTATCAAGATTAGAAAAATTAAATATTAAAATTAATAAAGATGATCCAAAAGTTCAAAAATTATTAGAACAAGTTAAAGACAGGGAATTTATCGGATATGCTTATGATGGAGCTGATGCTTCATTTGAAATGTTAACAAGAAGATTATTAGGAGAAGTCCCCAATTATTTGAACATTAAAAAATATGAAGTAAAAGTTAGCAAAAGTAGCGACAACGATCCTATCAACTCTTATGCAACTGTTGTTTTGCAGGTTGATAAAAAAGATATTATTTGCGAAGGATCAGGTAACGGACCGGTTAATGCTATTGATAATGCGATTAGATCTAATGTAAATAATATTGGAAAATATAGTGAGTATTTAAAGGATTTAAGATTAGTCGATTATAAAGTTAGAATTTTAAATACAGGAACCAATGCGATTACCCGAGTGTCAATTGAAAGCACTGACAATACAGGGGACGTATGGTTTACCATTGGAGTTTCTCCTAACATAATTGAAGCTTCATTTAGAGCTTTAATAGATAGTATCGATTACAAGTTGTATAAAGATAAGGCGCCTGCAAACTTGTAATGTTATTTAAGAATATTAATTTTATTTTAGTTAGACCTCAACTTGGACAGAATATAGGAGCTGCAGCAAGATCATTAAAAAATTTTAATTTTGAAAATTTACGATTAGTCTCACCACGAGATAGTTGGCCAAATAAAAGTGCAGCATACACGGCAGTAGATGCTAAAGATATTGTTCATAAAGCAAAAGTATTTTTAAATAATGATCAAGCAGTTTCAGATTTAGATTATATTTTTGCAACTACATCAAGAAGTAGATCGGTTAATAAAAAAATTATAGATTTGAATGTCGCTGTTAAAATTATAAAAAAACAAAGTTCTCTTAATAAAAAAATTGGAATTTTTTTTGGACCAGAGGCATCAGGCTTAAGCAATGATGATCTTATTAACGCAAATTATTTGGTTAATATTCCAACAAGTAATAAGTTTAAGTCATTAAATTTATCGCATGCAGTAACTGTTTTTGCCTTTGAATTATTTATTTCTTCAAAAAAATTTGAACCTATCGTCAAAAATTTATATAGAAGCGAAGATGCGAAGAAGAAAGAAGTTAATGTTTTTTTAGATTTTTTAATATCTCATTTAGATAAAGTAGGTTTTTTGAAGCCAGAAGAAAAAAAGCAACAAATGATTAGAAGTGTTAAAAATATTTTTCATCGAAGTTCGCTTTCTACGCAGGAAATTAGAACTTTATCAGGAGTTATTAGTTCTTTAATTAAATATAAAGAATGAGGAGTAACATTGACTATAAGACTGGGGGTTATTATAAAAGGGCACTTTAAATTATGACAAAAAGAATAAATTCTACTCATAAAGTTGATAGACGACTTGGTGTAAATCTTTGGGGAAGACCAAAAAGTCCTTTCAACACTAGAGCATATCGTCCAGGTCAACACGGTCAAAGAAGTAAAGGAAAGCCTTCAGACTACAATATTCAATTACAAGCTAAGCAAAAATTAAAAAGTTACTACGGCAATATAAGTGAAAGACAGTTTAGAAATCTTTTTAGAAAAGCTTATAAGAAAAAAGGGGATACAGGAGAAAATTTAGTCGGTTTATTAGAAAGAAGATTGGATGCAGTTATTTATAGAGCAAAATTTGCAATAACTGTTTTTGCTGCAAGACAAATGATAAATCATGGAAAAGTAAAAGTTAACGGAAAGAAAGTAAATATTTCAAGTTATTTAGTATCTGAAAATGATGAAATTGAAATTAAAGATTCATTTAAACAATCAATACCAATTATTGGAGCAACACAAAGCAAAGAAAGAGAAGTTCCAGAATATATTCTTGCAGACCATAAAAAAATGACAGCAAAATTTAACAAAGTTCCAAAATATGATCAGATTCCATATCCGGTTCAAATGGAACCTAAGTTAGTCGTTGAATATTATTCTAGATAGTTTTTTTATTTAAGGATTTTTTGTAACTCACCTTTTTCATACATTTCTTTAGTAATATCGCAACCACCAATAAACTCTCCTTTAATATAAAGTTGTGGAACAGTTGGCCAATTACTAAAATCTTTAATTCCTTGTCTTATCTCAGGATCTGCTAAAACATTAACTCCACTAAATTTTACTTTTAGTTCTTTTAAAATATTACTAACTGTCATTGAAAATCCACATTGTGGCATTTCAGGGGTGCCTTTCATAAATAAAACTACATTATTTTTATTTATAATATCTTTTATTTTTTCATTGATATCTGACATTTATTTCTCTTCTGTTGTTAGTGCTAATGCGTGCAATTCATTTCCCATTTTTCCCTTAAGAGAAGCATATACCATTTGATGTTGCTGAACTCTAGTCTTACCTTTAAATTTTGAAGATTTAATTTTGGCAGAATAATGGTTATCATCACCAGCAAGATCATTTATTTCTATATCTGCGTCTGGAAATCCTTCTTTCAGTAATTTGTGAATTTCATCTTGTTTAATAGCCATAATTAATTATTATTATAATTTTTAAACCAACATTCATTTTTTTTTCTTAATTCTTTAATGCTAATTTTAAAATCATTTTCTACTTCAAAAATCTCACTTTGAGTTTTACCAATAATATTAAATATAACATTTTTAGTTTTTGCAATATTTTTTATTTTGTCTAGATTTTTTTTATTAATTTCAATTAAATACCTAGCCTGGTCTTCCGAAAATAAATATTTAATTTTATCAGTATTAGATCCTGAGACTGTAATTTTTGCACCAATATTAGAAGCCATACACATTTCAGCTATTGTAACGATTATTCCTCCATGAGAAACATCATGTACCGCATTAACTAATTTTCTTTTAATTATTTCGCTTACAAAAAGACCATTTTTCTTTTCTTCTTTTAAATTAATTTGAGGAGGAGGACCTTTTTTGTCTCCTATAATGTCGTAAATTAAAGCACTTTGACTTAAGTGACCCGATGTTTGTCCAATAATGGCAATAATATTTTCGGTATTTTTAAAATTAAATGTCATCATATTATTAATATTTTTTAAAAGACCGACGCCTCCAATTGTCGGAGTTGGATAAATAGCAATACCATTTGTTTCGTTATACAAAGATACATTTCCAGATATCACAGGGTAATCTAAGGTTTCGCAAGCTTCTTTCATTCCATTAATACTCTCTACAAACTGACCCATAATTTCTTTTTTTTCTGGATTTCCAAAATTCAAACAATTAGTAATAGCTATGGGTTGAGCTCCAACTGAAATTAGATTTCTCCAAGTTTCGCACACAGCTTGCATCGCTCCAGATTTTGGATGAGCTTTGCAATATCTTGGTACACAATCAACTGTAGCGGCAATTCCTTTATTTTTTCCATGATATCTAACTACAGCAGAGTCACCTCCTGGTTTTTGAATTGTGTCTGTCATTACCATATGATCGTACTGTTCCCACACCCATGATTTATTTGAGTAATTATGATGGGATAAAATTTTAATTAATGAATCTTTAATATCCAATTTTTCAATAGTAGAGTCGTGGTTAATTATTTTTGGGTAACTATAGGTTATGAAATCTCTTTTATATTTAGGAGCATTATCCCCCAAGGAATGAATTGGGATACTACATACATTTTTTTTATTGAAATCAAGTTCAAGTTTTTTTGAATTTGTTAATTGTCCTATTATTGCAAAATCTAATCCCCATTTTTCAAATATTTTCCTAGCCTCTTTTTCTTTACCCTTTTTTAAAACTATTAACATTCGCTCCTGACTCTCCGAAAGCATAATCTCATAAGGAGTCATATTATTTTCTCGACAAGGAATTAGATTTAAATTTATTTTAATTCCAAGATTACCCTTTGACGCCATTTCTATAGAAGAAGAAGTAAGACCGGCTGCACCCATATCTTGAATTGAAACTATAGATTTTTTTTGCATTAATTCTAAGCATGCTTCTAATAATAATTTTTCAGTAAACGGATCACCAACTTGTACTGTTGGTTTTTTTGATTCAGAATCTTCATCAAATTCAGCAGATGCCATTGTTGCTCCATGAATTCCATCTCTTCCTGTTTTTGAACCTACATAAACAACAGGATTTCCAACACCACTTGCAATTGAATAAAAAACTTTATTTTTTTTAGTAACACCAATGTTCATGGCATTCACTAAAATATTTCCATTGTAACATTCATCAAATTCTGTCTCACCCCCAACAGTTGGAACGCCTATACAATTACCGTATCCACCAATTCCAGAAACTACTCCATTTAACAAGTATCGTGACTGGGAAACAGATCGGAAGAGCACACGTCTGAACTCC